>Ga0172382_10006576_pt1 | contig 16807 bp, 12 predicted proteins | sample Leawel138RmetaG_FD_122245 | JGI IMG/M metagenome (GOLD analysis project Ga0172382, IMG submission 122245) | Leachate microbial communities from a municipal landfill in Southern Ontario, Canada - Leachate well 138R metaG | ecosystem: Engineered > Solid waste > Landfill > Unclassified | place...
GATAGGGCGCCGCGTCGCTCATCCATTCACGCAGAGACGGCGCCATCGCGTCCCAGTTCGCGAAAACAAGCCCCTTGTAGGTTTCGACCCGGGCCTGACGAGGGCCCCATTCGGTCTTGTCCAGGACTTTGCCGAAAGCTCGCTCCTCGAAAGGAACGCTGATGAGGTTTCCGGCGATATCGTGCGCCCAGCCATGGTAGCTGCACGTAAAATTCTTGGCTTGGCCGTGATCCTCGCGGCACAGCTTCATGCTGCGATGCCGGCACTGGTTCAGGAAGACCTTAATCGATCCGTCCTTCTGGCGAACCATGATGACAGGGTCCTCGCCCATGTAGGTCGCCAAGAAATCGCCCGGCTTTCGAACATGCGTTTCATGACCCAGAAGCAGCCAGGAGCGTCCGAAGATCATCTCCTGCTCCATGTCGTAGATATCTTGATCGGTATAGATCCGCGGGTCGACGAAGCCATTTTCTTCGTCGAACAAGCTCTTGATCGCCGCACCGCTCCAAACGTTCGACGGAGACTGACGATTTGGGTTTCCACAACTCATTTTCCTCTCCCAATTAAGAAGCATATCATTCAATGAAACCTTACACATCGGAAGAACAACCACAGAGCACTAAACAAGAAACTGCCCGAAGGTATTGTTTTGCCGATTTTTTTATTTGCGTATTTTGATGTACATCAATGATTTTGGGCAGAAGTCATGGGCGCCGCGATACATTCGCGAGGTGCGCGGAAAACTAGACGCGGCACTCACGCAAGCGCCATTTACGAAATCGGCTTGTAAGTTTTCAACGCTGCGGCAAGATCAACGCGCAGATGACCGGTCGGGCTCACGCCACTTGTTCCGTCGTGCTGACGTCGGAGTTGCCGGTGCGCTTGCACAGATCAAGGCGCGGCCCATCGCCGCAAGAAGAGATTGAAAGGCGAAACGTTGGCATCGATCAGGCAGATCAACAAAAACAAGCGTATACAACAGATTCTGAGTGCGGCCGAGCACCTTATCCTGCAGCAGGCGTCAACCGATTTCTCCATGGACGAGCTTGCCAGGCACGCAGGCCTGAGCATGAAGACGTGTTACAATTTGATCGGCTCAAAATCGCGCATCATCTTCAATCTGTTGAGCAGCGCGCTGGATTCGATCGACAAACAGGCGTCGCTGCTGATCGACGAGGCGGACGTCCTCTCGGTAATCCAGCTTTCGGAGATACCGATCAACGTCTTCACATCTTTGCCCAATTTCTACCGCCCTCTCCTGCGTCATCTGCTCGGCGCGGAAAACGCGGAGGAACGGCCGATCTTCATGGAGCGCGCCTACCGGTTTTGGTTGCGGTGCCTGCTGCCGTTTGAAAAGACGATGAAGGAAGGCCTCAATTCCAGCGCACTGGCCATGCACTTGCACACCTACTTTGCCGGCGCGCTGGATCTGTGGGTCCAAGCCGAAATTACGCCGGACGAGTTCCGCCAGCATTTGCGGTCCGCCGTTTCCATTGCCCTGCTTCCGCATGCCAAGGCGAACGAGAGGATCAAGCTACTTTCGCACATCGCGCAATTCAACCTGTTCGCAAAGAATTATGAGGAGGCCGCAAACGAAGTGATCAGCGGCGAAGTGGAAGGCCCCGCCCCCTAACCTCCGACGCGGTGCAGCGCGTGATCGCCAGTCTGCACGGACGGAGTACAATGGCAGAATCACATTGACGCTGGATATATTTACAATCTACTGTAAGATTGTAACGAGACGGGAGAGAGCAGTTTCTTGCGACAGGTAGCGTGGATTGTCTGATAGGCGTGGTGCACGAACGTGCCCACGGCCAAGGGCTTTCCGTCATGGCCTGACCGGCGGAAGCGCTGCCCTTTTTTGTGAACGCCAGAGAGGTTGCAGGGTTTGAGATGGTTGTGAAGAAATGGCCAGAGCTGAGGCCTTCCGAGGATTTTGAACGCGTCCTCCAGCCCGACGGCACGCTCTGCGGCGAACGCCCGGACGTTTCGAACGAGGAATTGCTGCGCTGGTATGCAGCGATGGTCGAAACGCGCATGCTTGAGGAAATGACCGTCCGCCTGCAACGGCGTGGTGTCTTCAGCGTTTCGGGCGGCGGCCCGGGCGAGGAAGCAGCCGGGATGGCTGCTGCCGCATTGCAGCCCGGCGACTGGCTGCATCCATCCTATCGACAGAACAGCGCGCTGATCTACTGGAACGCACCGCTCGACCGCGTGCTCGCCTCGACGCTGGGTCATGCACCGGAACATGTCCGGGCGCATCTCCCCCTCGATCCCGATGACGCCCCCAAGGTCAAGACGACGCCTTATGCCGTGTTTCTGGGCGCCCATATTCCCATTGCGGCCGGCACCGCGCTGACCGACAAACTGAGCGGGAACGGCGCCGTTTCGCTGGCCTTCATCGGTGAGGGCTCGACGAGCGAGGGAGACTTCCACGATGGGCTCGGCCTCGCTGGCGTTCTGAAAGTGCCTCTGGTCGTTGTCATCGTGAACAACGGCTGGAGCATTTCCATTCCTGCCAGCCGCCAGACGGCCGCGGAAACCTTTGCCCAGAAGGCCGTCGCGCACGGCATTCCCCACAGGCGTGTCGACGGCAACGATGTCCTGGCTGTCCATGCCGCGACCAGGGCCGCGGTCGATGCGGCCCGCGCCGGCGAAGGCCCCTGCGTCATCGAGGCCGTGACCTATCGCATGACGGACCACAACACCGCCGACGATGCCAGCCTTTATCGCAACGATGACGAGAAGGCATTCTGGTCGTCGCGCGATCCGATCGCTCGCTTCGAAACCTGGCTTCATGGCGAAGGCCTTATCGACGACGCCTATAAGGCCGCGCAAAGGGCAAGCATCGAGGCCAAGCACCGCGCCGCCATGGAACGCGCCCTGTGCATTCCCAAGACGCCTGCCGCCACCATGTTCCTCAATCACTTGAACGACGATCCAGGCTGGAGTTTCCGTCACCAGCAAGGCGAGCTTCGTGCCGAGCTCGAAGGCCGCAACCCGTTTAAAGACTTCGATGGCCTCGGCCTGGATCAGGAGCAGGACCGTGGCTGAAGAGATGAACCTGATCGCTGCGATCAATCACACGTTGCGCCATGAACTTCAGCGCAACGAACGCCTGAAGATTATCGGTTATGACATCGGCCCGGTCGGAGGCATGTTCCGCGCCACCGAAAACCTCTTCGAGGAATTTGGCGAAGACCGGATCATCGACACCCCGCTGACAGAAAACGGCCTGATGGGCATGGCTGTCGGCATGGCCATCGCGGGCGACAAGCCGGTTCTCGAAATGCAGTTCCTGGGCTTCATGTACAATGCCTGGGGCCAGTTGGTGTATCACTTGTCCAACCTCCACCAGAAGACCGGCGGAGCCATGAAGGTGCCCGTCACCATTCGGACAGTGTTCGGCGGAGGCATCAAGCCGTTGCCGTTCCATTCTGAATCGACCGAGGCCTGGCTGATGCACCTGCCCGGGATCCGGGTCGTCTGCCCAAGCACTCCCTACCAGGCCAAGGGCCTGTTGCTTGCCGCCATGCGCTCCGACGATCCGGTGGTGTTCCTCGAGCACGCCAAGCTCTACCGGGCGTTTCGTGAACCGGTGCCGGAAGAAGACTATGTGCTTCCGCTGGACAAGTGCCGTCACGTCACCCGGGGTGCCGATCTCACGGTCCTGACATGGGGGGCCATGGTGCACGTGAGCACCGCCGCCGCCCTGCAGGTCGATGCAAGCATCGAGATCATCGACTTGTGCAGCCTTGCCCCGATTGATGTCGAGCCGATCCTGGAATCGGTGAAGAAGACCGGCCGGTGCGTGATCGTGCACGAGGCCCGACGCACGGCCGGCCCCGGCGCCGAGCTTGTGGCTCTGATCAACGAATACGCGCTTGAATGGCTGAAGGCGCCGATCAAGCGCGTGACCGGCTTCGATGTCGCGTTTCCCGATACATCGACCGAAGAATTCTATCTGCCCGGCGTAGACCGCGCGAAAGCGGCCTTCGAGGCCGTCCTCGACTTCGCTTTCTAGGAAGGCACGACAATGCGTTACGAATTCCAGCTTCCCGACATCGGCGAAGGACTGACCGAAGCGGTCATCGCGCACTGGTCCATCGCTGCGGGCGAGACGATCAACGAAGACGATGCGCTTTGCGCGATCGAGACCGACAAGGCGCTGGTGGAAATCACCGCGCCCTGCACAGGCACTGTGCTCGAGATCAATGGCGCCCCCGGCGAAACGCTGCCGGTCGGCACTGTCATCGCCGTCTTCGAAACCGAAAAGCCGCCAATCGGAGCCAAGGTGGCGCCGCAGGCAGAAGGCTCTGCAGAAACCGCACCCGCGCCGGCGGGCGGCAAGTCCACGCCGGGCAACAAGCAGGCCGTACCCGGAAAGGCGCCGCAACCCTTGAGCAAAGCGGTGCGCGCAACGCCTGCAACCCGGCGTTTCGCACGCATGCAGGGGGTAGACCTCGAAACCGTCACCGGCAGCGGTCCGGGCGGGCGTGTCCTCCAGTCCGATGTCACGCGCTTTGCCGCCGGCGGCCAGTCGGGCAACGCACAACGCTTTGCGCTCACGCCCGTCCTTGCCGAGCCCGGTCAGACGCGCATGCCGCTTACAGGACTGCGCAAGGTCGTCGCTGATCAGATGGTACGCTCCGTCACCATGATACCCCACGCAGCATCCGCCTATCGCTGCGAGGCGGGACGCTTCGTGACCCTGCGAAAGCATCTGCAGGAACGCCTGGGCACGCGCATATCGTTCACGGCCATGATCATGAAGGCGATGGTCCCGGCGCTGCAGAAGTTCCCGGTTTTCAACTACAGTTTCGACGATACCACGAACGAGATCGTCATCCCGCCCTCAATCAACATCGGCTTTGCAGCCCATACCGACGAAGGGCTGATCGTACCCGTCGTCAAGAACTGCGAGCAAAAGTCGCTCGCCGAAATCTCGCAAGAAGTCGACCGCTTCGCGGAAGAGGCGCGCACGCGCAAGATCGCGGTCGAAAACCTGCGCGGCGGCACGATCACGCTGAGCAACGTGGGCAGCCACGGCCGCGTGGAAACCACGGGCGGACGCCTTATCATCAATCACCCGCAGGCCGCCATCATCGGCATCTCGCGCATACGCCCCTTCCCGGTCGTTCGCGACGGCCAGGTCGTTCCCGGACAGTGCCTGGACATCAACACATCCTATGACCACCGGATCATCGACGGCATCTCGGCCAACCTGTTCATGGAACAACTGGTCGACGTGATCGAGGAACCGGGCATGATGCTGGGACTGTGAGTCCGGTTCCGTGCCCAGAAAATCAACCGGACCACGTAGCGAGCAGAAGATGACCAAGATGGATTGTGACCTCCTTGTCATGGGCGGCGGCCCGGGCGGCTATGCCGCCGCGTTTCACGCAGCCGACCTGGGATTGAAGGTGGTCATCGCTGAACAGCGCCCGACCCTGGGCGGAGTGTGCCTCAACGTGGGCTGCATTCCGTCGAAGACCTATCTGCACCAGGCCGCTCTCATCCGCGAAATGGCGGGGGCCAGCGCGGGCGGCGTGAGGTTCGCTCCGCCCACGATCGATATCGACGCGATGCGCGCGCACAAGGATTCGGTCGTCACCAAGCTCGTCACCGGATTGGGCGGCCTTGCCAAGGCACGGCAGGTCCAGATCGTAAACGGGCTGGCGCGTTTCGGCGGTCCGTCCCGGGCGATCGTTGCTGGCGGCGAGGGCGAGACGGAGATCACCTTCAGGCACTGCATCGTTGCGGTAGGCAGCGAACCCGCACGATTACCGGCGCTGCCAGACGATCCGCGCATACTCGATTCCACTTCGGCACTGGAATTGCCGGCGCCTTCCGGGTCGCTGCTCATCATCGGCGGCGGTATCATCGGCCTGGAAATGGCAACGATCTATTCAGCCCTTGGCTGGACGGTCGATGTCGTCGAGCTGTCCGATGCCCTGATGCCGGGCGCAGATCGAGATTTGGTCGCCGTATGGGAAAAGGAAAACCACGCGCACCTTCGGGACATCATGCTGCAAACGTCGGTGGTCTCCGCCAAGGCGGCAGCGAAGGGCATCGACGTGAACTTCGAGGGCCAGCAAGCCCCCGCTGACGCGCGCTCATACGACTACGTGCTGTGCGCCGTGGGACGCCGCTCGAACGGAACGAACGTTTCCGCCGAGGCCGCCGGGCTCACGCTGGACGCACGCGGGTTCATCCCCGTGGACGTGCAGATGCGCACCGCTGTACCCGGCATTTTCGCCATCGGCGATGTCGTGGGCGGTCCGATGCTGGCCCACAAGGCTACCCACCAGGGGCATGTCGCGGCCGAAGTGATCGCGGGCGAGCAGCTTGGCGATGCCGCCAAGGCCCGGGTGGCTTTCGATGCGCAAGTCATCCCCTCGGTGGCCTATACGAGCCCTGAAGTCGCCTGGGTCGGACTTACCGAGGCCGAGGCCAAAGCCCAGGGCCGCGACATCGAGGTGTCGCATTTCCCCTGGGCCGCCAGCGGGCGAGCGCTTGCCAACGGATGCACGAACGGCTTCACCAAGCTTCTGTTCGATGCCAAGGAAGGGCACCTCGTCGGCGGCGCGATCGTGGGACCGGGCGCTGGCGACATGATAGGCGAAATTGCGCTCGCCATCGAAATGGGCTGCGAACAGGAAGACATTGCCCTCACCATCCACCCCCATCCGACACTTGGGGAGACGATTGGTCTGGCTGCGGAGGCTGGACTTGGGACATGCACCGACCTGCCGAAAGCCAAATCACGGAAATAGGCACAGTAAACCGGAATCCCTTGTGCCGTATTACCCAAGCACCCGAATGTTGCTTCCCGGGTCCCTGCAATGCGGCACAAAGGATTGGACTTCCTAGACCTTTCCAAAGCTGGGTGGGTCGATCGATCTTGGCATAGGCGCTCGTATGGAAGTGAGAGCCACTTCAACGCTTGAGGCGGGAAAGCAAATCGCTCAGAGGATTGCAATAGCACCGAACTAGTTAAGAACCACACAGCGTTGAGGTTGGCGGCCTGCCCACCATTCACAACACCAATGTAGCCGACATGGAAATGCGGTACAATGTGTGTCCGCTGCCATCCTTCAGCCCGACGTGAGCCGTTCGATCACCATGGCAATGCCCTGCCCACCGCCAATGCACATGGTGATGAGGCCGTAGCGACCATCGATCCGCTCCAGTTCATAAAGTGCCTTGACGGTGAGGATGGCTCCGGTCGCGCCGACGGGATGTCCCAACGAAATCCCCGACCCGTTGGGGTTGACCTTGTCCGGATCAAAACCCAGCGTTTGGGCAACCGCGCAAGCCTGAGCGGCAAAAGCCTCGTTCGACTCGATCACATCGATTTGATCCACCGAGAGCCCGGCACGCTCCAGTGCGATCGGCACAGCTTTGATTGGGCCGATGCCCATGCGATCGGGCGCGACGCCGGCATGCCCCCAGCCCAGGATCCGTGCCCAAGGCGTGATCTCGTGGGCCTCGACGGCAGTTTGCGACGCCAGCACCACCGCCGCTGCACCATCATTGATGCCAGAGGCGTTGCCCGCAGTCACCGTGCCGTCTACAAGAAATGCAGGGCTGAGCTTCTCCATGCCCTCCATGCTGGCGTCGGCTCGCACATGCTCGTCACGATTGAACAACCGCATCCCATTGCGGTCCTTCACTTCGACTGGAAGGATCTGTGCATCGAAACGCCCCTCCACCTGCGCCCAGGCAGCGCGCTGATGGCTCAGGACGGCAAGTTCGTCCTGCATTTTTCGCGTGATCTGGTAGTCGGCGGCCACATTCTCCGCCGTGATACCCATGTGCATGCCTTCGAATGGATCGGACAGGACAGCGGTGAGCGCATCGATCATTTTCATGTCGCCCATCTTCTGACCGAAACGGGCCATAGTCACATGATGGGGCGATCGCGTCATGGATTCCGCCCCCCCTGCGACGGCAATCCCGCATTCGCCCAACGTGATCATCTGCGCGGCTGACACAATCGCTTGAACTGCCGAACCGCAGAGACGATTCAGAGTCAAGGCTGGCGCCGCGACCGGCACACCCGCGTTGACCGCCGCCACGCGTGCCAGATAAGCGTCCTTCGGTTCGCTGGGGATCACATTACCCATGACAACGTGCTGAACCGCCTCGGGCGACAATCCAGCCCGCTTCACGGCTTCAGCTATGACCAGCGAGCCAAGCTTTGCCGGCGGGATGTCCTTGAGAGCCCCACCAAAATCACCGATAGCCGTGCGAACGCCAGAGATAATGTAGACTGGTTTCATCTTGAATTCTCCTTGTCGCTCGTCAGCGCAGCGGGCAGGCGCCAACACCTCCCGCGCGCTTACCCATCATCCAATTTCACCGTCTCAATGAGGCTTGTCGATCAGCGCCTCTGAAAGATATGGACCGGATAACGGCTCATGACCTGCTCGACCGCCAGCCGAGCAGACTCTGCGCAAGAGGCGGTGCCGCTCATGCCCCATGGTTTTACGCCGTCCCCGACGTTCCACAGATTAGCGATAGGTGTGTCTACTGAGAGGTCATAACCGGCAATGCACCGCTGAGCTGGCCAGTCATGGGCCGTCACATCGATGCCGAGCAGCATTTCGGGCTTGAACCCGGGGAAATGGTCGGCGATGTCGGCAATCAGCAGTGATTTCTCCAACTCGATGTCCAATGTACCGGTGGAGGGCTTGGGTACAGACGCGGCGCAATAGAGGTGCCAGCCCGGCGGAGTCCGCCCCAATTCGGGCGCGCTGAAATTCCCGGCGTAAACCATGCGCTTGGAATGCATAAACAAAGCGAGGCATGGAAAATCCGCAAGCGGCTCTGGACTCGCGAAATGCGCCGTGAGGATCGCAGCCGGGTTTGACCAGGTTTCCACCATGTTTGCGTAGTCCGGCGGACAGGCCGGCGCGGCAAGCCTGCTTGTGGCAAGTGGACCGATGTTGCTGACCACAATCCCGCAGGAAATCTCGACGATCTCGCCGTCGCGGCGAACCTTTGCGCCAACTACCTGCCCTTCCGGACCGAAACGGAACGCCTCGACCCTCGCGCCCAGCCAGAATGCACCGCCAAGCTTCTGGGTCAGTTCGACAACCGGCTCCCATACCGCCCGGGTTCCCCCAACAGGCATGCCGATCTTCTTGTAGGAGGTGTCCTCGGAGAAGAAATGCAGGAATGCGTCGGCCGGAAATTGGTCCGCCGATACCGCGAACATCGCGCCGATAACGTTGTCCAACGCGAGGTGCAAGGCCTTGTTGCGCGTGAAGCGTTCGAGCCACTGACGGGTGTTCTCGCCCGGATCAGGCCGGAACGTGGACCAGCGCCTTGCCCTAGTCGCCAGTATTCTCGGCACGACCGTGCGCGCCCAGCCCAAAGGGCCTTCGGTCACATTAAAATATCGCTTGCCGATCTTGGCCACGGTCGAAGCGGTGGATGGCTCGTGGAGGTGAAGCGTTAACCCCAGATCGCGGTAGAGCTGGCCTACAGCGCCGTCCTTCTCGATGACCAGGGCTCCTGTATTGCACAGGAACCCGCCGATCTCCCGCGTCGAAGCCCGCCCGCCGATCCGATCAAGCGCTTCAACGATCAGCACTTTGTAGCCAGCGTGTGCGAGTCTCGCGGCTGCGCTGATGCCGCCCGCGCCGGCACCGACAACCAGAACGTCGAACTGCCCGTCTATGTCGCTTGCCATTCAGCCTAGCTCACTATGCTTGCCGGTCCCGGCTCGGCGGGCATCATTTCGCACCATTCCCGGTGAAACGCCTGCCCCGTACAAATTGCCTGCGTGGAAACCGAGCGGCGCCAGACGTCTCCGCTGGCGCCGCTACAGTTCCGTTGGGATCAGTATTTGAAGGAGACCGACAGCCCGTACTCGGCGGGGCGGCCGGTGTAGCGCACAATATTGTCATATGCTGCGTTGGCCTGGGTCCAGTAGTACTTGTTGAAGATGTTCTTGCCCCAGACACCCACCTTCCAGCGGCCATCGCTTGTCTTGATGCCGATCTGCCCATCGACCGTTGCCCGGGCGTTGAGCTCGAAATCCTCCGCATCCTGCGGAACAACAGTCAGGATGCCGATGGATTTGCTCTGTCCGTTAAGGCCGGCACCGAAGTAGCCATCGAAATCCGCCGCAAGCGGGAACGAATAGTCAGCCCGCAGGCTGTACTGCCATTTCGGAGCGAAGGGAAGGCTAGCGCCCTTGAACGATGCGGTGATCGGCGTGAACAGGCCAGTCGTGGGATCCTGCTCAGCGCCGGTAATCCCGATGTACTTCGTGACCTGGGCATCAAGGTAGGTCACAGAACCGGAAAGGGTCAGACCCTGCACCGGATTCATATTGACGCTCAGCTCCGCGCCTTTCACCCGCGACTTCGGAACGTTGACCAGATAGTCGAGGCCTCCGAAGATCGGATCGACGAACTTGGCGCGCAACTGTTTGTTGCTGTAATCATAATAGAACGCGGCGCCCGTGACCGACAACTTGCGATCCAGAAGTTGCGCCTTGAAGCCAACCTCATAGTCCAGCAGGGATTCCTGAACGACCGGAGCATAAGCCGCGTAGATCGCGCCAGCTAGCGTCGGGAAGCTGCCTGCCTTGTAGCCCTTGGACACATTGGCATAGAGCAACAGTTCCGACGTCGGCTTGTAGTCCACGCCAAGGCTCCAGGACGTGCTATCCTCGTCCAACTTGCCGGTCGGGTTTCCAGTCTTCAGATACGTCGACGGATCGACCGGCGTGCCGTCGGCATTGACGCGTGTATCGAGCGTGATCGGATCACCAATGGCGATCGGAGCGACAGCGCCGCCGTAGATCGCGCCATAGGCGGCATTGAAGAACGTCGTGAGCGAGTTGGGACCGAAAGCGCCATCCGGATAGTAGCCGTCAGTCTCGTAAGGCCCGATCATCAAAGCGCTGCGCTTCGCCTTGGTCTGGCGGATGCCGCCCTTCAGGGTGACTTGGTCGATGACATCGTATTCGATGTTCCCGAACAGCGCATAGTTGTTCATGCGCTGATTGGAGCCCCAGGTGTTCCCAGTGAACCCGTTCACATAATAGGTCGTCGTATCTCCGACATAGAAGTGGGCGAGTTCATCGGCCTGGGTGTGCTCGTAATTGGCGCCGATGGTGAAGCGTGCCCGCGAATGGGAATCGTTTGCGATCCGCAACTCAGTAGTGAAGGACTTGATCAGACCAATGTCGGGAGCAATGTCGAACGTGTTGAGAGCTGTGCCATCACTCTCGGTGATGTTGTAGAAATCGAGATGGCTATACCCGCTCAGCGAGGTCAGGGTGAGCGAGTCCGTCAGGTCATAATCACCCCGGACCGTAACCTGCCAGAACTTGTTGTCCTGCTCGGGACGCAGATCCGGATTCCAGTCGGTAGCGCGCGCATTGTGCGGCGCCGCCGGATAGTTGCCAATCGGAATGTCGGCCTGCACGCCACCGGTGATGAAACCGGCCGGCCCCATGGTCCCGACGGGGTACTGCAGACGTGGCTTGTAATATTGCGGTGCCTGCGGGTCATCCTGATTGCGCCATCCATTGACATTGAGGCTCAACCTCAGGCGGTCCGAAGCTTCCCAATCGAGAAGGAAGCGGCCGGCGATATTCTTGGTCTGGCCAAGCGTATCCTGCTTGCGAAGCGTGCTGTCCGGAACGCCGACGGCAAGAAATTCCGCGGGAACGCCGCCATCGATGCGGGTATAGCTCTTCTGCCAGTCATCGCCCGAGGCAGCGCGGAAAGCGACGCGCGCCTTGACCGTGTCCGAGAGCGGGCCACTGACGAAGCCATTGACCTCGATCGTGTTGAAACGCCCGTAGCTCAGCTGCACACCGGCACTGAAAACGTCGGTCGGCTTGGCTGCGACGAAGTTGATCGCGCCGCCGGTCGAGTTGTTTCCGAAAAGGGTGCCCTGCGGTCCCTTGAGAACTTCGACGCGCTCGAGATCAAAGGGAACCTTCGACGCCATGACCGGCAGCGCAAGCGGCGCCTGGTCGATGTAGAGCGATACCGCCGGATAGGCCGCAAGCGACTGCTCATAAAAGCCGATACCGCGCAACGTGTAGACCGGAGTGGCGGTCGGGCTCGGCGCCACGGCAAGACCCGGCGTGATCTTGGCGAGGTCGGAAACTTCGGAAATGCGCTGATTTTCCAGCTGTGTGGAATCGAACGCCGAAATCGAGAGGCCTACCTTGGCCAGGCTCTGTTCGCGTTTGTTGGCGGTAACGATGATGTCCTGACCGAAGCCCTCGCTGCCGTCGGCATCCTGCTCGGCGCCCTGGGGCGCATCCTGCGCCCGGGCGCTCGCCGGAAAGAGCGCCAACATAGCCAGAGCAAGCACCGAAGACCCGCCCACGAGATTTCGCGAAATACGGTACGAACGCGCGTGCAACATGCGCCTCTCTCCCTTTGCATGGTTGTTGAGGGGCGATGAAGCACGTCATCTCGCGCCCGTCCCCGCCCCTAGGTGTGGGTTTTTAAATTATTACACATTATTGTACTTTTAGTGGCGGAAGTCAGGCCAGCCCCAGTCTCTCCGGAAGGTCATCGCCGCCGGACGGCGAAGCCAGACCGCGCACGCCGATCCCGCCATCGAGGTTGATGATCGCAGCCGTCGCCGGAACATTGTCCCTGCGCGAAGCCAGGAACACGTATGCGCCTGCGTATTCCGCGGCGGTGGCCATTTCCCGCATGGGCAGGACCCCCCTCAGGATCTCGGCAAGCGGGATCGTCGAAATGCTGGTATTCTGCATGCCGAGGGCTTCCGGGCCGCGAATGTCGCTGCCGCCGATGCCGCCTGGGGCAATTCCGTTCACACGCACATGCGGCGCGAGCTCAAAGGCGAGCTGGCGAACGAGCCCGACGATGGCGTGCTTGCTCGCGACATAAAGCGGTCCGCCACCGGCCGCATAGAAGCCGGACGTGGAAATGGAGAAAATCACCGAACCCTTGCTGCGCACGAGTTCGCGCAAGCCCGCCTTCACCGCGAAGAGATAGCCCTTCACATTGATGGCCATCATCTCGTTGAACGCCGTTTCGAGCCCATCTTCCGGGATATCCACGAGGGGGGTGCTGTAGTCCCAGATCGCAGCGTTCGGAATCACGCAATCGAGCTTGCCGAACGCATCCAGAGCTGCAGCGACCGCCTTGCGATGGCTTTCGAAAGTGCGAACATCACCGGCCACGCCGATGAAGGCATCACCCAACTGTTCCTTCATTTCGGCAAGGCGTTCTTCGGAGCGGTCAAGCACGACCACGCGCGCGCCTTCTTCCACGAAACGCTCGGCGATTCCCCTTCCCAGACCGGACGCGCCACCCGTCAGATAAGTCACCTCTCCCTGCAGTCTCATCCCGTCTTCTCCCTGACTCTGGTTGTTTTGAGAATTTCGCGCAGCGACACATCCGCGTCTGCCAGTCGCGTGAGATCCGGCCTCATGTCTCGGTCGACCAGCCGCATCGCCGCAGCAAATTCCCCGGGCGCGTCGACGGCAAGCGCCGCCAGCAGTTCACCTTGCTCTCCGACCAGAAATGCAACGTGAGCAGCATCGTCGCCGCGCCGGCGAACGATCAGCTTGCCCTGCGCGGCCATGTTGCCAACGAACTGGATCTTGCGCCCGGCGATTTCCGTCCACCCCTTGGGCAGTTGCAGCGCGGGCGTGCCCCGGCCGAGCAGCGTCGCGGCAACGCAAGCCGCTTGTTCCTGGGCGTTGAGATAGGTCTCGAGGCTGCGGCGCGTTCCGTCGCGCAGCGGCCAGTTAGCAACATCGCCCGCGGCGAAAACGTCTTCGTGAGACGAACGTCCCTGAGCATCAACGACGATGCCCCGCCGGCATTCTATTCCCGCTGCGACCGCCACCTCGTCGGCGGGAATACCGCCAATGCAGACAAGGACGCGGTCCACTTCGATCCGGGCGCAGTCACCGGTATGAACGGCACGGACCCGTGTATCCCCCTCGATTTCGGAGACCGACGCATTGAGCCGAACCTCGACGCCCATCGCTTCGAGATTATGCCTGCAACGCGCGCCGACAGCCTTGCCCAGCACGCGCGCGACAAGTTCGTCACCGGCTTCGAAGATGGTGACTTCGGCGCCCAGTCGGCGCGCCGTCGTCGCGATCTCGCAGCCGACCAGCCCGCCGCCGACGATCGCGAGGCGCGTTTCCGGATGCAGGGCGTCGCGCATGGCCAGTTGATCGGCCCAGGTGCGCAAGTGCTGCACGCCTTCGAGACGCTCACCCTCAATACCAAGTTCACGCGAGCGCAGTCCGGTCGCAAAGACGACCTTGTCGACCGCGAAGCCCTGCCCCGCCGCGTTGGTGAGCGTTCGCGAAGCCAGATCTAGGCCCGTTACAGGCTCGCCGCCGATCAGGGTGATCCGGTTGGTATCAAGCCAGCCTTCCGGCAACAGGGGCGTCGGATGGTCATGCCGCTCGATCAGGGCGGCCTTCGAAAGGCTCGGCCGGTCGTATGCATGCTCTGCTTCATCCCCGAAGAGCAGAATCTGCCCTTCGAAGCCCTGCGTCCGCAGCCCAGTGGCGACGCCTGCCCCGGCAAGGCCGCTGCCGATAATTCCTACAGTATCGATCACTCCGAATAGTGACCGGCATCGACATCGACCTCGACGTCGTCTCCGTTCACCCTCACCGGATAGACCTTGAGCGCCTGGCAGGCGGGCGGTGCCTTCACCTTGCCGGTCTGCACGCAGAACTTAGCCCAGTGCAGCGTGCACTCGATCATACCATTTTCAAGATAACCGTCGGAAAGCGACCATTCGTCGTGCGTGCAGCGGTCCTGCGTGGCGTAGAACTGCCCTTCCCAATGATGGATGGCGATCGCCCCTTGCGGGTTTTCGACCCGCAGGCTTTCGCCCTCGTCGACGTCGGACGTCGCACAGACCTTTTGGAATGCCATTACTTCACCGTCAAAAGAAGATACTGAGGTTGTTCGCCAGAAGCGTGGTCTGGTCGAGCAGGATGGTCCGCCGGGCGATCCTGAAACCGAACGGCGTATCGGCACGGCGGATCACATCGCGCCGCTCGCCCGCCCAGATATCGACCTGCCGTTCAGCGCGGTTGCGATACGTGATAAAGGCCGATTCCACCTCGTAGGTGTCGGGCTCCTCGCCGATGGAAATCATCACGTTGCTGACAAGATGCCGGGTCTTCGACCCCGGGTTCTCCGACCAGGAAACTTCGGTTCCCAGCTTGCGAATGCGGCCCTTCATCATCGTGTAATTGTCATCGAAGCTGGCAAACTCGTCGTCGGCCGAAAACTCCGTGCTGTCGAACCGCTTCATCCGGTTGCGGCGCAGCGGCATGAAATAACGAAGATCTTCGTCCAGCATGGTCAGCCAGGTGTCGAACTCGCGGCGGTCGAGCGCCGCGGCCTCGCGATAGTAGAACTGTTCGATTTCGTGCTGCAGCTCGACACCGACCTTGGCGGCATCGAAAGGTCGCACAGCTTCCTTGAGCATTGTACGCATCAAATCCTCGTCCCTTGCGCTCGGTTTCTTATTCGGCGGCAATCGCCTGATCGGACGGGGCCAGCGTCGACCAATCGCGTTCGGTCAGCATCCGCTGCCAGTGGGCATAGAAACCCCGCGCAGCATCTTCCGCGTAGACGTAGCCGATGCGGCCCGGATAGACCGGGTGCTCCTCGGTCGATCCCTCGGCGCCCATCTGCACGTTGAAGGGCGTGTTCCGGGCCTGGAAACCGCGCAATACGCGCTGGATTTCGACCCAGTTCTCGCCATCGTCCTGCTCGAACACGCCGCCCGAGGAGAAGGTGCGCACGTTCTGCCTACGATAGAGTTCCTTGATGTCGGCAGGCGCATCCTTGTCGATCACCGTAAAGACCCAGATCTCGGTTTCCTCGGGGCCGCGCGGGTGCCACGTGCGAACCGTGTTGATCCCCGGCAGCGCCGACATCGTCGGGAAGATGGTGATGTGATTGCCGACCGGCGCATTCGCATACTCGCGCCCACCAAGGCGCTGCGCGGCCTCCTCGGCCATCTGCCCCGTCATCCAGAACTCGGCCACTTCCGGCCCCATCACGCCGGCGAGGACCGCGGCATTGTCGACCATGAAGCCGCTTCCGTGACCGCCCCACTTCGAACGGAATTGAAAGCCCTCGGTCGGCATCTCAACTTCGTGCAGTTCCATGCCCTCGGGCAGCCCCGATGTCATTCCCGAAATGTGCGAGTACTGGACATGGTAGAAATCGGTGACGAACTGCTCGGCTGCAAATTTCCAGTTGCAGGGGATGATCCACTTCTGGATGCCACCGATGGCCTCCGTGCCGCCTTCCGAACGGTCCAGCATGAAGTCAAGGTAAAGGCCGGCATCACTGATCCACTCAGCCAGCGAAGGCGCTTTCGGATCCCAGTTGGCGAAAACCAGCCCCTTGTAGGTTTCCACGCGGGCCTGCTTGGGGCTCCATTCCCTCTTGTCCAGGCAGCTGCCGTATGCGCGCTCGGCGTGCGGCACGCTGACAAGCGAACCAGACTGGTCGTAGGCCCAGCCGTGGTAGGTGCAGGTAAAGCTCTTTGCGTTGCCGAAATCCTCGCGGCAGATGCGCATGCCCCGATGGCGGCACTGGTTAAGGAAAACCTTGATCGATCCGTCGCGCTGACGGACCATGACGACGGGATCCTCGCCCATGTAGGTGGAAAGGAAATCGCCCGCCTTGGGAACGTGGGTTTCATGACCCAACATGAGCCACGAGCGCCCGAAGATCAGCTCCTGCTCGAGTTCATAGATGTCGCGATCGGTGTAGATCCGCGGATCGACATAGCCTCC
>Ga0172382_10006577_pt1 | contig 16806 bp, 6 predicted proteins | sample Leawel138RmetaG_FD_122245 | JGI IMG/M metagenome (GOLD analysis project Ga0172382, IMG submission 122245) | Leachate microbial communities from a municipal landfill in Southern Ontario, Canada - Leachate well 138R metaG | ecosystem: Engineered > Solid waste > Landfill > Unclassified | place...
CATAACCGAGCTAGCGGATGAAATGCTTAAAGAAGGCGGCAAAACTTGGGAAGATCTTGGTCCGTATGAAAAAATGAGGTTTCTTCGTACTTTTAAAAGTGAAACCCAAAGGCTTTATCCTGGAGCGGATTGGGTAAAAGATATTGGCATTTTAGGGATTAAAGACGAAAAGCAACTGATGCAAGGCGTTATGTCTTTAAAGGACGCAAGAGACTTTGCAACGTTTGGTCTTATGACAAGATCTTTAAGGCCAAACGTGGAGCAGTGGCCTAATTATTATCCTTACACCACTCAGGAACTAGAGGAAAGGATAAAGGAGCTTGGAATTAAGCATATTAGTCTAAATCCTTTGATTGCAGGCAGGACTGAAATTGATACCTACAAAAGGCTTTCTAGGCCTGGGCAAGACTTGGCTAAAGGAGTTACTATTGGTGCTTTAAACATTCCAGCAGCCGACCTTGCTGAGATCTTAAAGAGTGAACGGGCTCAAAGAATTATGAGATCTTACGGCCTTGATCCTGTGGAGGTTATAGAGTCTCTTCCTGGTACCTGGGAGCAAGGCGCGGTATTAAGTCCTGAAATGAGAGGCTTATTGGAGGGCAGGCAACCTAGTGATTTTGAGATTTCCGCTCGCGATCTTGAAGGTGGAGATTGGGGCGAAAAAGTCAAACAGTTCTTAAAAGAAGGAAAGCCAGTAGAACTCTCAGCCGACGACGTTCTCTTTAACCAGGCTATTACTGCTAAAGGAAAGACCGAATTAATTTCGACTTTATTTGGAGAGGCTGGCGCAGAACAAGGCCTCTTAAAGAGTGTTACTGAGTTTACCAAAGAAGGCGAAAAATACTATCGTATTGGAACAGAGCTTATCTTTCCTTCGGAAGACGCCACTAAGCATATGTTTGATTTAAGAAAGATGACCTCTAACTATTTTGGCCTTATAGATAAAGAGGAAGCTTCTTCAAAGGCTCTTCATGAGATTTTTGGCTCTAGGGTTCATATGATATACAGTTCTCGCGAAGTGGATCGCATGGATTTTAGTCCCAATATTATCGGAAGACTGCGTGCGGTTGCAGAACAGCTTGTAGATACAGAAGAGGGTCGAACCGCTCTCCAAAGAGAGCTTGGAGCATTTGGAGGTATAGAGATTACAAAACTGCCAGGCAGAGACACGTGGACTTTTTCTATCCCAGATGCCACTGAGTTAATGAAGACCACTACTCCTGAAAATATGTCTAGACAAGCTAGCGAAATTATAAGGAAACTTTCTACAGAGTTTAATCTTGACTTAGGTGATTTGGTAGTAGGGGACAAAGTATATCCCCGAAGTGTGGTTGAGCTTCGAAGAAGCCTTATTAACGAGCAAAAGCATATTGTTGACTATACTGGAAAGGGCTTGTCGCAAGGACACGGGATGAGAATTACTGGTAGAGAACTTACTTCTTTGAAAATTAAAGGAGAGGTTATGGGGGTTGACATGGGTCCCCTTCTTGACTATATCATAGCGGAAGGAAGAGAGGGGCCCTATGCTGACGAGGCGCAGACTATGGCGTCTGGAATGGTTAAGGCTTTAAGCTACCTTGTTGACCCAGAAAAAACAGCCGAGGATGTTTCTGCTGGTCGTCTTAGGGTTTTGTCGGCTGGAGAAATCGATCTTCTTCCAGCTTTCAAGGACCGGGCGTGGCACGCAAAAAATGAACTTCTTAATACTATAGTTAGTCAAGATGAAGTTTTTGGGCTTAGGCTTCCCGAAGGGTTTGAGTATACTATTGGAAAGAAGGGAGCGGCTACTATCCATTCGGATATTTTGCCAATTGCTCCTCAAATGTTGAAAGCGGCCACCCTCTCTGGTAAGGTTTACCTAGACAACCAAGCAGGAGCCTTGACTGCAGTACATGAAGCAATTCAAACCTATGACTCTTTTGACATTTCGGACATCTCGCATGGCAGAGCGAAAGATAGGGAACATGCTGCTGATAGCCTTAACAGAGCCATTCAAAAATACGTTGATGTTCTTGGGCATGATTTAAGTTTTAAGCAGGGCAAAATGGCGGATGCAATGTATTTTCGGCTACCTTCTTCTGGCTATGTTAAAGCTCAAAATATTTCTGTCGACCTGACAGGGAAGGCTATGAAGGGTAGCGCGGTCTGGAGCCTTGAGTATGCGGAAAAAATTCTAGGTAAGCCCTCTGAAGAAAATAAACATCTTTGGGATCTTTTAACTAGCGGTGAAGGATTCTACGGGATGATGCGTCGGGATCCAAACCAATATAGCGGAGCTTTTGTGGCCACTAATATCAGTTTGGGCACAAATATGAAAGGCTTGGCAGCAAGAATCTCTTCAGTAGAGGCTGCTTTATTGGGCGCAGACTTTGACGGTGACCAATATGCCGCTTTGGTTGCGTTTTCTAAAAGAATGCTAAAATCGGATCCAGAGGAATTTTTCAGAATACAAAATTCCTTGAAGGCAGTCTACGATAAGCAGTCAGAGTATACTTCTCAAGTAGAGTCAATTGTTAGGGAGAAGTATCTTAAAGAGCCTTCCAAAAGACTTGAAGACCCTCTTGATTATGTTAAGTATCTAAGCGAAAAGCTTTCTCCTGGGGGTGAATATTCGTTATCTGAGGCTATGTGGGGCCCGGTGCATGAGGAGCAGGCGATGCTGGCAAGGCTCTCTAAAGGTCCGGCAGGCTCTTTGTATAACTTGGCCCATATGTACCGGGAGACGGGACTGGCTGTTTACGGTGGCGTGGGGACGCCAGAAGCCAGAAGAAGTCTTAGTCTAATCGACCTTTACTCTCAGGTAACAACCGAGTATTTGTCACTCAAAGGAAAACACGGAGACACCCCTGACCCCGAGCACATCGTCAATCTTCTTAGAGACTTTAAGCGAGGAAAAGATCTTGGAAAATGGGCAGGAATGTACTCAGCGGCCATCAAAGATGAGACAGCGTCGTTGTTTTATCAAGGTATTAACATAGACTACGCAGGGGCATCTGAGGCAAAAAAAAGAGTTTTGAAAAGCCAGATGGCGGAAGAGATGCTTCAAAACCTTGCTACGCTTCGCCAAACAGGGGAGGCCAGTGGATGGGGTAAGTATTTTGATTACGATTCCATCGCAAGCAAAATGTTTTTTAGCGAGCAGGCTCATAACAAATATTTCAAAGATCTTCCCGGAATGTATAAAAACTTTTACAAAATAGACCCTCAGGATCCTGAGTTTATGTCAAGTTTTGTTCCCACCGAGACTTGGCGCTTGGCTGCTGAAAAGACTGGTCAAGGTGAGGCTTTCGCATTAGCAGAGGCTCAATTTAAGAAAAACCTTCGGATGGCTCCTGCTACAAGGCTAGATGGTTTGGTTAGCGAGATAGCCGAAGAGGGCACGGAAAAAGCAGCGAAACAGGCGGTTGACCAACCTTCAGTAGTCGCCAATCTCTGGAACGCAATTCCCAAAGAGGTAAAATTTGCAGCTGCAGGTCTTGGCGCTTTGTATGTAGTGGCTAGAGGGTTTTCCTCCTTAGCCCCAGAAGAAGTTCCTGAAGATCAACCAATTCAAGGGCCTGAGGGGGTAGTCGCTCTCAACAACCCTGACGAAAGTGGCACGAGGGGAAAGAAAATAAAAGTTAAGGCTCAGAACCTTAACGACATAGACCTTGGTGACGTACAAGACGCAGTTGGTAGGGTGGTAGGCCATGGTAAGTTGAGTGTTTATCAACACGACAATACCAGAACGCTAAACAACTCTTGGCTTCAGGAGATGTTTACAGGAGCGATTAAAGGCAGAGCGAGGTAGTTTTTTATGGCATTGTTGTTTTTCCAAGGGACAATAAAAAAAGTAACTTCAGATTACGTGACGATCTCAACAGAAGGCGAGGCACGGCCTTATAGAGTTATAGAAAAGAAGAGTTTTTCAAAAGTTTTTCATGTGTCTGAGGAGACCCTTTATTATCCTTTTGATATAGTAAATTATAAAAAGGCCAAAGTAGAACCAGGAGATGAGATATCTTATATGGTAGATACCGAGAATTTCTCTAATTGGCCTTTTGTCCCTAAAATATTGAACTTCTTAAAAACAAAAAGTACCTATGTTGATTCTCATAGGTCTCTTGTCCGAAAAGAACTAAATTCTGAAAGCGATTTACAGCTCGGGTGTTCTCTTCTTTTTGTTCCTCCTGTACAAATTGTGGTTGAAAGAATTACCACTACAGAAAAAGCTCCCATAATTAGAGCTAAAGGCTCAATTAAAAAACAGACTGGACACACAGATACTAAAATAACCATGACTCTTATCTTCCCTAATGTTTCAGCTATTAATGATCCCAGGGATGGCCTACGGGCTATTTTGTCTCAGTTTATGAAAGCTCCTTTTGTTCCTGTAGTGAATAGTTATCTTAACGACACGCATAGCGTTCAAGCGCTATGTTTACATGATATCACCTGTAATACAGTGGCAAATTTTCCTGGCTGCCTACAGGCTGTAATTACTTGTTTTGCCTTTGACCACACTGTGTTTATGCCTGATGAGCCACTGTTTATTAACACGTTTGACCCTGATCTTTTTGAGTGGTATGTGAAAAAAAACACCACCGAAAAAGGTGGTAAAATTAAACCTGTAACCGGAATAGATTCTAGCCTTGGTTTTTCTTATGTCCCAGAAGAAAAACTCCAAGAATTTATGAAAAAGAGGACTTTCGTTTGGGGTACAGGACACAATGAAGATAACGTTTCTCTAGGTATGGCAAAAGCTACCAGGAATGACCTGCAAACCTTAAAGGACATTGAAGAGCTTATTGACTCTTCTTCTCCAGTAAGAGTATGGGGAGATCCAAAGGGGCGATTTTTAGTTGTTCATAAGCCGTTTATAGATGGTGACCCTTTGTATTTTTACGATCCGTTACTTCGAATAGATGTGTCTCCAGAAGACTGGGAGGAGCTTGAATATCTCGTTTTTGTTAGGTTTAATCTTGATTATGGACTAACCAGCCAGGAGGACGAAGCTTTATTAAGAAGAAATGAGTTTGTCGAAAGCAGGCTAGAAAAAGAAGGACTAGAAGGTGGCATACATTTAAACGCTATTCTTCGGTGCTCTAAAAAACAAGATTCTATTGTTTGGTTAAACAAAGACGCTTATCGCAACGCTATCGAAAAAGAAAACCAAAAGTTTACTGATAGAATGTACGAAGAAAATAAAAAAGACCCAGGGGTCAGTGGTAAAGAATGGGATCTGGCTCTAGAGCCCTGGAGCCTTAAACAAGACAGTGTTATTGTTACAGGCGTAGCGGTTTCTTATCAAAATCTTTTTTCTCGAATTCCCGTGCAAATGTCAGCCTCCCCAGCCTATCAGTTTCTTGGCAGTCAAGACATCTTTGCCAGAGTTACTATGGAAGTCATTGGTGACGAGGCTTTAAAGTCTCTTGTTGATTTGTTTAACTATACGCAAATGGTGGCTAGAGAATATCGGTTTAATCTCTCCTCCTCTTTTCTTAAAGTAAAAAATGAAGTTCTTAATCTTTTTGGGATGGAGTATGTTTTTATTGACACGTTTGTTTCTTCTACGGTAGAAAACTTTCCCGGAAGATATCATGTGGAGATTACTTTAATGGACTTTAATATCAGACAGTCGGATCAAGAAAGATGTAACGCTATCGTTTCTACTGAAGATGGACCTAAATTAAAATCTCCTTGGGATCCTGACTTTGAGCTGCCAGGGGACCCCTTAAACCTAAAAGGAAAGAACGAAACTGTTCTTTATTGGTGTAAAGTGAGCGAATTGTTCAAGGAAATTGACCTCTATCCTGACCTCGATTTGCCAAAATATACTGAAGTCAATACTTATCTTATCTCTATTGGGAGGATCCCTCTTAAAAATCCTAAGAATTCAGTGTATGTTGACCCTGATTTTTATTTCTCTCAGGCGCTTGGCGGGGGATCTCTTGGAGACATTGTCAAGATGGCTATTAAGGAAAAACCTTCAGTGGACATAATAAATCAGACCGAGAGAACCAGGGTGCCAGCCGGAAGATATTATGAGGGTGAATCACTAGGAAGCTCAGTGTCCCAGTCTCCATTTTTTGGTGACGACAGCTATCCTATAGGAGAAGATCCGAAGGGGCAATGGGAAAATGAATGGTCCGATATGATAAACTATGGCACTACTGGTCGGATGCTCCAAGCATTTCCGACTGTTTACATCTTTTTGATTGACGAAGGCTTGAGGATTAGGTGGCACAAACTATGGGATAACTTTTATGGCCTTGACGGTCTGACTAGTGTAGAGGTAGTCCGAAGCAGAAAAATTGCGGCTGATACCGCAGTAATTAATATTTCAAATATTTATCGTTCTTTTACAGATCGAGATCCTTTGATAAAGTCTCCAAAAAAGGGATTTTGGGAAATTTACGAACGGATTATTTTTCCCACAATAGACGAAGATATGAAGGAGCTCCACAATAAAATTTCTGGTCCTTTGGGTCTTTTTCCTGGCGCAAGACTTCACATTAGGATGGGGTATGGAAACAATCTTTCTGAGCTGCCGATTGTTTTCAACGGAACAGTTACAGAGGTTAATATTGAAGAAATTGTAACCATGATTGCTCAGGGAGACGCCGTTGAACTAACTAATGTGTTAAATTATTTTGACGGAAAAGTCTCTGGATTTTTTAGTACGGGTTCCGAGCCAAAGAATTTGATTCAAAAATTGATGCTTTGGGGTGAATCTGAGGGTCTTGGGTTGCTGTGGAAGGAAGCAAAGAACTGGGTATCGGAGGCCAAGAACCCGGTAGTTCATTTTGGGCTCCCTGGTTTTGCTTTGGGTGTTTTTACTCAAGTGGGAGAGATTGGTCAAAATATCTACCCCGGAAACGGAACTGGCCTTCCTGAACTTGGCGTGAACAGTATTGGCAAAGAAGTGATACTTTTTTGTGTCCTGTGTGGTACTTATCGAACGTATACTCATCATATTGACTCTTATTATTGTAGGCACTGTGGGTCTGTATACTCTTATCAAGAGGCGCTAGATAGCTACAAGGCGAACGACGAGCCAAATCTTCAAATTTCTCTTCACGGAAAAACTCTTTGGGATATTTGTCAGATTTGCGCGGCAGCAGTTCCCAACTATATAGCGGCAGCTGTCCCATTTGAGTTTAGGTCAACATTGTTTTATGGCAAGCCTTATTGGGATCTGACTTATGGATATGAGGTATCTTATGAGAAGGGACAGGGTTTCACTAAACCCAATGAAGAATCAGAATACTATATTCGTCCTAAAAAAAAGCCATTTATGCAATGGCATCTATATTCTTCTTTTGGCAATATAATAGACAATAAACTTAAAGTCACCTCTGAAGGCATGTTTACTAATGTAATTGTTCAAATGACAGCGGATGAACTTTTTGCTCTTGGCCATAAGGAAAAAACAGTAGCCCCTGTTGTCATACATGCCGATAAAGACATCGAGCCTCATATTCAAAGAACAACTATTATTGATAGTCAATTATATTCGAAAAAACCAATCTCTTGGGACTTTGTTCTTTATGCGGCTACCTGGCTTCAGAGGATAACCGCTCAGGAAAAGTATGCGGCGATAATTGGAGCTAGCGCTATCAGAGATTATTTAAAGGACATGTATCAAGGAGAAATAATTGTTTTTGGGGATCCAACAGTTAAGCCTCACGACGCTATGTATCTTGGCGACTACTATAATGAGATATATGGCTCCTGTCTTGTCAAACAGGTAGTTCACCAGTTTTCTCTTGAGACAGGCTTTATTACAAATATTTCTCCTGATGCGGCGGTAGCTGTACAGGATCATCAGTCTTTAGGAAATTTTATTTGGGGAGCGGGGGTGGCGTCTACTGCTGCAGGAACTTGGCTGGCTAAAATCTTAGCGGTAAAAGGTTTGACTGCTGCTTCTGTCGCTGCTCTTAAAGTTAAAGGTGGTCTTGGCTTTCTTTCGACTCTCTTTACTTCTTCTAAAATAACTGGCATTCTTGCCTCCGCTGGCTCAGGGGCAGCGACTGCTTCCTCGGCTCTTTCTTCTGCTTCTGCCTCTATAGCTGCTGGCGTTGGACTGCCTTTCCTTTTAGTTATAGGTGCAGTGTGTCTTGCAGGTGTATATATTTCGGCCCAAGCGGATAAATATTTACGTTCAGCTCAGTGTGTTAGTATTAATCTTTTAACCTGCCGAGGTAAAGAGCTTTCAGCTGGTATTAAAGGACATCGTGGAATTACGGTGGGAATAACAAGTGGCCCGGAGGATAAGAGCTATGCAGACTTAATTAAAAACGCGCTTCCCCCTTGGGTGCCTTTTGCCCCTAGTGGCAGAGAGCTAGAAAGATCTGCCGAAGAGCTTTACGGCAAGAGCCTAGCAGTAAACTATCAGGACGATGTCCTTCAAGAAGAAGCCGATAGGGTAAGGGGGATTGGGACTAAGCAAGGTATTAGGGTTTATTTTGACAGTAGTGGCAGGCCAAGGGCTGTTCCAGACGACGAAGATTTACTAAAGAGTTTGTGCCCTAAATCAAAGGAATGCAGGCAAGACATTCGCAACAAACTTACACTTCCAGATGACCTTTTATTCCTTGCAATGATCATTTATGCAGAAGCAGAGGGTCAAGGTGAAGAAGGTATGAGAGCTGTGGGGTCTGTTGTTCTTAATAGGTTAAAAGATGGCTTTCGACCTGATGTCTTTGGTGTAATCAGCCAGCGTGGTCAATTTTCCGGGTATATGGAATATAATAATATTAGTGGGGAATATGAGACGGGTAGGTTTTTTGGACTTTCCGTTGTTAGCGAAGACTTTCTTAGGGTCGCAGCGCTAGCTCTCAAGGAAGACAACGTTTCAGGTAGAACCTATTTTGCTAACTTAGACCTGATTCCCGCAACCAGCAAATGGTATCAGTGTGTTGACACTAAGGCTTGGAAACAAATCAGAGACCATATCTTTGCTTATTCTAAAGGGTCAACCAAGATCCCCCAGGAAGAAATTGTAGGCTGGGTGGATCAGGGCTCCATCCCTCTAGATCCTGTAGAAATGGAAAGAGTAGGAATTCTTAAGCCAAGGAAGTGACTAAATGGCAAATCCTCTTCAAGAAGCAATTAGAGAGGTAGTAGTTAACTCGCCTGAGTTCAAAAAAGTAGCCAATAAGGTATTTGAGATTTTCGGAATTATTACCTATTTTGACGAAGAGTCTCATAAGGTATCTGTAACGTTTTCTGACCCAATAACTGGTTATGAGAAACATAAAGCTGATGTGGAAGTAAGTGGCCTTAGGGGAGTGCACTCTTCTATTAGAGTTGGAGATTTAGCTCTCATTTCTTTCCCATATGGCCACACTGAACTTCCTATTATAAATGCAATTATTCCGGCAGATGGGGAGAAGCATATAATGCCTGGATATTTTTCGACAAATATATCTCAGGGGGTTTAGTAGTGAGCTGGAAGACAAGGTTACACCAGTTTAAAAAAAGTGTTTCTTTGGAGGCTAACGATCCTGAAGCGCTACTTTCCAAGCGCGCCACCGCAGGGAACAAGGACGCAGGAATATACAACGATAGCGGAGCAGGGGTTTTTGTTAGAAAAAATAACGCAATTGATATTTATCCAAAAGAAGGGCTTGGAATTTCGATTAATCCAGATCTTGATTCAATAACGCTATATGCCAATAAAGTTAACTTTCATGTTGGCTCTATTGACTTTAACACTAGCGATTCTTTTGGCCTTAGGTCAAACAAGCTTCCTCTCAACCTTACCTCAAGTCCGCTTGGGGCTTATGCTGGCTTTGGCACGTTGCTGCCTTACTATACAGTTCCTCAGGATGCTCTTTTGTATATGCAAAAAATACTAGGGCTGACAGGAGGTTTTTCTGTTGAATGATTTAATTGATTTCGCCTTAGACGACGAAGGAGATTTTGAGTTAGATGAAAATGGAGACCTAGCTATTAGTCGAGGTACAGACTGTCTTGTTGATAATCTAGAGATGGTGATAAAAACCCAAAAGGGAGATTCAATTGTAGAGCCTGATTTAGGCGCAGACCTAGAAGAGCTTGTGGGTGAATTGGTCACTGAAGAACTGGCTTTTGACGGAGCCTTAAGAATTATGTCTGAAGCTCTTCAAAAAGGTATTGTTAACCCTGGCGAAATAGAGGTGGTGCCTATTCCTCTTGGAGAAAATATTCTTTACTATGTTTTTATCGAAAAGAAAGACGGCACCAGAGAAACCTTAGAATATATTCTCAGCATGGAGACTGGAGAGATTATTAATGATTCTTTATGATAAAACCGAAGAGGAATTGAATAGTAGAGCTATCGAGTTTTTAAAAAATACTGACATTACTAACATTAATACTCCAGGCTCTAGGGCTAAGCTAGTCTTAGGGGCTATTAACAAGGTTCTTCGGACTTACTACTCTACCCTTGACTTTAATATTACAATGGCCTTTGTTTCCAAGGCCAATGGCGAGTTTTTAGATTTTATCGGAGAGCTTCTCAATTGTACCAGAGAATTTAATGAATCAGATGATAATTATCGTTATAGAATAACAAATCAAGTATATGTAGTGGCTGGCGCAAATGAAACAGCTGTTAGGTTAAGCGCTTTGGCGGTAGACGATGTTGTTGATATACTGCCTACTCCTTACACTTTTGGCACTGGGTCTTTTTCTGTCCATGTTATCACAAACAGCCTTGACAATCTAGCCTCAACTGTCATTGAGGTGCAAAAAGCGCTTAACGAAGTAGAGGCATACGGTATTAAAGGAATAGCGTTAGCGCCTAAAATCCTTCCTGTAAAGGTAGGTCTAGCTCTTGCTTTTTCTAGCGACGTTTTGCCTGCAGACCGAGTCAGTATAGGCAATCAAACCAAGAAAGCCGTTAAAAAACTTATTGATACTCTGCCGATGGGCGGAGAGTTGGTTTTGTCTGACCTTGTTTATGCAGCAAGAGACCTTGGTGAACGGAAAGTTTATGACGCCTCTGTTGTTAGCTTGTTTGTTAAAAATAAAGCTACTCTTTTAAGCAACTATCGTCCTTACTGGGACGAAAAACTTTATGTTAAAAATGAAGATGATGTCTCTATTGTCTAGTAAAGGGGTGGACGAAGAGTGTTCGAAGGGTATACAAGAGAATTTCCTTACAGCTATGTAACAGAAAGACTAGCCAGAGGTTTCCCTCGCTGGACAAGAATTAGAAAAGATCCAAACTCTTTAGGCCAGCAGTTTTTAAACGTTTTTGGGCTAATGCTTGAGGATATAGAAAAGTTTCTAGAAGAGGCTCTTAACAATCAATATATCGGAACAGCCAATCTTGGAGAGGTAGATTATATTTACAAACTAACCCCCGAACAAAAAATTGAGCCGGGTAGTGACTTGTCTTTAGTTGTCGAAACAAAACAAGGCGAACGCTTTTCTTTAAAAGAGAGCTATACTTTAGGAAAGTTTTATTCCTCAGAGGATCTTAATGTTTTTATTGTTGATTATGAGGAGAACACTGTTTACTTAAGATACTCTGAGGAGTACAAAAGTGTTTCTTTGGAAAGCGAAGATTATTTTCCCGGAAGTTCTATGTTCCCCCACCATATTTGGAACGTGTTTGATGAATTTGCGCTTCTCTTAGGCCTTTCCAGAAGACATCTTGAGAGGAATATTGATCTTAAAACAAGAATCCTTGATGTATTTAAATTCCCCGGAAACTCCACCAGGATTGGCCTTGTTCGCGCTATTGGTCGCGAAACTGGCCTTGTGGCAAGGGAGACCTGGAAAACAGGCCCCATGGAAGGAAATAGCCATATCTTAGAGAAGACCCTTGATAGGGTGACAAAAGAAACGATTATTGTAAACGGCAAGCAAATACCCCCAGAGCAAATTGGGGTAGATGGAGACCATTACGTATTACATCCTGTTATTAATGTTTTATATAATAAAGATTTTAGATATAGGCTAGAAAATGTAAAATTTAATTCTAAAAAAGAGCTTGTTTTAGAGGCTGGGGCAAAAGAGGGGTATTTGATTTCTCCTACTCTTAAGCCGTCCAATTTAGATGCCTGGAAAATGCTTAACCTTGTATCTAGCGGAGAGGTTTCTGTTGATATTGTAACCTATGATTTTGAAGATCTGGCTGACCAAAACAAAGGATATTTGATTAAGAATATTACTTCTGATATCGATCTTTCTTCTTTAATGACCCTTGCCGGAGAAGTTAAGGTTATTGTTAGCCTAGTAAAAGGAAACACTCTGCCTGTCGTTACTAATTTAATACTAAGCTACAGTCCAAGAGAGGCTGAAGTTTCTTATGTGTACGATGTAGAACTAAATGCCCTCCACGATGACAAGTTTAGAAGTAATCTTTTTGATAGCGATGGTGCCCCTACACCAAAACTTACTGGATATGTAAGAACTTTAAGCGAGTTAGTTCCTATTATGTGGGGTCAATGGAAATGGGATGAAGGGTACTGGGATGTGGTAGAAAAAAATCTTATGGGGCTACATGTCCTTCCAAACAGATGGGATCCTAGACTAGGTGAGATTTCAAATGTCTATTTTCAAAATGGAATTGGCCATGGTTTTGATTTGAATGTAAAGTTTACTGACAGCTGGAAACCTCAAATTCATTCAGGTTATTATTATATCACCTCTACTGAAACAACTACCGTTAAAGAAAGCGACGGAGAGTTCAGTTTGATAGAGTTAAAATATCCTAACCCTCAGTTTATTAGTTTGACTTATCTAGATGGCGCTAGCAAGAAAACTGTTAGTACGGTAGTCAGGGCTGAAAGAAACAAAATCTGGTTTAAGCCTGCGCTTTCTGTGGGCACTACAGTGGATGTCTTATTTAGCTCAGAAAATTACTTATACACTTCTCCTGAAGAGGTCTTTTTTTCTGGGCCTACCAGCCAGGTTGTTTTGCCAAAAATACCTCTCCAAGATGCTCCTCTTATTATAGAGGCAGACGGGCGGGTTTTAAAGCAAGTCGCTTTTCTTGATGCTGGTGGAGGTCTAACTATTGAAAACAGTGAAGAGATTGTTGGTACCGGGAAAGAAGATTTTTGTCTTAAGTATGGTAAGGCTTTTGATGTTACTCTTTATTACAACTCAACCCCAATAAACATAGATGACAGCTTGGTATCGGATAATAAGGTTTTTTATGTTTTGCCGGAAGGCCAACAAGTAACTGTAAAATATAAAGTAAAAGATTCTTTTATAGTTGACTTTTCTGGGGATAGTGTATCCATTCTCTTTTCTGAGGAATACGACAATATTTCTGTCTGTTACGAGTCTAAAGAAGATACTGCCTACTACGAAACTTCAGGCCCAGACTTTAACCCAATAAGCTCTCATCTTACTTCTGGTTTTTTGTTCCTAACCAATGACATTCTACCTTTGGCGAGCCTTGAAGCAAAGACTCATCCTGATGTTATTAGAGGCAATGGAGTAGATTCTTGCATCATAATAATTGATGCTTTCGACAGGTGGGGCAACCCGGTTTTAAATAAAGAAATAACGGCAGCTACTACTGTTTTAACAGATGAAAAAAACCCTGCCACTCTTCCTTCAGGCAGCTTAGTGAAAAGAAAGACCACCTACAACAGAAGTATTTATGTATACAAATCTCCTCTTTCTGCAGAAATTCCAAAAAGAACTGACGGATCTGGGAGAAATATTCCGTGCACTGCTACTATTGTATTTTCTTGTGGTAGTATTTCTTGTGAAGCAAAGATTAGGATTAGGTGATTGTTTTGTACAAATTCAAAGAAGAAATTAAGTCAAACGAACCTTCTCTTCGCATAGGGAGCCGTATTCCTGAAAATAGCATTAATCTAGCTTTTGTGAACGGCCCTCCTCTTGAATCGAAAAACACTGTAGAGCTTTTTGATTATAGTAAAGACTTGGCCGAAAGTGAGATTCCTTTGGATGTTTATCAGACACGCCTTTATGCGAGCACTAATAGGATTCTTCGAGGGAGCGCAGGGAATACAACAATTCCTGTAGAAAATGTTTTAGTAACCAGTTTACACAAAACTGAGGGGACAGAAACCATTCCTCTTTGGTACACTTATGGCCTCAGGTATTATCACTATGAGCAAAATCCCCCGCTTGTCACCAACGACGCTGGGACTTGGTATATTGGGCAAAATATTAAAATAGTTAAAAATGGTTCTATAGTTAAAGAAGGATATCTCATTGAACTGGTTGGTGTGGGTATTGAGAATGTCTATAAAGTAAAAATTTATTCTAGTTTCACGTCCTCAAAATCCGACTTGTACTATGTGCAATATTCAAAGTGCAACAAAACAGGAGGAGACCGTAGATATAGTTTTGAGGAGCTATATAACTCGGCTCCTTTCTATGTCTCAAAAAGCAGAGACGTTGACTCTGTGGTAAGTGCCAGTGAAGGGGAGAAAATTTTTGCTTTAGAAAAACTATTATCAGAGGACGGTTTTCAGATTTATGCCCCAGAGGATGTTGACCTTATTACTTCTAGGATCCCTATTACTTTTCGCTGGAGAGTCAGGGGAGAAACTGCCTTCTCAGGTAATTGCTATTCTTCCTGGCAAACAGAAACCCTTTATCGAAGAGATGCCCTCTACAGCGAAGAGTTTAGAAATCACTTAGGACGGCTAATTTATTTTGATGACGGGTCTGTGGCAAGAAAGCTTCTTTGTAGCAACATCAATAGCCGAGTATCCGCCAGTTTTACTAATCCCATTATAGAGCGTGAACTATGGGACGAAGGAGCTTCGACCTGGACTCCCGACTCCTCACAGATATTAAAGTTTGAATTAGAAGACAATAAAAAACTTTTTGCTTATACTTTAGCCAATACGGGCACAAAAATAGATCTTCCAGGGAAGATTTGCCAGTCATATCCTGTCCATGCTTTCAATGTTACTATTGAGGGTTTAACAGATCCTCCCCAAGACGACCCTGCCGTAGAAACTAATGTAGCGAAAAGAAGCACGGGTGCTACTGCTACGACTGATTGTAGTTTTACTAGTTTTCCTAAGCACTCATCTCCTGGCTATGCAGTCGACGGTTATGATTTTTCTTCTCTTTTTTTCTATGGTAACACTTTGGCTTTTCCCATGTTCGACACAGGTTTTTTCACAAAATGGTATGCCAGGAGCCTAGAACAATCAGGGCCTCCAACAAACAATGTTACTACCACAGTCAATTTTAGTGGAGTTAAGAATATTAATAAGGTTCAAATTGTCATGGGAGAGAAAGGCAAAATTGCTAAGTTAGAATTGCTTCTTAACGGTGGTGGCACTCATGTTTTATGGGCTTCTGCTGGAAGTGTGCCCAGCCCGTCTGCGGCAACAAATACGATGAGGGGTTATACATGGGCTGGGGACCCTGTCGGCAATTGTATCGGCCTCAGACTTACAGTAACTCCTTCAAAATGGCTAACTAGAGACTATGGTTGGCTAGCGGAGCTTTTTGGCTATCGTGACCTTTACCAATCAGGTTTTGATATTTATAACATTACTGCTATTGACTATTACGACCCTGCTCCTCTTTATTGGAGAAAAATTAAGGCAATTCCTCTTTTTGTTTCAGAGAATGCGCCACAAAGAAAGAGTTTAGTTTCTCTTCTGAAAGACAATGGACTCTTCCCTCCCGTAGAAATCCCTACTGAAACAGTTAAATACCGCATTTCTCTTGGAGACAGAACCGATCCAAACAATATAAAAGACTACAATCCAAAAGTATCTCTTGATATTAAATCGCTTTTTGGTTTTGGTCCTGTCTATGGCACAGAATGGGACGGCACTTTTAATCTCGGCTATAGCTCTGTACTAATGGCATCTCTTGTTCCAAGGGTAGAGGATAGTGTGATAGTTTTTTCTCGGATGTTTTCCGTCAAGGCGTCAGGGTCTAGCGGAATTTATATGCTACCTTTTGAAAACATGAGCCCTGACGAGATGTGGTTTCCTAAGATAAAAAATGGACGATTTCTTAAAGAGAACATTGCTGAAAAGTTAAAAACCGAGTATTCAATCCCAGAGTTTGGGGTGCAGCCTTTTTATCCCGATATCCCATATATGTACTCTGAAAAAGAAGAGGCTGAATATGTTGACGGTTATAATATTAGAGTTAGCAATACTCCTCTTCATGTGGTTTATGATATAGATGGCAATATTACAAATCTTAATGTGTACCTTGAAGTTGGAGGCATTAAGACCCCAATTAAAGTTGTAAGTTTAAACAGATATACCGGAGAGATTAGAATAGACAGAAGGGTCTCTTTTAGAGATAAAATCTATTGTGATTATTATTATGAGCAAGAGTATTATATTTATAAAGGATACGATGACGCTAGCCTAGGGAAATTTTTCTATCTTGACTTGAATCCCTTGCCTGGTCATGTCTCAACTTATCCTCTTGATGGGACAGGCACAGAACAGCCAACGTGGGAGCTTTTACAAGATAAGGCAGTTTATTTTTACCTTTTACCTACGTTCACCTATAGTACTGATTTGTCTAAAGAAGCGCCACCACCAACCAATACTTCTGCTGTTAGGCATATAATAGTAAGTAGAGACACTCCACGAGAGAGCCTCTCCCTTCCACCGGGGGCGATGGTTATTGGCCAAGTGCACCTTAACAACCCTCTTACTCCAAAGGTAATTGATGTTACGGACTGCAGAAAGAGGGGCGGAGGCTTTAAGGATAATCTTTCAAAAGAGTTTTTGCAAAAATTACACCCCGAAGCTCAAAGTGTTTGGGATAACATGGGAACCTTGGACGGGCTTCCTTATCCAAGCAATGGGGTTATTGAGGTGACTGTCCCTAAGTCTCTTCTTAGAGAAAATG
>Ga0172382_10006578_pt1 | contig 16804 bp, 15 predicted proteins | sample Leawel138RmetaG_FD_122245 | JGI IMG/M metagenome (GOLD analysis project Ga0172382, IMG submission 122245) | Leachate microbial communities from a municipal landfill in Southern Ontario, Canada - Leachate well 138R metaG | ecosystem: Engineered > Solid waste > Landfill > Unclassified | place...
ATAAGATTGAAAATACAAAACCAATAACGCTAGACATTGGTAATTTTGATGGCTTACATATTGGTCATCAAAATTTAATCGAAAAAACAAAATTATTTAGTGATACTCAAAGTGCAGTCATGACTTTCTATCCACATCCAATGGGTGTCATAACAAATAAGTCACTGCCAATACTTATGGATATAAAAGACAAAGAGCGTGCATTAAAACAAACAGAAGTTGATCATTTTTTTGTTGTCGAGTTTACAAAGTCATTTTCTAAACTAGAAAAAGATCAATTTATTGGATGGCTGAAGCAACTAAATGTTTTGCGTATTGTTGTTGGTAGAGATTTCAAATTTGGTCATAAAGGCTCTGGTAGTGTGGCAAATCTACAAGAACATTTTGAAGTGATTGTCGTCGATGACTTACTTTACAAAAATACACGCGTTTCTACCACCTATATCAAGCTATTACTTGAACAAGGTGATATGAAATTAGCCAAAAAACTATTAAATAAAAGTTATAGTATTCATGGTGAAGTCATACATGGTGATAAAGTTGGAAAAATGATAGGATATCCGACTGCTAACATTGATTATAAAAATCACTATCTACCGAAAATAGGTGTTTATGCTGTAAAGGTTCAAATTGGTGACCATACCTATTTAGGATGTGCTAATTTGGGTCATAATCCAACTTTAAACTACTCAACAACTAAACGTTTAGAAGTGTTTATTATGGATTATGATGCAAATCTTTATGAGGAGGAAATTACTGTATCTTTTGAACACTATTTAAGAGATGAAATAAAATATGATAAAGTTGAAGATATGATTGAACAAATAAAAAAAGATGTTGAACAAACATACAATTTATTGAAAAAATAAATTTATGATAGAATATAATTGATAAGGAGGTATTTTCTATGAAAATGATTATTGCCGTTGTATCTAATGATGATGCAAACAGAGTTCAAAAAGGTTTAGTTAAAGAGAATTTTTTCGCTACAAGATTATCAACAAAAGGTGGATTCTTACGTGAGGGGAATGCAACATTTTTAATTGGTGTAAATGATGAAAAAGTACCTCAAGTTTTAGACATCATTGAAAAATATTCTAAAACACGTAGTAAAATTGTACCGAATGCAATTGTTAATGAATTTGGTTCATTTAGTACATTACCTATTGAAGTATCCGTTGGTGGAGCCACTGTATTTATATTAAATGTCGATCAATTTATTAAATTATAATGTAATTTATTCCAAAATTGATGTATTTTACCAATAATTTTCATTATATTGTTGCAATTATAATTTAAATATGGTAATATTCATTAGGTCGATAGCAAGGACATTGTTAGCCAAAACAGAATCTTTAGCTATACGAGACATAGGAGGAAACATTATGGCACTGACAAAAGACAGTAAAAAAGCAATCGTTGAGAAGTTTGCAAGATTTGCTGGGGACACTGGTTCTCCAGAAGTACAAGTTGCAATTTTAACACACGAAATCAATGAGTTAAATGATCATTTACAGACTCATATTCATGACTTCCACTCTAAACGTGGTCTATTCATGAAAATTGGTCGTAGACGTAACTTACTTAAGTACTTAAAATCACAAGATGCTCAAAGATATACTGCTTTAATTAATGAACTTGGTTTAAGAAGATAAGAAAACTCACTTTGTGAGTTTTTTTATTTGTTAGAAAAATAAGTTATTTTTTGTATTTGACATGAACGAATGCATAAAATACTGCTAAAAATGATATAATAAAAGTAATTGAAAAAGAACAAAAAATTTCAATATAAAATGAAGGAGATTTTATATGTCAAAACAAGTATTTGAAACAACACTTGCTGGGAAACCACTAAGAGTTGAAGTCGGCGAAGTTGCTAAACAAGCAAGTGGCGCCGCAATGATTTATTATGGTGACACAGTTGTTTTATCAACTGCAGTTGCAAAAGCAAAAGTGGGACAAACAGACTTTTTCCCATTAATGGTTATCTATCAAGAAAAGCAATATGCTGCAGGTAAAATTCCTGGTGGTTTCTTTAGAAGAGAAGGACGTCCATCAGAAGTAGAAACTTTAACTTCAAGATTAATTGATAGACCATTGCGTCCATTATTTGATGATGGTTATAGAAACGATGTTCAAGTTATTAACACTGTTTTATCATCAGATCCGGAAGCTTCTAGTCAAATGGCTGCTATGTTAGGATCATCCATTGCATTAGAAATATCAAATATTCCATTTATGGGTCCAATTGCTGCGGCACATGTTGGACGTATTAACGGTGAATTTGTTTTAAATCCATCATCTGAGCAATTAAATGATTCAGACATTGATTTAATCGTTGCTGGTACTAAAGATGCAATTAACATGGTTGAAGCAGGTGCTAAACAAGTGGCTGAAGATATTATGTTAGAAGCAATTTTATTTGGTCATGAAGTCATTAAAGAACTTTGTGCATTCCAAGAAGTCATTGAAAGTGCAGTTGGTGTAGAAAAAGTAACACCTGAATTGCTTGCATTAAATGATGATGTTTATAACCAGGTTGTTAGCTTTAAAGGCAAAGAACTTGTTAAAGCGGTTGCAATTGTTGATAAACAAGATAGATATGAGGCAATTGATGCAATTAAAGATGAAGTTGTTGCGCATTTTGAAAAACAAAACTTTTGGATTTCAGTAGATGGTAAAGATGTACTAGATCAAGATCAAAAGAAAGAATTAATGTCACAAGTAAAAATGGCATTAGATAAAATTGTTACTAAAGAAGTTAGACGTTTAATTACTGAGGATAAGGTTCGACCTGATGGACGTGGATTAGATGAAATTAGAGCTTTAGATTCACATGTTGATATTCTACCTAGAACACATGGTTCTGCACTCTTTACAAGAGGGCAAACACAAGCATTAGGGGTTGTCACTTTAGGTTCATTAAATGAAAATCAAATTATTGATGGTTTAGAACAAGAAGCTGTAACTAAACGTTTTATGTTACATTACAACTTCCCACCATATTCAGTTGGTGAAACAGGTCGTTATGGATTTACTGGACGTCGTGAAATTGGTCATGGTGCTTTAGGTGAACGTGCATTACTACAAGTATTACCAAACGAAGAAGAATTCCCATATGCAATTCGTGTTGTATCTGAAATTACTGAATCTAACGGTTCAAGTTCACAAGCAACAATTTGTGTAGGATCTATGGCTTTAATGGCTGCAGGGGTACCAATTAAGGCACCAGTTGCAGGTATAGCAATGGGTTTAATTAAAGATGGTGACCACTATTCAATCTTAAGTGATATCCAAGGTATGGAAGATCATGAAGGCGATATGGACTTTAAAGTTGCTGGTACAAAAGATGGTATTACAGCACTTCAAATGGATATTAAGATTAATGGTATTACAACTGAAATTATGAAAGAAGCATTAGAACAAGCACGTAAGGGTCGTTTACATATTTTAGGACACATGAACAGTGTCATTAGTGATGTAAGACCAGACTTAAGTGCATATGCACCTAAGGTAAAAATGATTCGTATCAACCCAGATAAGATTAGAGATGTTATCGGTGGTGGTGGTAAGATAATTACTCAAATCATTGAAGATCATAATAATGTTAAAATTGATATTGAACAAGATGGACGTGTGTATATTATGCATACAGATTCTGTATGGTTGAATAAAACTGCTGCCTATATCGAAAGTTTAGTTAGAGAAGCAAAAGTTGGTGAATTATATGAAGCTAAAGTAACACGCTTATTAATGGATAAAGATGGTAAGAAAATCCAAGGTGTGTTTGCTGAAATATTCCCAGGTACTGAAGGATTGGTACATATTTCTAAATGGGCTAAAGAAAGAACCGAAACACTTGATGGTAAAGTGAAGGTTGGCGATCAAATCTTAGTTAAAGTTGTTAAGATAGATGAACGTGGACGTGTTGACTTGTCAAGAAAAGATGCATTATAATCAAATAGTTTAATCAAAAACCAATCTCTTTATACAGATTGGTTTTTTCTTTGTGAGTGAATTTATTAGGCAATAGAATGAATGAACATATAATAAGCAACAAAGGGGTGGATACAGATGGATGAGCATTTAATACTATATATAAATATTGCAATCGTTATTGTTGTAAGCGGGTTAGTAAATTACTATTTGAGTCGATGGATTTCTAAAAGTAATAAATGGTTGGTATTTATCATACCCAGTGTTTTGCTTCTAGTATCACTTGGATTACTACTTTTAGGGCTTACGATGGATCAAGGTGTTGGGTTTGGTGCATTTGGTATTATCATTTTATTTGCATTTACTATGGTTGTATTTATTTCAACGCTTGTATCATCACTGATCGTATTTATACGTCATAAGTTTTAAGTAAATTATGATAATTCGTTGATTCAATTGACATTTTTGATAAAAGCATATAAAATGGCTATGCATTATTGGATTGGGAAGGTGACTGAGCAAAGTTTTATACTTTGTTAGGAAAGTCCATGCTAGCACATACCTTTATGGTATGTAGTGTTTGTGCTAAGGGAAACAATAACCTTAGGTATGTTTAAATTACATAACGGCAAGCGTGTTATAGCTAAGGTGTAAACTATGTTATAGCACATCATAAATGTGCCACAGAGACGAGTTTATATAGAAATATATAGAATGAAACGCGGTAAACCCCTCAAGCTAGCAACCCAAATTTGGTAGGGGCACGAGATTTATAGCAATATAAAATCTTGCAAGAGAAATCTTGAGATTAATAGTCACAAAAGAAGAGATTCTTTACAGAACATGGCTTATGCACCAGTTCATATGCAAATAAAAACCACCTTTTGGTGGTTTTTGTTTTAAAATATGCCATCGGTTGTAATGTAATCAATACCAAGTTTGGCAAGTGTTATTGCACGTTGTAACTCGTTGACAGTCCACGCGTTGAGTTTTAAAGATTGATAATGTACTTGATCAATAACATCTTTAGTAATTACTGAGTGATGTAGTGATAATTCAATGTGATTATTTACCCCAAAAGCTAATACGGAGGCATCAAATTTATCAGCTAGATAATGTAATTCAAGATTTGGTGCTAACTTTCTTGTTTGTAAGAGGTTATCCTTATTAAAAGATATGATTATTGTTTTAGATAGGTAATTGTTTTTCTTTATATAATTTAGTAGTTCATTAATTTGTTCTAAAGTAAATAATGCTTTAAGTTCTATAATGGCGTGTTTATCATGAATGATGCAGATGTCTAAGTACGCTTTAAACAAAGGTATTTTATATAAATTATTCAGCAAAATCTTATCTATTAAGCTATAGTCTGTTTGGCTAATAACGATGTTTTGGTTGGTGAACCTTTGGAGGTGATTATCATGGTGTAAAACAAGTTTTTGATCACGTGTTAAATGCAGATCGGTTTCAATACCAAAAAAGGGTAGCATAGCGGCAGCCATGAAACTTTCATTGGTGTTTTCTAAAATTTTAGAGGGTAAGCCACGATGGGCGATCCATTTGATTTTTGGATACTCACTAATTATTTCATTCATAAAGATATTATACGTCATTTGAATGAATTAATCTACATATGTAAAAAGGTTACCAAAATTTGGTAACCTTTTTAATATTAAGCTTGTTTTGTTAATAATTTATTCTGAATAAGTTTCACGAATTCTACAATAACAAGTGGTAGCACAGATAATCCAATAACAACTAACCAATCAATAAATTGCCAGTGTAGGACATGATCAACACCAAATACATTGTTTGCAATAAATGGTACGAAGACTGTAATCAATTGTAAGCCTAGACAGCCAAAGAACGCCCATATGAGGTATTTATTTGGTTGTAAGGTAAATGTAGAGTGTTTCTCACTACGTACGTTAAATGCATGGAATAACTGCGAAATAGCAAGTACCATGAATCCGATAGTTTGTGCATGCTGAAGTTTATTGCCTTCATCACCAATTAAGTAACCAATAAAGAAAGCCATAAACGTGATTATCCCAATTGTAATACCTTGCCATGCAACTTTTCTACCTAAGCCGTCTGCAAATATACCTTTTGAGTTATCTCTAGGTGGTTGTTTCATAACATCTGGTTCTTTAGGTTCTAAACCAAGTGCGATTGCCATAAATGAGTCAGTGACTAAGTTAACCCATAGGATTTGAGCGGCGGTTAAAATTTGAAGTTGTGGTTCATTCGGGAATAATAGGATACCTAATGTAACACCTAAGAAAATTGTAACAATTTCACCAATATTACAAGAAAGCAAGAAGTGAATTGATTTTTTAATATTTGCGAGTATTGTACGACCCTCTTTAACTGCTGAAACGATGGTAGCAAAGTTGTCATCTGTTAGAATCATATCTGCTGCACCTTTTGCAACTTCAGTACCAGAAATACCCATAGCAATACCAATATCAGCTCGTTTTATACTCGGTGCATCGTTGACACCATCACCAGTCATAGCAACAATTTTACCAGATGCTTTCCATGCTGTAACAATACGCACCTTGTTTTCGGGTGATACACGTGCATATACCCTAATTGCTGAAAGTTTCTCATTGAATGCTTCATCTGTCATATTATCTAATTCTTTACCAGTAATAGCTAGATGACCGTCTTCTAAAATACCTAAGTCAGTTGCAATAGCAACCGCAGTATTCTTATGGTCACCAGTAATCATTATAGTCGTAATACCAGCATTTTTGGTTTCTATGATAGCATCTTTAACTTCCGGTCTTGCAGGGTCAATCATACCTACTAAACCAAGTAATGTTAAATCGTTTTCTAATGCATCATGTTCCAATTCTAAAACATTAGGTTCTTTATCATATACTTTATAAGCAATTGCAAGTACGCGTAATGCTTGATCTGCAAAGTCTTTGTTTTGTTGTATAAATGTTTCTACAATTTGTGGTGTTACTTTTTCTAGATGTCCATTATGATTAACATATGATGCTTTAGCAAACAAGACATCTGGCGCTCCCTTTGTAATAGATACATATTTGCCATCTATTAAATGAACAGTTGTCATTAGTTTACGTAGAGAGTCAAATGGTAGCTCATGCACACGTTTATAGTCGTTTAAAATGGTTATAGGATTAAAGCCTGTTGTTATTGCTAAATCTGTTAGTGCAATCTCAGTTGGGTCTCCAATTTTAACGTATGTTTGATCATCAGTTAACTGAAGCTTTGTATCATTACATAAGACACCATAGTCAATTAACATTTTTAATTCTGTAGAAGGTTTTTGAATGTCTTTAACGCTAGTGACGCTTCCATAAAGATAGGTTTCTGTGATTGTCATAACGTTTTGAGTTAATGTCCCTGTTTTATCTGAACAAATAATCGATGTTGAACCAAGTGTTTCAACAGCAGGTAATGTACGCATAATTGCACGTTGCTTCACTAAATTTTGCATACCTATAGCAAGTACAATCGTAATAATAGCAGGTAAGCCCTCAGGTATTGCAGCGACCGCAAGTGCAATAGAAGACATAAATATTTCTATCCATTCTATATGCTCAAAGCCAACTGTAAACAAACCTCTTAAAATTTGAATAATAAAAATAAGTGTTACGACAAATAATGCAACTAATGCTAAGGTTTTACCAAGCTTTGCAATTGTTTTTTGTAGTGGTGTCAACTCTGTTTCAGTACTAGATAACATAGTTGCAATCTTACCGATTTCTGTTTGCATACCGGTTGCAGTAACAACTGCTAAACCTCGTCCATATGTAACAACTGTACTCATGTAACCAACATTGAACCTATCACCTAAGGCAACCTCATCTTGTTTGATAGCATCAATTGTTTTTTCAACAGGTATAGGTTCTCCGGTTAAGGCGGATTCGTCTGTTTTTAAGTTGATGGATTCAATGATACGAATATCTGCAGGGATATAATCTCCTGCATGTAATACAACAATATCACCAATAACAACTTTAGAAACATCGATCACAACCTCATGACCATCGCGTAAAACAGTTGCATGTGGGTTTGACATCTTTTTAATAGATTCTAAAGCTTGTTCAGCTTTAGATTCTTGCACAACACCTAAAATGGCATTAATAACTACAATTGAAATAATTAATAAGCCTTCAGTTAACTCTTCAGGCTTTCCTTCAATGATAGCAGCCAAAAATGCGATTAATGCGGCAATAATAAGCACGATCACCATGAAGTCTTTGAACTGTTCAAGTAGCCTTGCAAACAGGCTACGTCTTTTTCCTTCAGCTAATGCATTTGGTCCATATTCCTCTAATCTTTGTTGAGCTTCTTTACTACTTAGCCCCTTCATAGATGATTGGTGTTTATCTAACACCTCATCTACAGTTAATTGATACGCGGTTTTTTCTTTCATATAATATTTCCTTTCTATATAAATAAAGACCTTCAAAACCAATAACCTGGTCTTGAAGGTCTCGTTTACAAGTTAAACTTGAAAATTAACCGGGCTTTGGAGCCGTAATGACGATTAATTTTTGGGAACTACTCCCCTTCATCAAGAAATATTTTATCATAAATATTTAAAATATACAATCTAAAGTTCTGAAAATGAAACAGCAATTAGTGCTGCAACTTTTGCATTATGATAGATAAGCCCAATATTAGATTCTAAACTGGTGATTTCTTGATTATTTTGAAGGTGCTTCAATAAATAGGGTGTTAGATCTTTACCAGTTACTTTATGAGCGTTTGCAGCTAAAATAGCAGAAGTGATTGCATCATCTAATTTCACTTTATCAATAGCAAAACTTTCTGGAATTGGGTTTGCGATGAAAACACCACCACTTAAACCCATGCTCCATTTTGCCAGCATAAGTTCAGCAATCTGTTTTGGTTCATCGAGTTGATATGTTGTTTGTAATCCAGATTCATTGGAAAAAAAAGCAGGAAAATCACTGGTTTGATAACCAATAATCTCAACACCTTTAGTCTCTAAATATTCCAGTGTTTTAGGTAAATCTAACATTGCTTTTGCACCTGTTGAGATGACTGCAACTTGTTTATCAGCTATTTCCTCTAAATCTCTTGAAATATCAAATGTTTCAGAAGCATTTTTATGAACACCACCAATTCCACCGGTTGCAAATATGCGAATACCTACCATATCAGCAATCAAAATAGTTGCTGAGACTGTAGTCGCACCTGTGTACTTTTTTATGACACAATATGCAAGGTCACGTTTGGATAGTTTAAGTACATTTTGTTGTTTGCCTAACAGTGTTAACTCACTTGGTGTTAAACCAACTTTGATACGACCATCAATGACAGCAATGGTTGCAGGTGTTGCACCGTTATGCGTCACAATTTTTTCCACACTGAGTGCAGTCTCCACATTTTTTGGATATGGCATACCATGTGCAATAATTGTTGATTCAAGTGCAACCACCGGCTTACCAGCTCTTATAGCTGCTAATACTTTAGGATGAATATCAATATATTGATTCACTAAAAATCACCACTTTCTTAAGCATAAACGACAGGATCTAGACTGACCTCATTTTGTAGTACAGTTATGGACTTAATTTTAACCTCTTTTAGGGGTTGGTCATAGGCATCTGTTTTCACTGATGCAACTTTATCAATAACATCTAATCCCTCAACTACTTTTCCAAATGCTGCGTATGAACCATCTAAATGTGGTGCATCTTGATGCATTATGAAAAATTGTGAACTTGCAGAGTCTCTATCCATTGTTCTAGCCATGGATAGCACACTTTTTGTATGTTTTAAATCATTTTTAAATCCATTTTGTGCAAATTCACCCTTAATTGGTTTTTTTGAATCTTTAGGGTTTGCACCACCTTGAATCATGAAACCTTTGATAATTCGATGAAAAATTAATCCATCATAAAAATTTGTGTTAACGTAATGCATAAAATTAGAAACTGTATTGGGAGCGATTTTTGGATATAATTCAATTTTTAACGTTCCAAAATCTTCAATTTCTAATGATAATAGAATATCTGACATATTTGGGTATCCTTTCAATATTTATTAATTTCATTTTATCATATCATGATATAATGGAGATAGAAAGTGAGCGATAATTTTATGATAGATTTTGGACATGGTGTCGCAAGCGGTAAAATCATTTTGATGGGGGAACATTCTGTTGTATATGGTAAGCCCGCAATAGCGCTACCCTTTAAACAGGCACAAATATCATCTAAAGTGTTTAAAACCAATGATAAAATAACAATCGATTCGATATATCACAATGGATTTTTAGATGATGCTCCGGACACATTATACGGTATTAAACAACTCATTTATATTGTTTTAGTCTATCTAAAACAACCTTTTTTTGGTATTCATATTCAAATTGAATCATCATTACCTGCTCAAAGAGGACTAGGTTCATCAGCAGCAGTATCGATTGCGGTCGTTAGATCACTTTTTGATGCCTATAAAGTTGAGTTAAGTCAAGATAGATTAAACTACTTTGTTGATGTTGCTGAGCAAATTCATCATGTCAATCCTTCCGGATTAGATGCAACAACCATTGCTTTTGGTCAAGCAGTATTTTATCAAAAAGATATTGGAAAAAGTGTCATTCCATTAAAAATGGATGCTGTGATTGTTGTTGCTGATACTGGCAAAAAAGGATTGACAAGACAAGCTGTTGAAGAGGTTCGAAAACTTTGGAATGAAAATCCAACAATTGTTAGTCCGATTATGGATAGACTTGAAGCATTAACAAATGAAGTTAAAACGTTTTTAGAAAACAATGAAGTTATTAGATTGGGTTTAGCAATGACTGAAGCACATGAATTATTAAGAAGTATTAAAGTATCTGATGATGAATTAGAAAAATTAGTTGAAGTATCTAAATTAACCGGTGCACTTGGGGCGAAACTTACCGGTGGTGGTAAGGGTGGTTGCATGATTGCACTTGCACAAAATGAAGATCAAGCGATACGCATAGCAGATGCATTAAAAAATGCTGGTGCAGAAAATACTTGGTTTTATGATTTAAAGGAAATTGTCGTATGAAACATACCGCTAAAGCTAATGTAAATATTGCACTTGTTAAATATTGGGGTAAAAAAGATACACTTTGGAACTTACCGCTAACAGATTCACTGAGTTTAACATTGGATCAATTTTATACAGAAACAACTGTAGCTTATGATGCCACACTAACTAAAGATTTACTCTTCATTGATGATGTAGAAATTTCAGGTAGTGAGTTTAACCGTGTAACAAAATACATGGATAAAGTCAGAAATCTGTATGATATTCCCTATTATGCACGCATTACCTCATATAATTTTGTACCTAAGAAAGCAGGATTAGCATCATCATCATCTGCATTTGCAGCACTAGCATATGCAGCAACAAAAGCATATAACTTAAACTTAGATAATAAAGAATTATCTAGTTTAGCTAGATTAGGTAGTGGTTCTGCTGCACGCTCAATTTATGAAGGTCTAGTCATTTGGCATGAAGGATATGATCATCATTCGTCTTATGCTGAACATTTAACCAACATGGATGATTTAGCACTCATTGTATGTCTAATTGATGAAACACCTAAAAAAGTGAATAGTACGGATGCGATGAATCGTTTAAACGATTATCCAGATTTAAAAGAACTTTGGATAAACAGTACCAAAGATGCATTTAATGATATGAAACAAGCAATCATCAATAATGATTTTGAATCAATGGGCGCTATTGCTGAATCACACGCTAGTTTAATGCACTACATTATTCAAGAAACAGGTGTCACTTATTTAACAGATCAATCGTTTAAAGTCATGGATTTAACAGAGAAAATTAGAAATGAAGGCATACCCGTTTATTATACGATGGATGCTGGTGCGAATGTTAAAATACTTAAAAAAAAAGCATACGTTGATAAAGTATTAAGTCGTTATGAGTAATTATCTAAAGTTGTTGTAAGTTATTCAGGAACGGGGGTTTGTTCAAAATGATCTCACTAAAAGTACCTGGAAAACTCTTTATTATTGGAGAGTATTCAGTGACTAAACCAGGTAATGAGGCAATTATTGTCGCTGTTGATAAATTTATCCATGTACGTGTCAAAGCAGATGAAGATAATCAATTTTCATCTGAAATGGGACATTTTAAATGGATGTTGTCAGATGAGTTGCCGGTTTTTGTGTATGATAATTTAACACATGCAAAAGCAGCAATTTACATTGCACATAGATATTTAAAATATAAAGGTATCACACCACAAACATATAGTATTCAATTATTTTCCGAATTAACAAGTAAAGATAATATCAAGTATGGTTTAGGCTCATCAGGAGCAGTCATTGTTGCAGTTATTAAAGGTATTTTGAAGTTTCATGATATAGAGATTTCAAAAATAGACTTATTTAAACTAAGTGTTCTATCTCAAATAGAAATTTCAGATATTACATCCGGTGGTGAACTTGCAGCATCGATTTTTGGTGGCTGGGTGTTTTACCAACGTTATGACTTGATTTGGATATTAAATAGAAAAGGACACTTTGATGAAGTCATGGAAATGCCTTGGCCATTATTAAAGATTGATAAACTAAAAAAACCATACTTGAAGTTGGTTGTATGCTTTTCTGGTGTATCTCAATCAACAAAAGTGTATACTGAGAAAACAACGAATTTAAATGGTAGTAGTTGGTATGCTAATTTTTTAAATAAAACGAAGCTAATTGTAAACCAGTTTAAGGAAGCTTTGATTCGTTCAGATTATTATACAATTAAGTATATGATAGATTTATATCGTCAAATGTTGAGTGAACTTGAACAACATGCTGAAATTAAGATTGAGTCAGAACCATTTAAAAAAATGATACAAATTGCTAATGATTATGGCTATTCTGCTAAAACAAGTGGCGCTGGTTTCGGTGATTGTGGTATTGCACTGGTTAAAAATGATATAGATAAACAAACACTTCAAGATGCTTGGATTAAAGGTGGCTTAATAGCACTTGAATTAAAGGTATGGGACTACGATGAGCAAAAATAGAAAAGATGAACATATAAATATAGCAAGATCTTTTAAAGATAAAGTCAATATGTTTGATAAGATTCAGTTGGAAGGCACTGACCTACCGGATTTAAGTATTGATGACATTGACTTATCAACAACCTTTTTAGGTATGAAAGTAGACTATCCAATTTATATTAACGCAATGACTGGTGGTAGTCAAAAAGCAGGTGAGATCAATAAATTTTTAGCTAAAATTGCAAATTATTTTAACTTACCAATGGTTACAGGTAGTCAGTCTATTATGTTTAAAGATCCGAGCTCTACCGAAACATTTAAAGTGATTAGAGATACATATAACGGTATTATTGTATCAAATATAAATCCGAATATGACGTTAGAACAAGCTAAAATAGCAGTAGATACTATAAATGCAAATGCCCTTTCAATTCACTTAAATGTCATTCAAGAACTGGTTATGACAGAAGGGGATAGAGATTTTAGAAATTGGACATCGAATATTAAAGAAATTGTCCAAAACTTAAGTGTACCAGTCATTGTTAAGCAAGTTGGTTTAGGACTCTCTAACCAAACAATAGCTAAACTAAAATCCATCGGTGTAAAACACATAGATGTATCAGGTAGTGGTGGAACTTCATTTATTGATATTGAATCAACACGTAGTGGTCGGGACTACAGTTACTTAAATGACTTTTCAATTGACACAGCTTTAGTACTTATGAATCTAAAAAATGAAAAGGAATTAGATATTTACGCATCTGGAGGTATCAGAAATCCGTTAGATGTTATTAAGTCTTTAATTCTTGGTGCAAAAGCTTGTGGGCTATCTAAATGGTTTTTAGATTTAACAGCATTAACCTTTGAAGATGCTGTTGTTAAGGTGGAATCCTTTTTAATTGATTTAAAGAAGATTATGATTATCTTAGGTGTTTCCAAAATAAGTGATTTAAATAAACTATCTTATAGCATCACGTAAAAAAACACTGCTCAAATGATTAATTTGAGCAGTGCTTTTAATGTTAAGTTTTAAGTTTCATTCGATTGAACCGTTTTGAGTAACTCCATTGTTAATAGAACAAATGATACAGTTAGAATTATGAACATAAACCATATATTAATTTGATGATCTAAATTATTTGAAAATGCTTCAAATATTAAGTACATTCTTGAAAATATAGACCCAATCAATAAATACATTGCATAGGTGAGTGCAACCACTTTACTACCAAGTAATAGTGCAACTAAAATAATCAGTAATGCAAGTAACAAACCGCTAAATCCAGCAAGTAAGTAATAGGCACCAAAGAAAATAAGCATTGGTAATGTGGTAAGCCCTATTAATTTGGCAGGTTTAGGTTTGTCATATAATATGTAGGCTGCAACAACGCCCAATGTATAAAACATTATAAGCACATTAACAAGTGCTTCACCACCAAATGCACTGGACGGTGTATTGCTAAAGAGTGCACCTATAAAACCAGTTAGTGCTGATGCGAATAAGTAAAATAGGATGCCATGTGATAATAAAGCATTCGATTTAATTTGTGACCAAACAATTGCAAACATCAGTAGTACCATACCTAGAAAACTACCTATGGTCAATAAATTAAATGGTGGAAAGTTTTCAATCATACCAAGGATATCCCAGTGCCATAGCACAATAATTGAGACAACAATGAGTCCACCAATCGATTCAGCAAATGTTTTTAAGGCTAATAAGAATGCCTTCATAATTTTAATTCCCCCTTAATTGAATTTTATAAACTATATCTATATTTTACTACTAAACAAATAAAAAATCACTAAATTTGAATCTTAACGCTTTGTTTATCTATTTTTTACGTTTCTTTTGTTTTTTAGTTTTAGTAAACCATCCAAACGGGATGATATTTGCAAGTGCGAGTGCAAGTCCATAATAGTACCATGCTACGACTGGTTGTTTGAGTTCAACAGCTGCACTTGGTAAACTACTTTTAGGTACCAAGTGAATATGATCATCTAAATAGGTGACTTCAACATAAATATCTGTTTCACCAAACTCAATAACATAATACGCATTTGCTATGACAGTTTCTGGTGGTCTTTCGACACTATAGGTTTGAAATGGGTTTAAAGCAATCATTTTATAATCCATAGCAAAAAACAACATAATTAATATGGACAAAATAAATCGATTTAAAATTAGTTTAAGTAAAAGTTTCATATTTTCTCCAATTTATTCCTAAAATGTACTATAATTATTGTATCATGAATATTAATATTTTATTCATAAACATTTAAAAATGTAGAAGAGGTTGATTGTCTTATGTATAAAGATACAAGAATCATTCAAGCATCAGAAATAGGCTACAACAATCGGTTAAGAATCACTGATCTAATTGATATGATCCAAGATGTGGAAGGTGCACATATTGAATCATTAAGTGCACTTGATAAAGCAAGTAAGGATCAAGGGTTTGCTATTGTATTAAATTTTAGATATGTACACATTAAATACTGGCCAAAGAATAAGGACATGTTAGAATTAACGACCTATCCATATGAAACAAAACAGTTTTATGGATACCGAAATACCATCATCCATGACTTGATGGGTAATTTATTAGTTGAATCGTATTGTTTAGGTTCATTTATTCATTTAGAGAACAAAGCACCACACAGGTTAAGTATGGATGTATTAAACTCATTAGGTAATAAAAAGAAACATGAAATGACATATATGGGCAGAAAAATTAGTCTAAATAGGAAACTAGCATTTGTTAAAACAATGAATCAAGTTGTAATGCCATCACATTTAGACTATTATCAGCACTTAAACAATGCAGTATATGTAGAATTTGCTTATAACATGTTACCAATGGATTTTAAGTTTAATACTTTGGTATGCGAATACAAAAAAGACTTTAAATTATTTCAAAAAATAGTGTTAAAATTATATCAGACAAATGACGGATTTTTAATACAATTTTTTGATGAAACAGATACGCTTTATACCGTAATTGAGTTTAAGTGAGTTTTGTTCGCGTTTAAGCTTTAAATATGATAATATAAGTTGGCAATAAAAATAAGGAGCATATACATGAAAGTATTTGATTATGAAGATATTCAATTAATTCCTTCTAAAAGTATTGTAAAATCTAGAAGTGAATGTGACACATCTATTATCTTTGGACCAAGAAAGTTTAAATTACCTGTGGTACCTGCGAATATGGCAACAATAATTGATGAAACACTTGCTATATGGTTAGCAGAAAATGATTATTTTTATATTATGCATCGGTTTGAGGAGTCATCTCGTATTATGTTTATTCAAAAGATGCAACAACGAAAATTATATACATCAATATCTGTAGGTGTTAAACCACAAGAATATCAATTCGTTGAAGAACTAGCAAAACTTAATTTAGTACCAGACTATATTACAATTGATATTGCACATGGTCATAGTGAGTTGGTTATTGATATGATTAAACACATTAAATCACACCTACCAAACTCATTTTTAATTGCTGGTAATGTGGCAACGCCAGAGGCTGTAAGAGAGTTAGAAAATGCAGGTGCTGATGCAACTAAAGTTGGTGTTGGACCTGGTAAAGTGTGTATTACAAAGCTTAAAACAGGTTTTGGCACTGGTGGCTGGCAATTAGCAGCACTATCTCGTTGTAGTAAGGTTGCTAGAAAACCGATGATAGCAGATGGTGGTATACGTACGCATGGTGATATTGCCAAATCCATTCGATTTGGTGCATCCATGATAATGATTGGCTTCTTATTTGCAGGTCATGATGAATCACCTGGTAAAACTGTTGAAGTTAATGGTGAAACATTAAAAGAATATTTTGGTTC
>Ga0172382_10006579_pt1 | contig 16802 bp, 14 predicted proteins | sample Leawel138RmetaG_FD_122245 | JGI IMG/M metagenome (GOLD analysis project Ga0172382, IMG submission 122245) | Leachate microbial communities from a municipal landfill in Southern Ontario, Canada - Leachate well 138R metaG | ecosystem: Engineered > Solid waste > Landfill > Unclassified | place...
ACCGGGTGCCCGGCTTCGATACACTCGGTCCGCGGCAGGGTGCCGTCCGGCGGTCCGTAGCCGTGCTTGGTGATCAACAGCGCCGCTTCGATGTCTGCCCCCAGTATGTCGAAGGCGCCGCCCAGCATGGCGCTCGCCGCCTTACCCACCGCGACCACGCGCACCGGTCCCCGCAGTCGGTGTCCCACCAGCGCCGCCCGGACCCGCGCCCCTCCCTCCACGGCCGCCAGCGCCGCCTGATAGGCGTGCAGCAACAGGGTTCGTGGTGAGGTCGGCATGACGGGCTGAATAACCAATTTATTTATGAAGTTATTGAATGTTTATGATTATGGACTCAGGAGCTTTCATGGCATCCGTCAAGCCCGCTGAACATGCTCTTTGACAGCCTTGATTTTATTAGTGCATCCTGCGAGGCAGGCGGACCGGCTCAGGGGGACAGGTCATGGGCGAGCACAAGCATCTCCTGGAAATCTATGAGCCCTATGAGTACGAGGGACCCAATCCCATACATGTACTCGGCACCGGCGTCCTGCGCGGTCCGAATGGGGCATCCTACTATCTGCTTGGCGTCAACGGCGGGCTGCAGTTGAACGACGACCTGGTCGAACAACTGCTGGTACTGCCGCGCTACAACGGTGACAAGATCGAACGCGCGGAACAGAGTTGCTGTACGGTGAATATCGTGCGGGTGCACGCCGGCGTCCGGCTGTGTCCCGGAGCGCCCTTCGCCTACAGCGACATCACCCACTGGGGCGTGGGCAAGATCACGCCCCTGAATGGCACAGCAGCTAGTAATCGACTGTAGGTAATCCATCACAGGCAACGGGCCGAAGGCGGTGACCGTGCCGTCCCGACCCTACGCCTGATCCAACCCGCGCGCCAGGTCCGCGCGAATATCCGCGACATCCTCGAGACCGATAGCGACCCGGATCAGACCGTCGCCAATCCCGGCTGCCTGCCGTTGCTCCGGTGCCAGACGGCCGTGGGTGGTGGTAGCCGGGTGCGTGACCGTGCTCTTCACGTCGCCGAGATTGGCTGTGATGGACAACAGACGCGTGGTATCGATCAGCCGCCAGGCCGCCGGCTGACCGCCGCGCACGTCGAAGCTGACGATCCCGCCGAAATCGCGCTGCTGGGCCGTGGCGAGCGTATGCTGCGGGTGCGAGGGCAGCCCCGGATAATAGACCCGCGCCACTTGCGGGTGTGACTCCAGCCAAGTGGCGAGCGCGAGTGCGTTCGCACTGTGCGCGCGCATCCGCAACGACAGCGTCTCCAGCCCTTTGAGGAATACCCAGGCATTGAACGGACTCATGCTCGGCCCACAGGTCCGCAGGAAGCCGTAGACCTCCTTGCCGACCCGCTGCTCATCGCCGATCACCGCACCACCGATGCAGCGCCCCTGACCATCGATATATTTGGTCGCCGAATGGATGACGATGTCGGCACCCAGGTCCAGCGGGCGCTGCAACGCCGGCGTACAGAAGCAGTTATCGACCACCAGCAGGCAGCCGCGGGCATGCGCCAGATCCGCCAGGGCACGGATATCGCCGAGTTCGGTGAGCGGGTTGGACGGCGTCTCCAGGAACAGCATGCGCGTATTCGGTCGGATGGCCGCCGCCCAGGCATCCAGGTCGGCGAGTGGCACGTAACCGGTCTCGATGCCACAGCGGGCCAGATAGGTGCTGAACAGCACGGTCGTGGAACCGAATACGGCGCGCGATGACAGTAGATGATCGCCCTGCTTGAGCAGGGCGAGACAGGTCGCCAGGATCGCGGCCATACCCGAGGCGGTGGCCACGCAGGATTCGCCGCCTTCCAGGGCCGCGAGGCGCTGCTCGAAGGTGCGCACCGTCGGGTTGGTGAAGCGCGAATAGATGTTCCCCGGCTGCGCGCCGGAGAAGCGTGCCGCCGCCTCGGCGGCGCTACTGAACACATAGCTGGAGGTCGGGAAGATCGCTTCGGAATGCTCGCCCTCGCCCGTGCGCCGCTGTCCGGCGCGGATCGCCAGCGTGTCAAAGCCGTAGTCGTCCAGCTCGAAGTCCATCGCCCCTCCCCATTCCCCACCCAGGTCACAGCCAGTCTCTAGCTCCTAGTACCTGGCTCCCAGTCCCTGCCTTTCCTCAGGCACTGTTGTACATCTCGATGACTTCCTCTGCATCGGTGTCCCGGCGCTCCTGCTTGACGCCATCGCTGCGCTGTTTCTGCAGCTGATCGAGATAGGCGGTATCGACGTCACCGGTGACGTACTCGCCATCGAACACGGAACAGTCGAACCCCGTCAGCTTATTGTTGCCCTTGCGCACAGCACCGATCAGATCCTGGAGTTCCTGGAAAATCAGTCGGTCGGCGCCGATCTCGACGGCGATTTCATCCACCGTGCGCCCGTAGGCGACCAGTTCGTCGCGGCTGGGCATGTCGATGCCATAGACATTCGGGAAGCGCACCGGCGGTGCCGCCGAGGCAAAATACACCTTGTTGGCGCCGGCTTCGCGCGCCATCTGGATGATCTGGCGCGAGGTCGTGCCACGCACGATGGAGTCGTCCACCAGCAGGACGTTCTTGCCGCGGAATTCCAGATCGATGGCATTGAGTTTCTGGCGTACTGATTTCTTGCGCTGTTGCTGCCCCGGCATGATGAAGGTACGGCCGATATAGCGGTTCTTGATGAAGCCTTCGCGATACTTGACGCCCAGCGTATTGGCCAGTTGCAACGCCGAGGTACGGCTGGTATCGGGGATGGGAATGACGACATCGATATCGTAGTCCGGCCAGTCGCGCTCGATCTTGGCGGCCAGCTTATCGCCCATGCGCAGCCGCGCCTTGTGCACCGAGACATCGTCGATGATGGAGTCGGGCCGGGCGAGATAGACGTATTCGAAGATGCAGCTGGCGTATTGCGGGGATTCGGCACACTGACGCGTGTATATCTGGCCATCGACGGTGATGAAGACCGCCTCGCCGGGCGCGACATCCCGTACCAGATCGAAACCCAGCACGTCCAGGGCCACGCTCTCCGAGGCGATCATGTAGTCCGTGCCCGCCGCGGTCTCGCGCTTGCCGTACACGACCGGCCGAATGCCGTAGGGGTCGCGGAACGCGAGCACGCCGTAACCCGTGATCATGGCGACTGCCGCATAGGCACCACGGCAGCGCCGGTGCACGCCGGCGACGGCATCGAAGACGTCATTCTCGTCGATGCGCAGCTTGCCCTGACGCTGCAGCTCATGGGCGAAGACGTTGAGCAGCACTTCGGAATCGGAGTCGGTATTGATGTGGCGCAGGTCCTCACGGAATACATCACGCTTGAGCTCGCCGGCGTTGGTCAGATTGCCGTTGTGCGCCAGGCTGATGCCGTACGGCGAATTGACGTAAAACGGTTGTGCCTCGGCGCTGGATTCGCAGCCTGCGGTCGGGTAGCGCACATGGCCTATGCCCATATTCCCCAGCAGACGCAGCATGTGACGGGTGTGGAACACGTCGCGCACCAGGCCGTTATCCTTGCGCAGATACAAGCGGTTGTCGTCGCAGGTTATGATCCCGGCGGCATCCTGGCCACGGTGCTGCAGGACGGTGAGCCCTTCGTACAGGGCCTGGTTGGCCCGTTCGTGGGCGACGATGCCGATGATTCCGCACATTGAACTGTTTACCTCGAAGTACCCGAGTCCGGCAGGGCCGGATGGTCAAATTGGACATTATCCACCACGTCGGCCGGCAGATAATCCAGGAGCCACAACGCCACACGTTCGAAATGTGGCAGCAGCTGCGATTCCCGCCACCAGGGGTCCTGCGGCAGCGCTGTCAGGCCCGCCAGCAGCACCATCACGGCGACGATCATGATCCCGCGGGCCACCCCGAACACCGTCCCCAGGACGCGATCCGTACCCGACAGGCCGGTCTTCCTGACCAGCTGGCCCGCCAGGTGACCGGCCAGGCCACCAAGCAGCAGCACCGCCACGAACAGCAACGCGATGGCCACTGCCGCGCGCACCGATGGTAGGGATATCCAGGGCGTCAGCAGCTCGGCGAGCGCGTTGGAAAATACAAAGGCCACCAGGAAGGCAACCACCCAGGTGGCCAGGGACAACGCCTCTTTGATGAAGCCGCGCCAGATACTGATCAGCGCCGAAAGGCCTATCAGGCCCAGAATGAAATAATCCGCCCAGTTCACGTCCCGCCCGCCATCTTCGTGGCCCGTTCGATCACCCCGGGAGCGGGCCGTCGCGGGCGCGCCACGTCCGTCTGCGTCGATTGTATCAGGGTGTCCGCACGGGCCGAAACCCGCGTTCCAACCGCAGAAATGTCAGGGATAGCTGGTGACCATGCCTTCCAGATCGACCTGCTGCCGCAGGCGGTCGCGCAGCGCCTCGGCAGCGGTACGTTCCAGTTCGGGTCCGACGCGCACACGATACAGGACGCCCTTGGCCGTCTTCGTCTCCTCGACGAAGGCCGTGTAGCCGAGGCCACGCAGACGCTCGCGCAGGGCCATGGCGTTGTCCTTGCTGGCCAGGCTGGCGAGCTGCACGATCCAGCCGGATTGAGGCACGGAAGCCGGTGCGGGCGCCGTCGTCGGGGCGGGGGGTGCGGGTGCGGGTTTGGCAGCCGGTGGCGGTGCAACGGGCGCGGCGGCAGTGCCCTGTGACGGTGTGGTCGGCCCGGCACCACTGTCGTTCGCCGCGTCGATGGCCGCATCGGCATTGGCGGCGCTGGGATCGGCTGGCTCCTCCAGGACCACCTGCGGGGCGGGCTCGGGCGGCGGCTCCGGCAACGTCAGTGGCTCGATACGCTCGCGCACGATGCCGTCGGGTTCCGTGGGGAGATTGCTGCCCACCGGCCCGAGCTCGTCCTCGGGGCTTTCAAACAGCATGGGCACGAAGATCACCGCCAGGGCCACCAGGACGATGGCGCCGATGACGCGCTGCTTGACCAGATTGTCCACGTCGTTACCTCTCTGGTTACCTGGCCACCTTGGGTGACCACCGCGAGTCCGCGCATTATAGGCCCGGCGGCAGCAGCTCCGCTATGGTGTGAAACGAGCCGAATACGACGATGCGATCTCCGCTGACAGCCGCGGCGCGCGCCGCCGCCAGCGCCGCGGCCATATCCGGGCAGAGCGTACGCTGCAACTCGGCCAGGGGCATGCGTGCCGCGAGTGCCGCAGCGCTCTGACCGCGGCTGCCGCCCAGACCACCGAGGAACCACCGGTCCACCACCGACTGCAGGGCGACCACGATGCCGCCGGCATCCTTGTCCGCCAGCATGCCACAGACGGCCAGCGTCCGCCCGCTGCAGGCGCGCCCATCAAGCGTCATGGCCAGGGCCGCGGCGGCATGCGGATTGTGGGCCACATCGAAGATCATCTCGACCGCGCCGGGGATCACCGTGAAGCGCCCGGCAGCGCGCGCCTGCCGCAGGCCAGCGTGAATCGCCTGCAGCGTGAGCGGCAGGCGCTCGCTCAGACTGTGCAGCACCATGAGAGCGCCGGCGGCATTGTACAGCTGAAAGTCGCCCGGCAGCGCCGGCGGCGGCAGGCCCACGAGTTCCACCGCCGGCCCCCACCAGTCCCAGCATCCTGCGCCGGGACGGTAACCGAACTGCTGGCCCAGCGCGAACCAGCGCGCACCGATCTCACGGGCGGCCGCCGCTATGCTGGCCGGCGGCCGCGGGTCGGAGCACACCGCCGGACGGCCGCCGCGGAAAATCCCCGCCTTCTCCCTGCCGATGGACTCACGGTCCGTACCCAGCCACTCGACGTGATCGATGCCGATGCCGGTCACCAGCGCGCAATCGGCATCCAGTATATTGATCGCATCCAGCCGCCCCCCCAACCCCACCTCGAGGACCGCGACGTCCAGAGCGGCCCGCTGAAAAAGGTCCAGCGCCGCCAGCGTACTGAATTCGAAATAGGACAGCGAGAGTCCGTCACGCGCCGCATCGATGCGCGCGAAGGCCGCAACGATAGCGGCATCATCCACGGGCTGCCGATCGATACGGATGCGCTCGTTATAGCGCCACAGGTGGGGGGAGGTGTAGGCGCCGACACGGTGGCCGGCGCAGGCCAGGATGGTCTCGAGCATGGCCACACTGGAGCCCTTGCCATTGGTGCCTGCCACGCTGATGACAGCGTGCTGCGGCGCCAGCAGCTCCATGCGTTGCGCCACTGTCTGCACCCGCTCCAGGCCCAGGTCGATTGCCCTGGGATGCAGCGTCTCCTGCCAGGCGAGCCATTCGGCGAGGGTCTGAAAGCGCATCGGAATTCAACCGGTAGAGCCGCTGGGAACCTTCACCGCAAAGGACGCGAAGGAAATAGGATCAAGACATGCCATGAGCGACTCAGCAGCGGCCTTGCCGGGCCATCATGCCGACAGCAGCGGCTTCACTTTACGTGTCTTCGTGTCGTTTGCGGTGAACGTTGTCTTCCGCTAGGAGCCCCTCAGGCCGGCTTGCGGTGCAGCAGGATACCGAGCAGGTTGGCGATGCGTTCACGCAGGTCGCGGCGGTCGACGATCATGTCGATGGCCCCATGGGTGAGCAGGAATTCGCTGCGCTGGAAGCCTTCCGGCAGAGTCTCGCGCACGGTCTGCTCAATCACGCGCGGTCCGGCGAAGCCGATGAGCGCATTGGGCTCGCCGATATGGACGTCACCGAGCATGGCGAGGCTCGCCGATACACCACCCATGGTGGGGTCGGTCAGCACCGAGATATACGGCAACCGCGCCTGTGCGAGTTTCGCCAACGCCGCGCTGGTCTTGGCCATCTGCATCAGTGAGAACAGCGCCTCCTGCATGCGTGCCCCGCCGCTCGCTGAGAAGCACACCAGCGGCAGGTTCTGTTCCAGGCACAGATTCACCGCACGCACGAAACGCTCGCCGACCACGGCACCCATGGAGCCGCCCATGAAGCCGAACTCGAAGGCGCAGGCCACCAGCGGCACGTCCATGACCTGGCCGCGCATCACGATCAGCGCGTCTTTCTCGTTGGTCTTTTTCTGCGCCTGCACCAGGCGGTCCTTGTACCGCTTGCTGTCCTTGAACTTCAGGATGTCGAGCGGCTCGATGTTGGCGGCGATCTCCTCGCGCGGCTCCTCGTTCAGGAAGGCGTCCAGCCGGCGGCGCGCGCCGATGCGCATGTGGTGCGTGCACTTCGGGCATACCTCCAGGTTGCGCTCGAGTTCCGCCCGATAGAGCATGGCACTGCACGCATCGCACTTGGTCCACAGCCCTTCCGGTACGGTGCGCTTGGTACCGCCTTCGGTGCGGATGCGGGTCGGCAGCAATTTCTCGAACCAGCTCATAATCAGTTCCGATCAGAAGATTTCAAGCCAAAACCCGTGTTTGCCACGGAAAACACGGGCAAGATCATACGCTTCACACAACGGCCCTCTCCATCTGCCAGGCACTGCGCCGGGGCTTCCCGACGCGGTTTTATTTCAGTGTCTTCCGTGTACTTCCGTGGCTGAAACAAGTTTTCAAATTCTACTGGTCGTGGCCTGGCGCTGCTGCGCATCCATCGCCTGGCGCATGTCCCGCAGAACGCCACTGACACGCGCAGCGATACGGTCCGGTTGGTCGGCCAGGTCGGCGATGTGCTTGATGAGCGCGCTGCCGACGACGACGGCATCGGCGACGGCCGCGACCGCGGCGGCGGCCTGCGCATCACTGATACCGAAACCTACACCCAGCGGGATGTCCGTCAGCGTGCGGATGGTATCCAGCTTCTTGGCGACCGCACCGACGTCCAGACGGTTCGCACCGGTGACGCCCTTGAACGAGACGTAATAGAGAAAACCGCTGGCCTGGGCCGCGATCCGGTGCGCGCGCTCGTCACTGGTGTTGGGTGACAACAGGAAGATGGGGTCGATTTCCGCGTGGCGCAGTTCCGTCAGCAGGTCGGTGGCCTCTTCCGGCGGCAGATCCACCGTCAGGGCACCGTCGACGCCGGCGGCGCGTGCCGCACGGGCGAATTCGGCATACCCCATGACCTCGACGGGATTGAGGTAGCCCATCAGAATGACGGGTGTGTCCTGATCCTGCTCACGGAAGCGGCGCACCATGTCGAAGACATCGCGCAGGCTCACATGGTGCCTGAGCGCGCGCTCACAGGCGGCCTGCACCACCGGGCCGTCGGCCATGGGATCGGAGAACGGCACGCCGAGCTCGATGAGATCTACGCCCGCCGCGACCATCGCATGCATCAGCGGCACGGTGACCTCGGGGTTGGGGTCCCCGGCGGTCACGAACGGGATGAGTGCCTTGCGCCCGGATTGGCGCAGCGCGGCGAAACGTGTGGCGATGCGGCTCATACGGTGATGCCCTCCCGTGTCGCCACGGTATGGATGTCCTTGTCACCGCGCCCCGACAGATTGACGATGATGATTCGGTCCTTGTCCATGGTCGGTGCGAGCTGCATCGCATAGGCCAGGGCGTGGCTGGATTCCAGGGCCGGGATGATGCCCTCGATGCGCGTCAGGCTGTGGAAGGCTTCCAGTGCCTCGTCATCGGTGATGGGGACATACTGCGCGCGACCGGTGTCCTTGAGCCAGGCGTGTTCCGGGCCGACGCCTGGGTAATCGAGGCCGGCGGAGATCGAATGTGTCTCGATGATCTGGCCGTCGCTGTCTTCCATCAGATAGGTGCGGTTGCCGTGCAGCACCCCCGGCCGGCCGGCAGAGAGCGGTGCGGCGTGATGCCCGGAGGCGATGCCGTCACCACCGCCCTCGACGCCGTACATCGCGACCTGATCGTCGTCCAGGAAGGGATGGAACAGCCCGATGGCATTGGAACCACCCCCGACGCAGGCGATCAGGGCATCGGGCAGCCGCCCGGTTTGATCGAGGATCTGGGTGCGTGCCTCGCGACCGATCACCGACTGGAAATCACGTACCATCGCCGGATACGGATGCGGGCCCGCGACCGTGCCGATGATGTAGAAGGTGTTGTCGATGTTGGTCACCCAGTCGCGCATCGCCTCGTTGAGCGCGTCCTTGAGTGTCTTCGAGCCGGATTCGACCGCCACCACCTGGGCGCCGAGGAGGCGCATGCGGAACACATTGACCGTCTGGCGCTTGATGTCCTCCGCACCCATGTAGATCACGCATTCCAGCCCCAGGCGTGCGGCGACCGTCGCGGTTGCGACGCCGTGCTGGCCCGCACCGGTCTCGCCGATGATGCGCGTCTTGCCCATGTGCCGCGCCAGCAGGCCCTGGCCCATGGTGTTGTTGATCTTGTGCGCGCCGGTGTGATTGAGGTCTTCACGTTTGAGATAGACCTGCGCACCGCCGAGTTTCGCACTCCAGCGCTCGGCATGGTAGAGCGGCGACGGGCGGCCGACGTACTGGGCGAGGTCGCGGTCGAGTTCGGCCAGAAATTCCGGGTCGTCGCGCAGACGCGTGTAGGCCAGGCGCAGTTCCTCGATCGGCCCCATCAGGGTCTCGGCGACGAAACGGCCGCCGTAGGGCCCGAAATGCCCGTCGGCATCCGGCAGGTCGCGCCAGCTTGCAGGCCTAGGCGCCATGTTCGTGATCGGCACGTTGCACTCCTCGAATGAATTCCATCATCTTGGCCGGATCCTTGACGCCCTTACTCGCCTCGACACCGCTGCTGACATCCACCGCGAACGGCCGCACCTGGCGCACGGCAGCGATGACGTTGCCCGGATGCAGGCCGCCGGCCAGCACGATGGGCGCCGGCCGCTGCGCCGGTACCCGCGACCAGTCGAAGTGCTCGCCGCTGCCGCCGGGTACCGCCGGGTGATAGGCATCGAGCAGAAAGCCGCTGGCGCTGGGATACGCGCTTATATAGGTGCTGACATCCCGCTGCGGGTGCATCCGCACAGCCTTCAGATACGGGAGGCCGAACTGCACACAGTACGGCTCGACCTCGTCACCGTGAAACTGCAACAGATCCAGGGGCAACTGCGCCAGGACCGCCTCGACCTCCGTGACCGCGGCATCGACGAACAACCCCACCCGGGTGACGAATGGCGGCAGCATGGCGGCGATCGCCCGCGCCTGTCCGACCGTCACGGCCCGCGGGCTTTGCGGATAGAACACCAGACCGACTGCGTCGGCACCCAGCGCTGCCGCGCGCACGCCGTCCTCGGGACGGGTAATGCCGCAGATCTTAACCCGCGTCCGCACGCTGGAGCCACCCACTTTTAAACTGATTTTCCATTGATCTGCTGCGATCAGGCCGGTAAACGGCTATTGTGCCACCGTCCGGTGACCAACTGCCACTCACCCCACGCACGGCAACCGCGCCGCCTGCGGCACGCCGAACCGTTCCGGATACTGCACCTGCACCAGGTACAGACCCGTGGCCGAAGCGGTTATCCCGGCGACACTGCGGTCGCGGGCGGCCAGCACCTCGGAGACCCACTCCGCCGGCCGCTCGCCCCGGCCGACCGCCATCAATGTGCCCGCGATATTGCGCACCATGTGGTGCAGAAACGCGTTGGCCGCGACGTCGAGATAAATGAATTCACCCTGCCGCCATATATCCAGGGAATAGATCTCGCGCCGGGGATGCCGGGCCTGGCAGCCCTGGGCACGGAAGGAGCTGAAATCGTGGTCGCCGCGCAGGCAGACCGCGGCCGCGGCCATGCGTGTGTCATCCAGTGGCCCGTACTCCCAGCACACGCGCCCGTGCAACAGGGCGGGACGGACCGGACGGTTGAGGATGACGTAGCGGTAGCGGCGGCCGGTCGCGGAAAAGCGCGCGTGGAAGGCCTCAGTGACCGGCTGCGCCCAGGTCACGCACACCTCGGGGGGCAGTTTGCAGGTGGCACCCAGAACCCAGGCCCGCGGGCTGCGCTCGGCCTCGGTGTCGAAATGCACCACCTGCGCCGTCGCATGCACCCCGGCGTCGGTGCGTCCGGCGCACACGACCTTGACCGGGTGGTCCGCCACGCTCGAGAGGGCCTCTTCCAGCACCTGCTGTACGCCGACGGCGTGCGTCTGGCGCTGCCAACCGCTGAAGCGGCTGCCGTCGTATTCGATCCCCAGCGCGATGCGCATGCCCCTTGACCCGGAAACACCTGACCGGCGCGCATGGTAGCAGACTGACCAGGAGCCTGTCGGACTTGAGCGATCGTCGCGAGCAAGGTGGGAGAGCGAGATCATTTTTTCGATCCTTTGAGGAGAATAGCCATCGCTATTCGACGAAAAGGAGCGGAAAAATGGGCCGCTCTCCCAGCGGCGCAGTAGATCAGTCTCCAGTCCGACAGGCTCCCAGGGGTGCGCCCTCAGCCCAGTAACAGGCCCGCGAACAGTACCACCAGGGACAGGGGCACCAGCCACTGTCCAACCGGTACCGGCGATCGCTCCGGCACCTCGATCGGACCGTGCGCTGCATCGGCCTGCTGCAGGGTCGCGCGCAGGGTCTCGCCGGCGGCGCCCGCCAGACGCTCGAGGCGCGAATGTCCGGTCTGCCGCCGCAGGGCATCGCGCGCCAGATCCTGCACCTGCGGCACGGCCTCCAGCGCCAGGATCAGGCGCACGGCGAAACGGTGATCATCCAGCCCCAGACGACGCGCCGGCGCACCGAACCAGAGCAAACCGCCGACCAGTGCGCCGCGTGCCGTGGTCGCAAGCAACAGATAGACGGCGGCCACGATCACGACCAACGCCACCACCCGGATCGCGCCCAGTCGCATCCCTTCGGCACTCGGCGACCAGGCACTCAGGATCGGCAGCAATGGTTCACCTGGCGTGAGTCCGCCGTATACCAGCAGGATGGCTAACAGCAGCCAGCGCACCCGTCGCAGCATGCGACCGACGCCGCGGGCATCGAAGCCGGGGACCCTGATCGCCGCCACGGCCCAGCCGGCGAATACCACCAGGGTCCCGGCTGCCAGCAACAGCGGCCGCCCCGTCGCCAGGGCGGCGGCCACCACCAACAGAGTCAGGATACGCACCGGTGGTGCCATCGGCGGGCCTCCGAATCAGGCGTCTGTCACGACGCCGGGCAGAGTATGTAAGACCGGGGAAGGATAAACCTTCCGTGGCTGACAGGGGGTTTCTGGATGAAACGAAACCCCGCCGAGGCGGGGTTCGATGGTGGTCAGGGACTCGGGGTGTCCGGCATCCGGGGCGTCAGGAGACCTTCTGCAACAGCGATTCCGCCTCCGACCGCTGGGTGTCGCTGCCTTCCTCCATGACTTCCTGGAGGATGCCGCGGGCACCGTCGGGGTCGCCCATTTCCATATAGGCACGCGCCAGATCCAGCTTGGTCGCCACCTCGTCGGACGCGGTGAGGGTCCCCTCGTTGGCGGCCTCGTCGTCCTCGGCCACGGTGCTCAGGTCGAACTCCAGGTCATCCGCGACCGCCGCTTCCGACTCCGCGGTTGCTGCGGGCCTGGCAAAGGCTTCGAAATCGCCCAGATCGAAGTCCAGACTGTTGTCGTCGTCGCCCGACATCGAGGCCTCCGACGACTCCAGGTCGGTATCTCCCACCTGCTCGCCCATGCCAGCCATGTCGCCCATGTCGCCCATGTCGAAGGCGAGGCCGTTGTCCGCAGCGAGTTCCTCGTCGACAGGCTCGGGCTCGGCGGCCTCCGCAACGGCCACAGCCGCGACGGGGGATCTGGCCGCACTCACGCTGCCGGATTGATACAGGGGATTCGACGGACTCAGTTCGCGCCCCATTTCAGCCACGCGCTTCCAGGTCTCGTCATCCTGGTCACCCAGGTCGGCCAGCAGGGCCTCCGCCTCGGTATCGAACGGACCGCTGTTCTGAGCGGCAGCCAGGATTTCGAACAACTTCAGCCTGACATCGATCCGCTCGGGTGCACGCGCCATGGCACTGCGCACCAGTTCCTCGGCCTGCTGGTAACGTCCATAGGCGAGATAGACATCCGCCTCGGCGATCGGGTCGGCCTCATCGTCGTTCTGGATCGCGCCCATGTCGCTGACAGCGAAATCGGTGAACAGCGACGAGTCCGAATGGCTGGATGTCGCCGCTTCCGCGGCCTCCGGTTCGGCCGGGGCAGGTGCAACGGCCGTAGCCGCAACCGCCGCAGGGGCCGCGCTGGGCGTCGCAGTCACCGACTGTCTCTCCGCCAGGATGCTCTCCTGGAAGCGGCCGTCCTGCATACGCCGGCGACGGTTCGCCAACCAGGCGAACAGCGCCACCAGGATCGCACCGCCGGCCGCGCCCCACTTCGCCATGGGGTTGGCAAGCAGGCTGGCGACCAGACCTTCATCCTGTGACGCTGCGGGTGCCGGGGGCTCCGCGTCAGTGGCAGCGGGCTCAATGGCCGGCAGGGGCGTTACCGCGGGTGTCGTGTTCTCTTCTGCCAGAGTATCGTCCGCCAGTTCCATGGCCGATTCGACCGGGGCCTGCTCCGGAACTGCGTCATCCATGCCGGGCGCGCCTTCGGCCGGCGCCTCCGATCCGATACCGGCCACCGTCATTTCCACGCCTGTCTCTGCGGCCGGAACGCTATCCGTAGCCGTATCCGCAGGCATGTCCGGCGCGGTACCGGGCACCTCCGGCATTGGCGTTACCGTCCCGCCCAGCTGGGCGAGTTCGTTGTTCTTCAGCTCGACGAGGCGGTTCAGGGTGGCAAGCTGCTCTTCGAGCTGCTGCACGCGCGCGTTGAGTTCCTGATTCTGCAGGCGCTCGGCCGCGACGGCCTCGCTCGCCAACGCCAGCTCTTCCCGCAGCCCCGCTACGCCGGCGGCATCCTCAGCACCGCTCCCGGGCACCCCCTCCGGCGCAACGAGCTTCAACTGCGGCTCCGCTGCGTCGATGGTCGGTGCGGCTACGCCGTCGGTCACAGCCGGATCGTCCCCCGCGACCGGGGTGTCTGGCGCCGCGGCGGCCGCTGTGCGACCGTCACGCCAGAGACGATTCTGCCGACGCACATCGGCGAGCGCGTCGGCCTGTTCGATTGCGGCCAATTCGTCTACACCCGGCACGCGCAGGACATAACCGGCCTTCAGATTGTTGATATTCTGATCGTAGAACGCCTCGGGATTGGCCGCGAGCAGGCCGAGCATGGTCTGTTCCATGCTGACGGCATCGCTGGGCCGTACCTCAGCGGCAATGCGCCACAACGTATCGTGGTGGCTGGTGCGATATTCACCACCGCTGTAGCCGGCTGCCGGGGTGGCGCCGCGCGGGGCGGGTGCAGCCGCCGACACCGGCGGGGGCGCCGCCACGGCCGGGGCGCGGGTCACAGGCACCGGGGCCGGCATCAGGGCCGGCGGATCCACCAGCACGGTGTACTCGCGCAGCACCTGACCGGAGCCCCAGGTCGCCTCGACCAGAAAGTCCAGATAAGGTTCGCGTACTGCATCACGGCTGGTGACCTTGATCACCGCCGACCCATCGGGCCGGGGTACCACCGCGAAGCGCAATTTGGTGTGGAAGAATGCCCGTTCGACACCGGCCCGGCCATACGCTTCCGGTGACGCCAGTACGACCCGCAGCTGCGCGAGGTCACCGGCCGTCGGTGAGAGTAATTCGATCTCTGCGTTGAAGGGCTGATTGAGAACGGAGTTGAGGCGGATGTCGCCGAGTCCCATCGCATAGGCTTGGTTCGCGAACGCTGCCAGCATGGCCGTCACCAGGGCCGTTTTCCTTACCATGTTGCTTCCTCTTGTGGCCGACCGGCTCGCCTTTGGCGACAAGCCGATCCTATCTGCCGAAGGTGAGTGAGGTTCGTAGTGCAACCAAATCGTTCTAGTCGGTAGTTTTCGTTAACAAACCCGGGGACGACTATAGTCTATAAGTGATCTCTTACCAGCAGCTCCGCGATCTGGATGCTGTTCAAGGCCGCCCCCTTCCGCACGTTATCGGCGACCACCCACAAATCTAAACCGGTGGGGTGGGAAATATCCTCCCGGATACGACCGACATAGACCGGGTCATGGTTGGCGCCCTCGGTGACTGCAGTCGGATAGCCACCATCCTTACGCTCATCCACGACCACGATGCCCGGGGCTTTGGCAAGCAATTCACGTGCCTGATCTGCTGTGATCTTCGTACGGGTCTCGATGTGCACCGCCTCGGAGTGCCCATAGAAGACCGGCACCCGCACCGTCGTCGGGTTCACCTGGATGCTGTCGTCGCCCATGATCTTGCGGGTCTCCCAGACCATCTTCATCTCTTCCTTGGTGTAGCCGTTGTCCATGAATACGTCGATCTGCGGCAGCACGTTGAAGGCAATCTGGCGCGGATAGACCTTGGCCTCGCATGGCTTGGCGTTGAGCAGGTTGGCGGTCTGGGTTGCCAGTTCCTCGATCGCCTCCTTGCCGGTGCCGGACACGGCCTGATAGGTACAGACGTTGATGCGGGTGATGCCCACGGCGTCATGGATCGGCTTGAGCGCCACCAGCATCTGGATGGTCGAGCAGTTCGGGTTGGCGATGATACCGCGGCGCTTATACTGCGCGATGGCCTGCGGATTGACCTCCGGCACGACCAGCGGAATGTCGTCGTCGTAACGGAACTGCGAGGTATTGTCGATCACCACACAGCCGGCCGCCGCCGCCTTGGGCGCATACACTGCCGACACCGATGCACCCGGCGAGAACAGACCGATCTGGACCTTGGAGAAGTCAAACTCCGCCAGGTCCTGCACCACCAGCCAACGATCGCCGAACTTGACCCGGCTGCCTGCCGAACGGCTGCTGGCCACGGCATAGACCTCACCGACGGGAAATTTGCGCTCCGCCAGGATCTCCAGCAGGGTCTCACCGACCGCACCCGTCGCACCCACCACCGCCACATCGAACTTCTTGCTCATGTCCGCTCAGACCTCGAATTGAAGAATGCCAAATTTAACCGCAAAGGACACAAAGGCGCGCAAAGGTGTTTTCAATAAAAGCTTCTTTGTGAAAGTTCTTTGCGTCCCATCGCGTCCTTTGCGGTAAAAGTTCTTTGCATGTCAGTGCGCCAAGGTTCAGCGCAGTGCCGCGACCACCGCGTCACCCATCTCTGCCGTACCCACCTGCCGCATGCCGGGGGACATGATATCCGCCGTGCGCAGGCCCTGATCCAGCACGCGGCCGACCGCAGCCTCGATACGCACGGCCAGGTCTGCGCGCTCCAGGCTGTAGCGCAGCAACATCGCCACCGACAGGATGGTCGCCAGGGGATTGGCCACACCCTTGCCGGCGATATCGGGGGCCGAACCGTGAATGGGTTCGTACATGCCCTGCCCCCGCTCGTTGAGCGAGGCCGAGGGCAGCATACCGATGGAGCCGGTGAGCATGGCCGCTTCGTCGGAGAGGATATCCCCGAACATGTTCTCCGTCACCAGCACGTCGAACTGCTTGGGCGCGCGCACCAGCTGCATGGCGGCGTTATCGACATACATATGCGAAAGTTGGATGGCCGGATACTCCTTGGCCAGATCCGTCATCACCTCGCGCCACAATTCGGTGCATTCGAGCACGTTGGCCTTGTCGATGGAGCACACCCGACCGTCACGCCTGGCGGCAATCTCGAAGGCGACCCGGCCGATGCGCCGGATCTCCGACTCGGTGTAGGTCAGGGTGTTGAATCCCTGGCGTTCACCGCCATCCAACTGGCGCACTCCGCGCGGCTGACCAAAATACATGCCCCCGGTCAACTCGCGCACGATCATGATATCCAGGCCGGCAACCACCTCCGGCTTGAGCGAGGAGGCATCGGCGAGCTGCGGATAGAGGATCGCCGGGCGCAGGTTGGCGAACAGCCCCATGCCGGCGCGCAGGCCGAGCAGCCCCTTTTCCGGGCGCACGGCGATCGGCAGCGATTCCCACTGGTGGCCGCCAACCGCGCCGAGCAGCACCGCGTCCGCGGCCTTGGCCTGTTCCA
>Ga0172382_10006580_pt1 | contig 16799 bp, 9 predicted proteins | sample Leawel138RmetaG_FD_122245 | JGI IMG/M metagenome (GOLD analysis project Ga0172382, IMG submission 122245) | Leachate microbial communities from a municipal landfill in Southern Ontario, Canada - Leachate well 138R metaG | ecosystem: Engineered > Solid waste > Landfill > Unclassified | place...
GCGTCATCCGTCACCGTCCCAGGCGTCACGATACGTACGACCTGACGCTCCACGGGTCCTTTCGACTTGGCCGGATCGCCGATCTGCTCGCAGATCGCCACCGACTCTCCGCGTCGCACCAGCCGTGCCAGGTAGTTCTCGGCACTATGATAGGGCACGCCGGCCATGGGAATGGGTTGCCCGCCGGACTGACCGCGGGCTGTCAAGGTGATGTCAAGCAGGCGGGCCGCCCGCCGGGCATCCTCGAAGAACAGCTCGTAGAAGTCCCCCATCCGATAGAACAGCAGGGAATCGGGATGCTGCGCCTTGAGGCGCAGGTATTGCTGCATGACCGGGGTGTGTTCGGAATAAGGCTGCTTATCCGGTACCCTGGCTTTGGCTTTTGAGTCTTTATTCATTAAAATCAGTTTGTTAAACCATGATCGATGGCTGGCTGCGGGATCCCTCCGAACGGCCGGCGCCGCGGCACGGACCCCATCGAGGTGGGAAGGTTCGGCGGGAAACTGGTTCTCAAACGGTCCAGGGCGGAATTGCCACTTATTGCAGGCGCCGACCACGCACGACCCCAAGCACGCAGGCGTCGACGATACGACCCAAGCAGCACGCCTGGGCGCGCGACTTTCAAGTCATCGAGAAACCGACCAATTCGATCCGCCGACGCTCAAATCGTCGCCGCTCATTGGGTGTCACGCTGAGAACAAGGCGTTGAAAACGAGTATTCCGGCACGCGAATTATGCCATCAACGTTGGAAGGAGATGGAGCGGGTCGGTCGAGAACGACGCTCGGCCGGGCGCTGAAGCCGGCAGCGCTACCGGCGCAGATCGAAAATCTCGATCTCCCGGGTCATGAACACTCGGGACTGACTGAAATCTATGAACGTGGACTCATCTTCCAGGAGCAGTTGCATGGCCCCTGCGCCGGTGCGCGTCGCCAGCGCGGCTCTGAGGACCTGCGCACTTTCCCACCAGACTTCCGTGATGCCGTCGTATGCCGGAGCCAGGCCGCGAGACTCCAGTAGCGATTCGTTGAGATCGGGTTCGATGGTATGGCTTTGTATGTAGCGAACCGCGCCGATCTGCTGCGCTATGCTGCGGACCTTGTCGGCGTGCGTCGTGCGCCAGTAGTGGTAGAAATGTTCGGTGGTGATGTCGGCTCGACGGCGAAGACAATAGACCAGTTTGATCATCGCGTCCTCACGAAATCGGCAGGACCGTGACTGGTACCGGACCGTCGGCCTTGAAGCCGTATCGGGCGTACGAGCCGATTACCACGGTTTCGAAGTAAGCCATCCCGCATTCGCTGCCATCGGCTACGCGAGCCGGGCCGATATAACCATTGTAGGGATAGCGGTTGCCGGCAGGATCGACGGCGTCGTTGCCTTCGTGGTGCCAGGTGTCGTGCTCCAGCCACGACTCACCGCGATACACACCCATGCCCCTGTTGTCGCTCCAGCCGCGCGTTTCGAGCGCATAGCCGAACGCTGAGGTGATCGTGCCGGTATGGCTTGGATCGATCGACAGCGAAAAGCGTCGTCCTGTGGCGTCGACGATCGTGCACTTCGCGGTGGCGATGCGACGCGTTCCCGGCACATACTCCAGATGATGCTCGACGTTGACGATGCGGGCGGTGCTGCCGTCGGTAAAGTCGATCCGGCCATCCACCGTTTCCTGCTGACCCGAGGCATCTTCGTGCGTCTGAAAGTACACGATGTAGGACGGCATTTGCGCAAAGACGACCAGCCGCAGTAAACCGTCGCGTCCCGGTGGCAGCGTCGGCACGGGCGGCAGATCATTTGGCGCCAGATTTGGGCCGACCGACTGACGTGTCCCCCAGGAGTGATCCATGATGCAATACCAGGTCGTGGGATCGACTTCGATGTCGCGCTTGTCGAAACGGATGTGTCCGCTCGGCCTGCCGGCCTGCCAATAGCGGATCAGGTCGCGGATCACTCGCCCGTTCAACCGCTCGCTCTTGCGCTCCTCGGCGTAGGGCGCGTGGCGGGCATTCCATAGCAGGTCGAACTCGATGCCGCCGTGTAGCTGCGGTGCAGAGAAGGTCAGCCGTCGCTGGCGCAGGCCCTCGATGATTTCCAGGCGCAGCGGTCCCACTTCCAGATCGTCCTGTCGCGGAGACCAGCGCCGTGACATTCGGACATTGCGCAGCACGCCCTTGTGCATGATGGCAGCGTATCCGTCCAGTACATCGACGTTGGCGTATACGCGCATTCCCATCGCAAGCGAAATTTCACCGGCCGCATCCCAGAAGCAGAAGTAGTAACCATCGCTCCACGACGGATCGCTGGAGGCGACATAGGCCATCGTATCCACGATCTGGTGTCTTGGAAAATCGTCGTGTTTCGTCAACATATCGGGTGCTCGCTCAAGCGGTTAGGGGCCGCGGTGCAGCCGGTCAGATAATAGCGTCCGGCGCCGAGTCGAGAATGATCCGGCCGGCATTGCCGTCCACGGTGATCATCTCGCCGTCGCGGATCTTTTCGGTCGCGCGTGCGACGTTGGTGACACACGGAATGCCATACTCGCGCGAAACGAGCGTGGCGTGAGCCAGCGGGCCGCCGGTTTCAACGACCACTCCGCCGATGATGCTGAATACGGTCGTCCAACCCGGATCGGTGGCGACGGCTACGAGAATGTCGCCTTTCTCGATTTTGCCGATCTCTTCCAGAGTCTTGCACACGCGCGCGCGCGCATGGACGCGCCCAGAGCTGGCCGCGATTCCCGATAGCATCGCCTCATCCGATGACTCCTCGTCGGCGGCCAGCGGCAGGCCGTCGCGAATAAAGGATGGTGGTCCTTCGCGGCCGTATTTCTCGTGCAGGGCCCGGCGAGCAGCGGTGCGTCGCTCGGCATCGCGCCGCGATAGCGAGCCGCGCCACAAGTCCTGAATCTCCTCAACGCCCAGGAAAAAAATGTTTTCCGGATGGCTCATCAGCTTACGCTCGAAAAGCCGCTGACCGATGGCCGTGAACAGGTCGTGGCGCGCCGCCATGTAGTAGTCGGCGTAGTAGCGTTGATCGTCGCGCATGCATACGTACTTGAGCGTCCATTTCAGTACGCTGTCGAAGACCGTTGCCTTCAGCCAGCCGAATCTCTGCTGCCGCAACCGAGCGATGACCTGGGCCGTCGTGGCCTCGCGGCGTTCGCGCATCCTTGTTTCGGTGAGGTTCGGATCCGAGGCGGCATCGCCGGAGGCCAACGATCGCAAGGCATTGATGAAGAGTTCCGGTCGATGCCGCCAGCGCGGATACGCCAGATCGCGCTCGGAGCCGCCACGATGACCGTTTTCGGTGAGAAAGTGCCGGATCTCCTCCAGGTAGGCCGCGCCCACGACACTGTTCTCCAGGCGCTCCAGCACACGCGTCGGATCAGGGTCGGCGAAAATCTTCTGCAGCTCCGAGGATGCCGGTATCCGCCGCGCAAGGTGCCAGATCTCGGCGTTCTCCTGCACTGTCCGGGTCGACAGTCCGGACATCAAGGCGGCGAACTTCGACTGGTCGGTATCGTCGACCCAGCGGCGAAGCATCTCGCTCAGTGCCAGTACCAGGAAATAGCAGTAGTCCATTACAGCGGGTGTGACCGAGCGTGCATGATCGACGAAACATTCCTCCGAGATCCGGAAGCTGTGCATGATGTCATCGAAGGAGGCCTGATCGAGATCGATGCTCATCGCTTGTCTGTAGCGAGCGAGCTGCGCGGGGAATTCCGCGTAGAACGTGTCGGCGCATCGCCAGAACGAATATCTCGGCCGGGTGAGCAACGCGTGGATTTGCGCGTACGCGACTTTCCACCACTGAAAGGGCAGGGCGCGCAGGCGCGGCCAATCCTCGGAAGGAAAGAATACGAGCGCATCGTCATTCCGGGCGAGCTTGGGCATGAGTTTCAGCCGTGCTTCCTCGAATGTCGTGCTGTAGTACGGCCGTGTTTTGTGCCAACGGAACATGCGTCGGCGCAGAAACGAGCGGAGCCCGTAGAGTTTGTACATGTCGTCGTACGAGCGGGCGATGAAGCTTTGCTGCACGGTATACATGAGCGGCGTGGTCGGCGAGGTTTGAAAGGCATCGGACCAGGCCCTGCTCCAGACGATCTGGTCGTCGGTGGGTTCGCTTCTGTTCCAGCGGTCGAGCTCTTCGCCAAAATCGATCTCCACACCGGTTACTTCCCGCGCCTGAAGAATGGCGAACCGTCCCGCTGCGTAACCCCATTCCACGTCCTGCGGGTAGCCGTAGTGCGCTTCGATCCTGCGGCCGATCTGCGCGAGTTCGGCCAACTGATCACGAGAGAGACTGGGGCTGGAGCGCTCATGCTCCGTCAATGCGCGATGCGCGACGCCGGAACCGTCCGGAAGCTGGTCGATCCTCACTGCCTTGTCGCCAATACGCTCTTCCAGGGGAGTACCGCTTGCCTTGTCGAGTACCCAATGATCCGGGCTCACCAGGCCGGACACGATCGATTCGCCCAGGCCCCAGCTGGCATTGACCAGTGCTCGCCTGCGATCGCCAGTCAGCGGATCGACTGTGAACAGCACGCCGGACACCTCGGAGGGAAACATTTCCTGAACCACGACGGCGATGTATACGTCTTCGTGCCGGAAACCACGTGTCTGCCGATAGGTGATGGCCCGAGGCGTCCACAGTGATGCCCAGCACCGCCGTATCGCCTCGAGCACGGCGGCGTCGCCGTGGATTCCCAGGTATGTGTCTTGCTGCCCGGCGAATGAGAATCCCGGAAGATCCTCGGCGGTCGCCGATGAGCGAACCGCCACGCGCACCGCCGATCCGTGGCGCAGGCGACGATAGGCATCGAGCAGCGGTTGAGCGAGTTCGGCGGTCAGTTCATGACTGGTGATCAGTGCTGTGATGCGCGCCGACAGATCGTCGGCGCTGGTCTTCCCTTGTCCTTGTGCATTGATTAGCAGCTCTGCCTCGATCTGTCGATCGATGCCGCTGATCTGCAGAAATCGGCGGTAGGCGTTTGCGCTGACACAGAAGCCGTCCGGGACGGGCAGGCCGGCGCCCACCAGTTCGCCGAGGTTGGCGCCCTTGCCGCCGACCAGGGACAGATCCGCGCTGGAGATCTGCCCGAACGTGAGCACATAGACGGCTTGGCTTGCGCTGGGCATGTCCATTTCTCGACCGCTGGCCGGCACCCATCCGCGAGCCGACACGCGTCAGAGCCTGTAAGTGAAGTTCAGCCCGAACGACAGCGGACGGCCGGTGAGACGATACAAGGTATCGTAGCCGTACACGGCGTTGGTCCAGTAATACTTGTCCGTCAGATTGTCGGCCCATAGCATCGCTTGCCATCGACCATCCGCGGCCTCTACGCCGGCGCGCGCTCCCAGCGTCGTAAACGATGCGATTCGCAAACTGGAAGCCCCTGCAAGATTGGCGTTGGTTTCGCTGTTGTAGAGCAGGCTGGCACCGATGAACGCCACTTTCGAGGGCGAAATATCGAACCGGTACTCGCCATCTGCCGTGACTGTCCACTCCGGTGCGTAGTTGAAGCTGTTACCTTGCAGCTGTACCTGTTCGCCGGTGAGGATGTTGTAGTCGATAAACGGGCCGACGTGTGTTTTCTGATAGGCCACAGCGGAACGCAACGTCAGGCCCCGCATCGGCGTGAGGGTGGTTTCGAGATCCACCCCGTATGCATGCGACTTCGGCACGTTGCCGAGCGTTTCCACCAGCCCGAAGACCGGATCCGGGGTCACGGTCAGGAGTTGCTTGTCCTTGTAGTCGTAATAGTAGACTGCCGCATTGATGCCGAACATACGCGCGAAGTTCGCTTTCGCTCCAAGTTCGTAGGAGGTCAGTTCTTCCTGTACGACCGGGCGCAGGGACGAAGCAGAGATGGCGCTGAACACCGGGTAGTTTCCCGCCTTGAAGCCACGGCTGATGAGTCCATAGAGCAACGAGTCCTCGGTGGGTTTGTAGTTGAGCCCGCCGCGCCATGAAACATTGGTTTCCGTAAAGCTCTCATTCTTCAGGCCGGCTTGAAGGTTTGCGTCGAGCGTGACGCAATCGCCGGGTTGCAGCGTGCCGGGCGTCCCGGAGAGCAGCCCGATCAGTCCATTGGCGATGTGTGCCCAGCCGCGCGTAGGGTCACCTTGGCCCGTATCCGCCGTGCAGGTCCGGTTCTTGTGCTCCACCTCGGTGTAGCGGGCGCCACCGAGCACCGTCAGTTTTTCCGTCAGCTGCCATTCCACGTTGCCGAATACCGCGATGGTGTCGTTGGCCTGCTTGCCCCTCGTGATGCTCTCATCCAGCGTCCCCAGGCCGGGAGGTGGCAGGGGTGGAGAGGAGATGTTGACGGTACTCGAAGTGCCGTCGAATACCACGAAGAAATACTCTTCATCGTCATCTGTCTGGTAGTTGGCGCCTGCCAGAAAATTTCCGCGGCCATCGCCGAATTGACCCGCAAGGCGGAATTCCTGGGACAGCGAATCCACCGTGCCACCGATAGTCACCTGGGCTAGATTAAAGGCTGTGGCGTCGTTGTCGTATCGGCTCTCGACTTCGACTCGGACATAGTTGGACAATGACGTTAACGTCAGCTGCGGTGTCAGGTCGATATCGAAGCGCGCGGTCGCCTGCCATTGCCGGTTGTCGCGTCCGAAGTCTGTATTGGCGGTCCAGTCAGCCGCGCGGTCGTCGCGTGGGGCGCTCGGCAGCGTGAGCAGATCAGGCAGAACGTTTGTCGGGACGCGCGGGACCGGTTCGATGAACTGGGGAATTTGGTTGTCGGACTTGTCGACCCAGCCGTTGATGTTGAAGTAGCCGCGAACCGAATCGGTTGGCGTCCACGTGGTCTGCAGACGTGCCGCGTATTTCCGCTGCTCGCCGATCGAATCTGGACGCAGATAGCTTTTCTGCCAGTCTCCACCGCTCACCCCGTCCACGGACAGGCGCGCGGCGATAGTTTCGCTCAGCGGCCCGCTGAGGAAACCGCTGCCGCGAAAGGTATCGAACCGACCGGCGCCGACGGAGACGCCGGCAGAGAACTGTTCCGTAGGTTTGGCAACGATATAGTTGATAGCGCCGCCGGTGGAGTTCTGGCCGTACAGCGTGCCTTGCGGGCCTTTGAGTACCTCGACGCGCTCCAGGTCGTACAGTGGCCCTCTCGTCATCGGGGCGTAGGGGAGTGAGGCCTCGTCGGTGTATACGCTGACCGAGGGTTGGCCACCCAGGCTAATGGCATTGTAGCCGACTCCTCGCAACGTATAGACGGGCGTGCCGTCCGCGTTCTCTACGATCAACAGCGCAGAGACGACCTGTGCCAGGTCGCTGGCGGAGGTGATGTTGCGCTGAGCGAGAAACTCGCCGTCAACTGCGTTGACCGACATGCCGACGTCGCTGAGCCGTTGCTCGCGGCGCTGTGCCGTAACAACGATTTCTTCGAGCGCGAGAGCCTGGGGGTTGCCAGCGTTGCTGCTTGAGGCTGGAGTGCTCTGCGCTGAAGACAGTGCACTGAGGTGTACGAGTGTCAGCCCGAGTGCCATCGCGCTCAGGCGACTCGGCAGCTGGAATCGATCTCTTTGCGGATTCATCGAAACTCACCCCCTGCAAAATAACCCCACGAGCGTGGGTCCGCCGTTGTCGGTGTTGACAAACTAGACGCAATTGCAGATCAGGTGTCCTACCCAGACAGGTAGTTTGAAGCAAGCGTTGCAGGGCGGTGTATTTCACGGACTGGTAATCGTTGTCGAGTTTCGCTCTGGTAGCGGCAGGACTACCCTTTAGTGTAGTGGCGGCGGAGTTACTTGCGGCGCCTAATGAGCGTCCTCAAGGCGCCATCGGCGATCGGCGGCAATCATGGTCGATGCGGTGCTCGAGCAGCGCGACCTATAGGTCGCCACAGATAACAAATCACCGAGACACACAGCCAGGCTTGACTTGGGACTCGAGGAGATTCGATTCATGGTTCTACAGGCGATCGACGAACTTCGACATACGCCCAGTGATGATCCTCTCTGGCGCGAAAGTCTCTACTGGAATTTCAATGACGTCGAGCGACGCCTCGGCGCATGGATCTACTTGTGGGTGCTGCCCGGGCAGGCGATGCCGTCGGGAATCATTGTCAGTTTCTATCGAGGCGGCTGGCCGGACTCAGCGATCTACACCAAGGCCATGGCCGCACCCGGACATCGGCTACAGCAGGGTGACTCATGGATCTACTGCTTCCAGAAGAATGGCACGCAGCTTCCTGCGGGCGATTTCGACGACATCGAGATCCATGGGCTTCGGCTGCGACGCCTGGATCCGCTGTCGCGTTATGCTCTATCGTTCGACGACGGGGCGGGTAATGCGTTTGAGTTTGAATCTCGCTTCTTGACCCCGCCGTTCGACTATGCCGACGGATATAATGCCGTTCCGCCCTGGTTGAGCACCAACCGATATCATCGCAGTCACCTGATAAGTGGTGAGTTGCGTATCGCCGGAGAGCGGTTGCGGATCGACGCAAGCGGCGATTCGGATCACAGTTGGGGCACGCGTGACTGGTCGATCATGGGGAAAAACCTGTTCAAGATGTGGTCTTTCCAGACGGCGGATGGAACGTTGGCGGCATCGCTCATCGACCAGGGTACGAGTGAGGGCAGTGTCGCGCTGGGCTACACGTCGGTCGGCGGAAAGATGGCCTCCGCCAGGGTCGTCAAGTCGTCCGCCCGGTACGATGTGAATGGCGTGCAGTCTCAGATCGAGATGATCGTCGAGGACGATTGCGGCCGTGTGCTCCGTGTCACCTGCGGTGCGTTACATTCCTACATTGGCTGGCGCGTCGGAGCCCAGGGGGAGTTCTGGGGATACGAAGGTGTCGGCACCTTTCACATCGAGGGGGTCGGCGATGTTCCTGGTGCAACGTCCTATTTCTGGCCATCTTGGGTGACGCCCGCAGCGCTCCATTCAGGGCTGTACTGACGATTGCGGCGAAGCTCATGGTGCGGGTAATTCGTGTGAGAATCGGTGACTGCCGGCAGATGCGAATGCGCTGCGGTGCCGGAAGTCAGGTAGCGAAACTACCCGTACGGGTAGCATCGGTGATGAGCCTCATGGCTACACTTCAGGCTCACCCCTTTCGGTCGAGGTCAGCCAGGCCTCGCGCCGGTAGGATCGCTAGAGCGCAGACGATCGTCATCGTCGTCACCGCCCAACGAGTGAGTAGAGAGTCGCGAGTTTCTATCGGAAGAACATTGAATTTCGGGGGGTTAGTTCGATGCATTCAACCAAAGTTGGCGGACCCGCAACGCTGGCAGCCTGTTTTACCCTTTCGATCGCTCCGAGTGTTCACGCGGCCCAGACGACATCGTCTGAAGAGGTTGCTACTCCGGGGGCGCAGGTACAGAGCCCGAGCCGCCAGGGAGCCGCGTCGAGCGCATCACCTGTCCAAACCGCTGCTGGGCTCGAAACCATCGTTGTGACTGCCCAGAAGCGGCAGCAGTTGACGACAGATGTCGGTCTCACCATTACGGCAGTGGATACTGCTCAATTGGCAGAACTCGGCATTCGCGACTCTGCCGATCTGACCAAAGTCGTTTCGGCATTTACCGTGGCGACATCGCCGGATGGCACACCTGTGTACACGTTGCGGGGAATTGGTTACAACTCGCCAAACTTGGGAGCGCAGCCAACGGTCAGTGTCTACGTCGATGAAGCCGGACTACCGTACGGCCCTCTTACCCAAGGACCACTGTTCGATCTGGAACGGGTGGAGGTACTGAAGGGTCCACAAGGTACACTCTTCGGGCAGAATTCGACCGGGGGAGCTATCAACTACGTCGTTGCAACTCCTACGGATGAGTTCACTGGAGGCGTTCGCGTCGGCTATGGCAGGTTCAATACCTGGAGTGGCGACGTCTACGTCAGCGGGCCGGTGAGCGATAAACTGTTGATGCGCGCTGCCGCGACAGCCACGAAGTCCGATGAATGGCAGGAAAGTTACCTTAACGACAACGAAACCGGTAAGGCCAAGAAGTATGCTGGCCGCGTGCTGCTCGATTGGCGGCCCATCGACGATTTGAAGGTCTCGGTGAATTTGAACGGGTGGAAGGACAGGTCAGACAATCAAATCCCGCAACTCGTCGTGGCTGCTCCACGCGTTCCGGCACAGGCTCTTCCGGGGTTGCCGGCCGTTCCTCTTCCTCCAAGAGATAATCGCGACGCAAGTTGGGATCCGGATAAAGACTTCGATCGCGATAATGAGTTTGAACAAGCCGTTGTTCGACTCGACTGGACCATGAGCGACCGATTCACTCTCACATCGATATCGAACTATGCCCGGGTCACGGTCGATAGCAGATACGATCACGATGGAACGCAATACCCATTGGGTGACGTGACGACCAATGGTCATGTGGACGTGTTTACGCAGGAAGTGCGCCTGGCCGGAGAGATCACCAACGGCAACTTTCTTTTGGGCGCCAACTATCAAACGGATGACAGCCGGGAATTTGCCCGTTACAGCAATGTAGGCCAGTCGGCAGCAAATACCCCATTTGGCGACATACTGGGCGTCGAGAACCGCGGTTTTCAATCCAATGACTCCTATGCCGTTTTCGCGAACGCCGAATGGAATTGGAACGATCGTCTGACGCTGGTGGGCGGCGCTCGATATACGTCGGCCGATCACGATAATCGAGCGTGTAGCGGCGATACGGGAGCGGGCGACTTCGTGGGCGTCGTCAATCAGATTGTCGGTGCGATCACTGGTTCGCCTGCGAATTTTCTTCCTGGTGAGTGCATCACGATGGATGAGAATTTCGACAATGCATTCGTGAAGCAACGATTCTCGGAAGACAACGTATCGTGGCGCGCGGGGCTCAACTATAAGCCGACCAACGAAATGCTCGTTTATGGGTTGGTCAGCAGAGGCTATAAGTCGGGCAACTATCCGGTCATCAATGCGACCTCGAGATCTCAGTTCGTGCCGGTGAAGCAGGAAGAACTCACCTCGTATGAGGTTGGAGTCAAAGCCGCATTCCCGCGTATACAAGCCAGTGCCGCGGCCTTCTACTATGACTACAAGGACAAGCAGCTTCTGACCCAATTCTTGGACCCTCTTTGGGGGCTGCTGCCTATTCTGGCGAATGTACCGAAATCCGAGGCGTATGGTGCCGAGTTCGATGTTGTTGCAACACCGGTATCCGGCCTCACGCTCCGGGCGGCAGCTGGGTATGTACGCACCGAAATCGGCGATTTCGGCGGATACGACGTATTTGGCACTCCTGTAGATCTCACGGGCAAGGGGTTCAATTTTTCGCCCGAATGGACCGCTCTAGGTGATGTGGAGTATCGCTTCCCCGTGTCCGCGGCGATGGAAGCCTTTATCGGTGGTGATGTGACCTATAACGGCAGCACCTATGGCGATCTTGCAGAGAGCCCGGAGCTCAAGTTGAAGTCGTACACCCTTGTTGGGCTGCGGGCAGGCATCGGAGCAGATGACGATAGTTGGCAGGTGATGTTATGGGGCAGGAACATATTTGATGAGTTCTACGCCACAAACGCCACTGTAGGTATCGATACCATCTGGCGGGTGACTGGATTTCCAACAACGTACGGTATAACCGTCGGCTTCAACTTTTGAATATATATGAGGTATGAATCCCGAGGTTACATAGGCAGACAAGTAAGTGGCATGCCTGGCGCTCCACGTTACAAGGGGGACGTAGTTGAGTAAGCTTGAAGAGCCGACGACGGGTCCGGCCGGGCATGGCCGGCCTCAGGGCGATCCATATACGCTGGCGTTCAACCAGATCGGCCAGGGTGATATCGGTCTCGTGGGTGGCAAGGGGGCCAACCTCGGAGAGTTGGTCGGTGCTGGCCTCCCGATACCAGGCGGATTCTGCATCACGGCGACAGCATATCGGCACTTTCTCAGGCTGACAGGTATCGATGAGGAAATTGCAGACGTTCTGCAGGGGCGTGAAGGCGATCACGAGAGATCGGCTGAGGAATTGTCCAGTTTGATCGGGGGGCTTATCCAGAGCCAGGAGATGCCCCAATCGCTATCGGAGCCGGTGCTGGCGTCCTACCGCCGCATGAGTGCTCAGCACTCTGCCATGCGCGTAGCTGTTCGGTCGTCCGCGACGGCAGAAGATCTTCCGGGCTTTTCGTTCGCGGGGCAACAGGACACCTATCTCGGCATTCGGGGCGACCAGGAACTACTCGCCTCCGTACGAAGATGTTGGGCTTCGCTTTGGACGCCGCGCGCGATTTCATATCGACAGAGTCGCGGCTTTCGTCACGAAGACGTTTACATCGCTGTAGTCGTGCAGGAGATGTTTCCTTCCGAGGTCTCAGGGGTCCTTTTCTCGGTGGATCCTTTGACCGGGAATCGTCGCCGCATGGTTGTGAACGCCAGCTGGGGCCTTGGGGAAGCGATCGTATCCGGGCTTGTCGATGCCGATTATTGGATCCTCGATAGGGAGAATTCGGCGGTTCTCGAGGAACGCATAGGAAACAAGCTGAATAGGATCGATCAGTCTCCGGATGGATCCGGCGTGGTGCACATCCCGGTTGCGCCTGACGACCAGGGACGGCCATGCCTGTCGCCTGGGCAACTCGAAGAACTCGTCCGCCTGGGTAATTCAATCGAGCAGCACTATGGCTACCCCCAGGACGTGGAATGGGGATACGCCGGCGGGCGATTCGCGATTCTTCAGGCTCGCGAGGTGACCGGCGTCGAGATAGATTTCGGCGAAGAGTTGGATCGATGGAATCGAACTCAAGCGGATGACGATGAGATCGTTTGGACACGTGCGTGGGCCGACTCCTTTCAAACGGCGCCTACGACGCCGCTGATGTATACGATTCAGCAAAAGTTGATCGCTCGCTCGTATGACGATATGTACGAGCTCTACGGCCTCAAGTCCTTTCTGAACCGGCGCCTCTATCGCTGGCATCGCACCCGCCCGTATCATAGTACGACGTACGAGGAGGCGCGTTTGCAGCTGATTCCGCGATTCGCACGTACGAACGATTCGTTGATCTATTTTCCGCCGGAAGACCGGGATCGTATCCGTAACCTTCCCTTTCAGTGGTGGAAGGTTGTTTATGCCCAGCTTCATGCCCTGCTGACCGCACCTCGCTATTCGTTTTGGCGGTGCGCGGATACCTTTTATCGGGAATATCCGCAGCAGGTTGCCCGGTTCAAGGCGGCGGCAAACATCGACTTCAAGATGGCGTCGTTCGAACAGCTCATGCACGTGTTTGACGTCTCGGAGGAGTGCTTCATCGACCACGCTCGCTCGACGACGCCAGGAATAATGGATTACTGCTATTTCCTGATCCTCGCACTCTCAAACCTGCTTGATCGCTGGGTGGGCGACGTTGACCAATCGCGTTTTGCGGCTCTGATGTCAGGTATCTCTACCAGGACTGTGCAAGAAAATGCAGAGATTTGGAGAATTGCGCGTCGGGCAGCGATCTCTCCCGTGCTGCAAGAGGCGTTCTCGAGCCCGGACGCTGCGACCATCATGGAGCGGCTCGGAGCGACCGCCGAAGGGTCGGCATACCTTGCGTCGATTCAGGCCTACATTGCCGAGAATGGCCATCGCGGTGGCTCCGAGAGAGATCTTGCCTTTCCACGATGGCGTCACCGGCCAGAGCTGTTCGTAAACGCCTTGCGCTCGCTTATATCGGGGGATCAATCGTCAGACCCTGAAATTACAGAAGCCAAGATGGTGGAGCGACGGGAAAGGACGACCGCGGAGGTTCTCCAGGCGTTACGAGCGAGTCGCGGCGGTTTCATCAAAGCCAAGATCTTCGAGACTGTGTTGCGCTGGACGCTGAAGTACGTACGAATGCGCGACGATCAAAGATACTACTGCGATCATTACATGACGATTCGCCACGATATTTTCCTGGCCATCGGCGATCGTATGATCGAGCGCACGCTCATAAGCGAAAGGAGTGATATTTTTTTTCTGGGGCTCGAAGAAATCCAGGATCTATGGGGTGGCCGGCTACCCGCAGTTCGCGCAAAGCGCCGAATCGAGATTCGTAAAGTGCAGCACGAGAAGTATGGAAACGATGCGCCGCCCTTCTTCATTCGTGGTGGCTTACCTGTCTTCATCGCAGAGGATACCTTCGATGGCACGGAGTTGCGTGGCATCGCGGCCAGTCCGGGGCGTGTTCGCGCACGTGCGAGAGTATGCAAGACATTGGACGAGGCGAGTAAACTGGAGAAAGGCGATATCCTCGTTGCAGTTGCTACCGATCCGGGCTGGACGCCTGCGTTCAGCGTCATCGCTGGCGTGGTCGTCGAAACTGGCGGTCCATTGGCGCATGCCACGCTCGTATCTCGGGAATACGGCATTCCGTGCGTCACGACAGTTTCGCGCGCGACCGAACGGATTCGCGACAGGCAAATGATTACCATCGATGGATACTCCGGGTGTGTATTACTCGAGGAGGAGATGGTGGAAGGTGCCTAGCCCAACCGGTGTCGGCTGGGAAGATTTCGGCCTATATGGAGTATTCAAACCATGAGGAAGTCAGCTGAGGAAGTTGTGTTTGGGCCGGAGGATGATCGTTTCCATGTCTCCGATTCCAAAGAACCGAATCTGGTGGAAACGGTTTGGTGGAACTTCCATATTCCAGCAGCCAATATCGACGCGGAAATATACCTCAACTTCCGGCCGAACTTGGGCTTGGTCTACGCGGGTATCTATATTTGGGATGACTTCTGCCGCCATTTTACCGATACGCGCTATTTCGATACGCGTAGCTATCTACCGTTTCCCAACTCCGATCTGAACGACCTCAAGCTCGATAATGGTTTCCAGATGCGGGCGCTGGAACCGTTACAGCGATATACGATGGCATACGATGGGATTCATGGCTGCGGCTTTCGGCTGGAATTCGATGCGCTGGCTCGCCCATTGGGTTTTGCCACGGTTTCAGATGATTCAGCGCGGGCTAATTACGCTCCAGGCCACTTCGATCAGGTCGGGCATATGCGCGGAGAGCTATGGCTGGATGGTGAGACGTTGCCGGTCGATTGCATTACGCAGCGCGATCGTTCGTGGGGCGCCATCCGTAAGGAAGACCCTGGATATCCGCCGGATGTGGGATGGCATTCCGCACATTTCGGGACCGAGCTGTGGTTCCAGTGCTGGATCTGGCACGAGGAACCCGTCGCCACGGCATTGCAGGGTGGTGTCGTATACAAAAACGGGCGGCCTGTCCGAATCGTGGCAGCCAGAAGATCGACGGAACATGATGCAAGCGGCATCGAAGCGCGCGTCATTGATCTTCGCTTGACCGATGCCGAGGGCGGGGAGTACCAGCTCATCGGCACTGTACGGAACATGTTTCCATGGCCTGGTTGGTTCAACATGGTTGGCTTTGCGGGCCTGGTCGAATGGCGACTTGATGGCCGGCAGGGCTGGGGAGAGGTGCACGACGGTCGGACGGTCGCGGGAACCATAGCTCGAAAGCGGTCATTGCGACAGCGGTGATCGGTATCGGCATATAGCGATGGCATCGAAACAACGGCGTTACCCTGTACGCTCGATGAGGAACGGTAGTATGTCGCTGTGGAATACGCGCAGAGAGGGAGCCATAGCTGTATCCAGCTATAAGAATCCTCCCATGAACTATTTCTGTGCCGAAGCGGTTGCAGAATTCACGGCACTGATAAATACCTGGCAAGATCCGGAAATCCGCGTTGTGGTCTTGACGGGCGGTAATGGGCGGTTCATTACCCATTACAGCGTCGAAGAGCTATATGCTCTTGCAAAGGACACTGAAACCTTGCAAACCCGGGGCCCGGAAATCGTCGAATCGTACCACGCGATGCTTCTAAGTCTGCGCGCTTTGCAAAAGCCGGTCGTTGCGGCGCTCACCGGTGACACGATGGGCGGTGGTTTCGAATTGGCAATGTCATGCGATATTCGCATTGCCGCGGACGGCGACTACCGCATCGGGTTGCCCGAGATTCGGCTGGGTATTACGCCTGGTGGTACAGGTACGCAGGCGCTGCCTCGATTGATAGGTGTCGCGAAAGCTATGGAGTTCGTGCTCCGTGGCCGTGTCGTCGCGCCCAACGTCGCACGCGACATCGGCTTGGTCCACGAAGTGGCAAGCGATCCTCTGAGCAGAGCTATGGAGATAGCCGTCGATCTGGCGGCTCAATCCCCAACGGCGCTTGCAGCAGTGAAGGCCTGTATTTACGACGGATCTGATCGGCAAATGTCGCAGGGATTGGCAGTGGAGCGGAGCATGTTTCAGAAAACCATGCTCTCTGCCGAGGCATTGGAGTTCATGGGAAAATATCTTGCAGTTCCTCTTGAACGGCGCCGCCGCTGGATCGACTCGTCAAGGTAGCTTGCTGGACGCGCGACGAAGCGATCCCATTCGGCCGATTTTGATCGGCCGAATGGTTTGAAAGCCCGGGCTGACGCCATTCAAATCGGTTACTTATGTTTTAAGCGGCGGTTTTTGGGCAAATTTGGGGCATTCTGCGCATGTTTTGCGTGCTCTTCCAGATGTGCTCCAACGCGCAGGAGAGCCTCTGAATCTATCCAAAGCATTAGAGGTCGCGAATGACTTGGATCCTCGCAATGACCTGGATCCTTGCTTCGACGCCCAGCAGGAGTACCCTTCCTGCGCATCGACGTCGGACTTTCTGGTCCTCATGCAAAACTTGCCCGTTTCGACCAGTTCGGAGCGCTTTCGACCTCACTTTGTCATCGATGAGCAGATGCGGATCCGGGTCTGGCCGGAGGCCATCGCGCGTGCGCTGGGCATTCCGGAGACCCGCGCCAGGGGCCTGCCATGCTGGCA
>Ga0172382_10006581_pt1 | contig 16799 bp, 15 predicted proteins | sample Leawel138RmetaG_FD_122245 | JGI IMG/M metagenome (GOLD analysis project Ga0172382, IMG submission 122245) | Leachate microbial communities from a municipal landfill in Southern Ontario, Canada - Leachate well 138R metaG | ecosystem: Engineered > Solid waste > Landfill > Unclassified | place...
TGCGTCAACCCTGCTTCCTGCATCTGTTGCAACAGGCGCTCTACCGGCGTGCCTGTTACCTGAGCCAATTCTTTGACCGTCACTTCCGCCATTCACTTTCTCCTCAGTCGGGGACCTGGCGTTGCCGCCGGGTGATGCTGCTACCAGCCGACCGGTTTATTCAAACCAGGGTGCCCGGGCTGCCATGATCAGGGCGCCGGCGCGGGCTTCGTCGATTCCATCTATGTTCAGCAGGTCATCCACGGATTGTTCCGCGAGGTCTTCCATGCTGAGAATGCCTTGGGCCGCGAGCTGGAATGCCAGGGCACGATCCATCCCCTCCATATTCAGCAGATCGTCCGCAGGCTGGACCTCTTCCAGTTTTTCCTCGTTGGCAATCGCCTTTGTCAGCAGGCGATCCTTGGCCCGGGAACGCAGCTCGTTGACGATATCTTCATCGAAACCGTCGATTTCCAGCATTTCCTCCATGGGTACGTAGGCGATTTCCTCCAGGGAGGTGAAGCCCTCGTCGACCAGGATCTGCGCCAGTTCCTCATCCACGTCCAGTTCGTCGATGAAATTGCGCAGCACATCACCGGTCTCGGCTTCCTGCTTGGCGCGAATATCGTCTTCGGTCATGACATTCAGCGTCCAGCCGGTCAGCTGGCTGGCCAGCCGGACGTTCTGGCCACTACGGCCGATCGCCTGGGCCAGGTTGTCCTCGGCCACGGCGATATCGATGGTATGCGTGTCTTCATCCAGGATGATCGAGGCCACCTCGGCCGGGGCCATGGCGTTGATCACGAACTGGGCGAGGTTGTCATCCCACAGCACGATATCCACGCGCTCGCCACCCAGCTCACCGGACACCGCCTGGACGCGCGAACCGCGCATGCCAATGCAGGCGCCCTGCGGGTCGATGCGCTTGTCCTTGGAGCGTACCGCGATCTTGGCACGGGAACCCGGGTCACGGGCCGCGCCCATGACCTCGATGAGCTCCTCGGAGATCTCCGGCACTTCGATGCGGAACAGCTCGATGATCATTTCCGGGCAGGCACGCGACAGCACCAGCTGCGGACCGCGGTTCTCCTCGCGGATGTCCTTGAGCAGTGCACGGATGCGGGTACCGGTACGGAAGGTCTCGCGCGGGATCATTTCCTCGCGCGGCAGCACCGCCTCGGCATTGTTGCCCAGGTCGACGATGACGCTGTCACGGGTAACCTTCTTCACCGTGCCGCTGATGATCTCACCGAGGCGGTCACGATAGGCGTCAACCACCTGGGCACGCTCGGCCTCGCGGACCTTCTGCACGATAACCTGCTTGGCGATCTGCGCGGCGATCCGGCCGAACTCGACGGACTCGATCTTCTCCTCGACCACATCGCCGACCTTCAATGTCGGATCGCGCTCGTGGGCCTGGTCCAGAGCCAGCTGCATGCCGGGTTCTTCGAAGTCGTCGTCCACCACCACGGTCCAGCGGCGGTAGCTGTCGTAGTTGCCGGTCTGGCGATTGATCACCACCCGCACATCCACTTCGTCTTCGTAGCGCTTTTTGGTGGCCGTGGCCAATGCCAGCTCCAGAGCCTCGAAAATGACTCCGGGCGGTACGCCCTTCTCATTGGAAACGGATTCCACAACCAGCAGCACTTCTTTGCTCATCGTATGCCTCGCCTAACGCCATCCATTGGGGCCACTGGAGCCCGAAAAATGCTCAAAACCGCGGAATGATATGACTTCTGTCGATGGAATCGATCGGCAGCAGGTATTCATGATCCTCGACCTGCAACACCACCTCATCGCCTTCCACCCCGCGGATGACACCCTGAAAATTCCGCCGGCCGTCGTAGGGCACGCGCAATCTGATCTTGGCCTGCTCGCCCACGTAGGCGGCAAACTGTTCGAGAGTGAACAACGGTCTGTCCATTCCCGGAGAAGACACCTCCAGAGTGTAATCACCGCTGATCGGGTCTTCCACATCCAGCACCGCACTGGCCTGTCTGCTGACCGTCGCGCAGGCTTCCACGCTGACGCCGTCGGGGTGATCGATATAGACCCGCAGCAGACTGTGACGCCCCTGCGAGAGAAACTCGATTCCCCAACAACGATAGCCCAGAGCTTCGACAACCGGGACCAACAGGCTCTCCAATTCGGTAACTTTGCCGGACAATTTCACCGCCTTTCTTTCACGAATAAAAAATGGGCCTGAAAGCCCATCCTGGTTCCGGCCACTTCACCTCGGTGAAGTCCGGAGTTAACAAAAAGCCCCTGAAAAGGGGCCTTTGACTGGTTGCGGGGGCAGGATTTGAACCTACGACCTTCGGGTTATGAGCCCGACGAGCTACCAGACTGCTCCACCCCGCGGCGAATCCGAGGCATGAATTATACGCCCGGCGGCCAAACAAGACAACCTGACACATTCAGCCGGAAAGCAACAGGGCCTGCATAGTGCAGGCCCTGTCTGATTGGTGCGGAAGATGGGACTCGAACCCATACACCCTAAGGCACTACCCCCTCAAGATAGCGTGTCTACCAATTCCACCACTTCCGCAAAACTGTTGACTCAATCGACGACGGGAACATCATCCGTCGCGGGAGCCTGAGGTGCCTGCTCTTCAAGAACAGGTATATCTTCACTGACCGGGGCAACCGGCTGGCTCTGCAGGGCCGGCATCGGCAGACCCGCATCGCGAATCTCACCGGCCTTGTGGCTGGCATAGTAAGCCAGACCCAGCGAGGTCAGAAAGAATACAGTGGCCAGCACAGCTGTCAAGCGGCTAAGGAAAGTCGCCGAACCCTGGCTGCCGAAAACCGTACCGGACGCGCCCGAACCAAAGGAAGCACCGGTTTCCGCGCCCTTGCCTTGCTGAATGAGGATCAACCCCACCAGCGCAATAGCGATCAGAAGATGCACAATCACAACAACGGTTTCAATCATTAAACTTGTCCCGCGGCACGAGCGATCGCACCAAATTCATCTGCGTTGAGAGAGGCTCCACCTACAAGCCCTCCGTCGATATCCGGCATGCCAAACAATGCCTCGGCATTTTCCGCCTTGACGCTGCCGCCATAGACGATCTGCACACACCGGGCCTGTTCATCATCCTGCAGCGCCAGACGTGCCCGGATCATCGCGTGCACTTCCTGCGCCTGCTCCGGGGTAGCCGTCAAACCGGTGCCGATCGCCCAGACCGGCTCGTAGGCCACTACACCCTGGGCCAACCCGCCAACGCCGAAGGTATCCAGCACGGCTTGCAACTGACGCCCAACCACCTCCGCGGTTTCACCCGCGTCATGCTGCTCGCGCGTCTCGCCGACACAGAGAATCGGACGCAGACCACAGGCCAGCGCGGCGGCGAACTTGCGACAGATCACCTCATCGGTCTCGCCGAACAGGCTGCGCCGCTCGGAGTGACCGACCAGCACATATTCACATCCCGCATCACGCAGCTGAGCCGGGGAAATCTCGCCGGTCAACGCACCGGGCTCGGCCTGATAGGCACTGCTCTGACCAGCCAGTCGTAACGGCGAGCCCGCCAGTGCTTCACGGCATTGCTGGATATACAGCGCCGGCGGCGCGACCAGCAGATCGACCTGTTCCGGCCACTGCTGCGCATTCAACCCGGAGAGCAACTCATCAACGGAGTGCCGAGTACCGTACATTTTCCAGTTTCCGGCGACCAGCGGACGACGCATGCCTAACCTCTCTGCTCAAGCGGGCGCCAATGTTAACCAAGTTGCCAGCACGACACAACCGCCTTTTCAGCCGGCAGCGAACATTTTCTGTACCTGCGCCGCCAACGCCTCGGCCTCCCGGGTGACCTGGGCAGCGTCCTGGCCTTCGACCATCACCCGGATCACCGGCTCGGTCCCCGACAGACGCAGCAGCACCCGCCCCGACTCACCCAGACGACCCTCGGCATCAACTACTGCCGACTTCAGCGCCGGCGATTCCAGCGGCGAACCACCGCTGTTCTGATAACGCACATTGATCAGCTTCTGCGGGCACTTCTGCATACCCTTGCAGGCCTGGGCCAGGGTCTTGCCCGACATACGCAGCGCCCGCAACACCTGCAGGGCGGCGATGATGCCGTCACCGGTAGTGGTGTGGCGCAGGCATACCAGGTGCCCGGAAGACTCACCGCCCAGCGTCCAGCCACGCTGCTGCAGCTCGGCCATCACGTAGCGATCACCGACCTTGGCACGGATAAAGGGAATATCCCGCTCGCGCAGAGCCAGTTCCAGACCCAGGTTGCTCATCAACGTGCCGGCCACGCCGCCTTCCAGCATCCCCCGCTCGTACAGATCCAGGGTCATGATGTACAGCAGCTCGTCGCCGTCGACCGGATTGCCCTCGGCGTCGACCATCATCACCCGGTCACCATCACCATCGAAGGCAATACCCAGGTCGGCCTGACGCTCGACCACCGCCCGCCCCAGTGCCGCCAGATCGGTAGAGCCGACCCCGGCATTGATGTTCAGCCCGTCCGGCGCGGCGCCGATCACGCTGACCTGGGCGCCGAGCTCGGAAAACACGCTCGGCGCGACCTTGTAGGTAGCGCCGTTGGCGCAATCCAGGACGATCTTCAGGCCCTTGAAACTGGTGCTGGTCGGCACGCTGCTCTTGCAGAACTCGATATAACGGCCCGAGGCATCCTCGACCCGGGCCACCTTGCCCAGCGCACTGGATTCGACCACCTGCATGGGCGAGTCGACCAGGCGCTCGATCTCGTGCTCCAGGGTATCCGGCAACTTGGTGCCCTGGGCAGAAAAGAACTTGATGCCGTTGTCGTAATAGGGGTTGTGCGAGGCGCTGATGACGATTCCCGCATCGGCCTTGAAGGTGCGTGTCAGGTAGGCGATGGCCGGCGTCGGCATCGGTCCGAGCAGTTGGACCTGGGCACCAGCGGCGGACAGTCCAGCCTCCAGTGCCGACTCGAACATGTAACCGGAGATCCGGGTGTCCTTGCCGATGACCACCCGGCACTGGCCGTCATGCCTGAAAGCGGTGCCGACAGCCCAGCCAAGCTTGAGCATGAATTCCGGGGTAATCGGGTGGGTGCCGACCAGGCCGCGAATGCCGTCGGTGCCGAAATAGCGCTTTTCCATAGAGAGAGTGTCCTGACTCAGTAAAATCGGTGAATACCCCGGCAGCGCTGGCTGGCTAACCCTGCTCCGCCGCCATCACCGCCTCCGCCATGCGCACGGCATCGACGGTTTCCGCCACATCATGCACGCGAATGATACGCGCACCCTTGGCCACCGCAAGCACCGCCAGCGCCAGACCACCCGGCAAACGCTGGTCCACCGGCCGATCGAGGGCCTGGCCAATCATGCTCTTGCGTGACACACCCACCAGGATCGGCAGATCGAGTGGGCACAACTGCGGCATGGCGGCGAACAATTCGAGGTTGTGCTGCAGGCTCTTGCCAAAACCGAAGCCCGGGTCCAGCACCAGCTTGTTGCGCTCGATCCCGGCCTGCAGACAGGCTTGGACCCGCTGTTCGAGGAAGGAGTTCACTTGCGCCAGCACCGAATCATACTGCGGCGCCTGCTGCATGGTCTGCGGATCGCCCTGCATGTGCATCAGGCACACCGCCAGCCCCGAGTCGACCGCTGCCTGCATGGCGCCCGGGCGACACAGGGCACGGATGTCATTGATCAGCCCGGCACCCACCGCCGCCGAGCCGCTGATCACCTCCGGCGTACTGGTATCGATCGATACCACGGTATCGAAGCGGGCCTTGATGGCTTCCACCATCGGCACCACCCGATCGACTTCCTCTTGGACACTGACCAATGCGGCACCGGGCCGGGTCGACTCGCCACCGATATCGATCAGCGTTGCGCCGGCGGCCAGCATCTGCTCGACATGCGCCAATGCCGCATCGCGGCGATTGTAGCGCCCGCCATCGGAAAACGAATCAGGAGTGATATTCAGAATACCCATGACATGGGTACGGGAAAGGTCAAGCTCCCGGTCGCCGCAAGGCAACCGGGAGTTATTGCGGGTTTGCGTCATGCTGCTCTCAGTGTTCGCCTGCCGGACCGCCAATCACACCGTCATCACGGGGCTCGTCCTTGGACTCCGGCGCATCATCCTGCGAGGTTGCCGCGGCGCCAGGGCCCCGACGGTCGTCGTCCGCCCAGCCCTTGGGCTCACGGACCGGCTTGCCACTCATGATGTCGTTGATCTGCTCGACATCGATGGTTTCGTATTTCATCAGCGCTTCGGCCATGAGATCCAGCTTGTCGCGGTTCTCCTCCAGCAGGCGCTTGGCGGTGACATAGCACTCGTCGATGATGCGGCGCACTTCCTCATCGATCAGCCGCGCGGTTTCACCGGATACGTTGGCGTGCTGACTGCCGGCACTGCGACCGAGGAACACCTCACCCTCTTCTTCGGCATACATCAGCGGGCCGAGTTTCTCCGACAACCCCCACTTGGTCACCATGTTCCGCGCCAGTTGCGTGGCGCGCATGATGTCATTGGAGGCACCGGTGGTCACCCCATCGAAGCCCAGGGTCATCTCTTCGGCGATACGACCACCGAACAGCGAGCAGATCTGGCTGATCAGCGCGCGCTTGGACAGGCTGTAGCGATCTTCCTCGGGCAGGAACATGGTCACACCCAGCGCACGTCCACGCGGAATGATCGAGACCTTGTATACCGGGTCATGCTCGGGCACCAGACGGCCAACGATGGCGTGGCCCGACTCGTGGTAGGCGGTATTGAGCTTTTCCTTATCGGACATGACCATCGATTTGCGCTCGGCGCCCATCATGATCTTGTCCTTGGCCATCTCGAACTCGTTCATTTCAACCAGGCGCTTGCCGGCCCGGGCAGCGAACAACGAAGCCTCGTTGACCAGGTTGGCCAGATCGGCACCGGAGAAGCCGGGCGTACCACGGGCGATCGCCGAGGGCACCACGTCGTCACCCAGCGGCACCTTGCGCATGTGCACCTTGAGAATCTGTTCGCGGCCGCGAATGTCCGGCAGCCCGACTACGACCTGACGGTCGAAACGGCCCGGGCGCAGCAGTGCCGGGTCCAGCACGTCGGGACGGTTGGTCGCAGCGACCACGATGATGCCGTCGTTGGCTTCGAAGCCGTCCATTTCCACCAGCAGCTGGTTCAGGGTCTGCTCACGCTCGTCGTGACCGCCACCCAGACCGGCGCCACGATGCCGACCCACGGCATCGATCTCGTCGATGAAGATGATGCAGGGCGCGTGCTTCTTGGCCTGTTCGAACATGTCACGCACACGACTGGCGCCGACACCGACGAACATTTCTACGAAATCCGAACCAGAAATGGTGAAGAACGGTACCTTGGCCTCGCCGGCAACGGCCTTGGCCAACAGTGTCTTACCGGTACCGGGCTGCCCGACCATCAGTACGCCGCGGGGAATGTGCCCACCCAGGCGCTGGAACTTGCCCGGATCGCGCAGAAACTCCACCAGCTCGCTGACTTCTTCCTTGGCCTCGTCGCAACCGGCAACATCGGCGAAGGTGGTCTTGACCTGGTCCTCGGACAGCATCCGCGCCTTGCTCTTGCCGAAACTCATCGGCCCGCCGCGACCACCGCCGCCGCCCTGCATCTGACGCATGAAGAACATGAAGATGGCGATGATGATCAGGATCGGGAAGCTGGCGATCAGCAGTTGGGTCCAGATGCTCTGACGCTCCGGCTGCTTGCCTTCGACCACCACGTTGTTGTCCAGCAGATCACCGATCAGCCCATTGTCCTGAATGGCCGGGCGTACGGTCTTGAACGTCTCGCCATCACGGCGCTTGCCGGTAATGACGAAACCGTCCACGGTCACGCGTTCGACCTGGCGATCGTTCACCAGCTCGAGAAATTCGGTGTAATTCAGCGTACGCGGCTCGGCGGGACTGCTGAAATTATTCATCACAGTCACCAGCACTGCAGCGATGATCAACCACAGAATGAGGTTTTTCGCCATATCGTTCAAATTGCTATCCTCTTGCCCCGCCATCTGGATGATCGGAGCCTGGCTGTATTCGTCGTTTATCCGGCCTGTCTACCTTACACCAGATTCCGCCAGCACGGCAGTTCCGGCTGTGTAACGCGCTATGTCACCTCTGCCTGTCATTCACCCTTGAAGCCCCTGCCCAGCAGGTAGGTTTCCCGGGACCGGTCCCGGGATGCTCCCGGTTTGCGCGTGACGATCTTGTCGAACCGGCCGCGCATCTCCTTGAAGTACTCATCGAACCCTTCACCGTGGAACACCTTGATCAGGAAGTCGCCACCCGGACGCAATACCCTGCCAGCCATGTCCAGCGCCAACTCACACAGATACATGGCGCGCGGCTGATCGACGGCAGGCGTACCACTCATATTGGGGGCCATATCGGAAATAACAAGGTCCACCGGCTGCCCGCCAATCGCCGCGAGGATCGCCTCGAATACCGCATCCTCGGTAAAATCGCCCTGGATGAAGACCACATCCGCGATGCTGTCCATGGGCAGGATGTCGGACGCGATGATCCGCCCCTTCTCACCGATCACCCGACTGGCGACCTGCGACCAGCCACCCGGCGCCGAGCCCAGGTCGAGTACCGTGATGCCCGGCCGCAGCAGACGATCCTTTTCCTGGATTTCCAGCAGCTTGTAGCTGGCCCGGGAGCGGTAGCCGTCCCTCTGTGCCTGTTTGACATAGTGATCGTCAAAATGTTCTTTCAGCCAGCCCTTGCTGGTCTTTGATCTTGCCACGGAATACCTCATGCAGCGGATCGCGCCGCCGGTTATACTAGGCTCCTTTATCGATACTCATCTATCGACACTCATCGAACAGGAACTCATACGGATCATTATGGCGCTCAGCTCCGAACAGAAAAAAGCCTACAAACGCATTGCTCACCACCTCAAGCCGGTAGTGATTGTCAGCGAGCAGGGTGCCAGCGAAGGCGTTCTGGCCGAGCTGGATCGCGCCCTGAGCGATCATGAACTGATCAAGATACGCATCACGGTGGGCGACCGCGAGACCAAGCAGGCGCTGATTGGCGAACTCTGCCAGGCCACGGGCGCAGAGCTGGTGCAGGTGATCGGCAAGATGGTCGTCCTGCTGCGGCGCAACAAGAAGCCCAACCCCAACCTGTCCAACCTGGTGCGCTTCAAGGATTTCTGAGCCTTCTGCTCGCCTCGCGTGGGTAGCACAGCCTAGCACTGGGCTACCCCGTCATCGAGCCCGAACGTACAGCGGAGACTCGACAACCCGAAAGCCTCAGCGGGACACTTCCTCATCCGGTCGTGGCTGCAGTATCAGCACCAATCCGGCAAAGGCCAGCACCAGATAACTGAACAGCTGCCAGTAGACACCGTTATCCAGCAGACCGACGACGAAGAAGACCGCCGCTGCCAGTATTACCAACAGCAGCAACTGGCCACGCAGATCACGCCAGATCGCCATCCCCAGCACCGAACAAGCAACCAGATACTGCAGTAGCGCACACACAGCGGCGAAACCGACCAACAGCGGACGCATGAAGCCGGCGATCTCGTCGATCAGCAGTGGCGCCAGCCCGAAGCGCTCCAGCGCCGGCAGCATGACGAAATGCAGCATCCAGATACCACCGACCCACAACGTCTGAGCCAGTTGCCAGGCTACCCTGCCACTACGCATGGCCGGCAGAGCAGCAGCGAAGTTCACAGATGCCGAACTTCAACGATTTCATACTCGACAACGCCGCCCGGGGTTCTCACCGCCACCACGTCGCCCTCTTCCTTGCCGATCAGCGCCCGGGCAATCGGCGAGGTCACCGAGATCTTGCCTTCCTTGATTTCCGCCTCATCCTCACCGACGATCTGATACTGCACCTCTTCGTCGGTATCGACGTTGGCGATATTCACCGTGGTGCCGAAGATCACCTTGCCGGTATGCGCAATGGCGGTGACATCGATCACCTGGGCCGCCGACAGGCGACCCTCGATATCACGGATGCGTGCCTCGACCATGCCCTGCTGTTCGCGGGCAGCATGATACTCGGCATTTTCCTTCAGATCACCCAGCTCCCGCGCTTCGGCGATGGCCTGGGTGATCTGTGGCCGCATCACCGATTTCAGGTGCTTGAGCTCGTCTTCCAGGGCCTGGGCGCCCTGCTTGGTCATGGGATATTTCATGATCTTATAATCTCTCGTGCAGGTCCTGGAGGCGGCGCACAGCGCGCTCCGGGCCGAATTTCAACGCCATGCATACCGCCTGACCACCGGCCAGGGTGGTAGTGGAATAGACCTTGTGCTGCAGGGCATTGCGGCGAATGGAGTAGGAGTCAGCGATCGACTGGCGACCCTCGGTGGTATTGATCACCAGACTGACCTCATCGTTCTTGATCATGTCGACGATGTGCGGACGCCCTTCGGTGACCTTGTTCACCCGACGCACCGGCAGCCCTGCGGCTTCGATGACCTTGGCGGTGCCGGCGGTGGCAACGATCTCGAAGCCCAGTTCGACCAGTTCGCCAGCCATCTCGGCGACGAAAGGCTTGTCGTCTTCACGCACGCTGATGAACACGGTGCCGGAGGTCGGCAGCACTTCACTGGCGCCCAGCTGTGACTTGGCAAACGCTTCGGCGAAGCTGTCGCCGATGCCCATCACCTCACCGGTGGATTTCATTTCCGGCCCAAGGATGGGATCGACGCCGGGGAACTTGGCGAACGGGAACACTGCTTCCTTGACGCTGTAGAAGTTCGGAATCACTTCCTCGGTGAAGCCCAGCTCCTTCAGCGTCTTGCCAGCCATCACCCGGGCAGCGATCTGCGCCAGCGACTGGCCGATGCACTTGGAGACGAAAGGCACGGTACGCGAGGCGCGCGGGTTCACTTCGATGACGTAGATGGTGTCGCCCTGCAGCGCCAGCTGCACGTTCATCAGACCGACCACACCCAGCTCCAGCGCCATGCGCTTGACCTGATCGCGCATCTGGTCCTGGATCTCGGCCGACAGCGAGTACGGCGGCAGCGAGCATGCCGAGTCACCGGAGTGCACACCGGCCTGCTCGATATGCTGCATGATGGCGCCGATCACCACGTCGGTACCGTCGGAGACGGCATCCACGTCGATTTCGATGGCGCAATTGAGGAAGTGATCCAGCAGCACCGGGCTGTCGTTGGACACTTTCACCGCATCACGCAGGTAACGCTTGAGCTCGTCTTCCTGATAGACGATCTCCATGGCCCGGCCGCCCAGCACATAGGACGGGCGCACCACCAGCGGGTAGCCGATCTTCGTCGCAGCGCTGATCGCCTCGTCTTCGCTGCGCACGGTGGCGTTCGGCGGCTGACGCAATTTCAGGCGCTCGACCATCTGCTGGAAGCGCTCGCGGTCTTCCGCACGGTCGATGGCCTCGGGGCTGGTACCGATGATCGGTACACCGGCCTCTTCCAGGGCGCGGGCGAGTTTCAGCGGGGTCTGGCCGCCATACTGCACGATCACGCCCTTGGGCTGCTCGACGCGGACGATTTCCAGCACATCCTCAAGCGTCACCGGCTCGAAATACAGGCGGTCGGAGGTGTCGTAGTCGGTGGACACGGTTTCCGGGTTGCAGTTGACCATGATGGTTTCGTAACCATCCTCACGCATGGCCAGCGCGGCGTGTACACAGCAATAATCGAACTCGATGCCCTGCCCGATGCGGTTCGGGCCGCCACCCAGCACCATGATCTTGTCGCGGGTCGACGGGTTGGCTTCGCACTCTTCCTCGTAGGTCGAATACATGTAGGCGGTGTCGGTGGCGAACTCGGCGGCGCAGGTATCCACCCGCTTGTACACCGGGAACACGCCCAGCTTGTGGCGCTGCGAGCGCAGGTTCTTCTCGCTCACGCCCAGCAGTTGTGCCAGGCGGGTATCGGAGAAACCCTTGCGCTTGAGGCGGTACATCAGATCGCGGTCGATCTCGGCCAGGCCCATTTCACTGATGCGGCTTTCATCCTTGATCAGGTCCTCGATCTGCACCAGGAACCAGGGATCGATCTTGGTCAGCTCGAAAATCCGCTCGACACTCATGCCGGAACGGAAGGCATCACCGATATACCAGATGCGCTCGGCACCCGGCACGGTCAGCTCGCGGGTCAGTGTGGTGGCGGCGTCACCGGCATTCAGATCCAGTTGCGGATCGAAGCCACAGGAGCCCACTTCCAGACCGCGCAGGGCTTTCTGCAGCGACTCCTGGAAGGTGCGACCGATGGCCATGACCTCACCCACGGATTTCATCTGGGTGGTCAGGCGCGCGTCGGCATTGGGGAACTTCTCGAAGGCAAAACGCGGGATCTTGGTCACCACGTAGTCGATCGACGGCTCGAAGGACGCGGGTGTGCGGCCGCCGGTAATATCGTTCTGCAGCTCGTCGAGGGTATAACCCACCGCCAGCTTGGCAGCGATCTTGGCGATCGGGAAGCCGGTGGCCTTGGAGGCCAGTGCCGAAGAGCGCGACACCCGCGGGTTCATCTCGATAACCACCATGCGTCCGTCCTTCGGATCGATACCGAACTGAACGTTGGAGCCGCCGGTTTCCACCCCGATTTCACGCAGCACCGCCAGCGAGGCGTTGCGCATGATCTGGTATTCCTTGTCGGTCAGCGTCTGGGCCGGTGCCACGGTGATGGAGTCACCGGTATGCACGCCCATCGGGTCGAAGTTCTCGATCGAGCAGACGATGATGCAGTTGTCCTTTTTGTCGCGGACCACCTCCATCTCGTATTCCTTCCAGCCGATCAGCGATTCGTCGATCAGCAGCTCCTTGGTCGGCGACAGGTCCAGACCACGGTTGCAGATTTCCTCGAATTCCTCACGGTTGTAGGCGATGCCGCCGCCGGTGCCGCCCATGGTGAACGAGGGGCGGATGATGCACGGGAAGCCGACCTTGTCGAGTACGCCGTAGGCCTCATCCATATCGTGGGCGATACCCGAGCGCGGGCATTCCAGGCCGATGTCACGCATGGCCTTGTCAAACCGCGAGCGATCCTCGGCCTTGTCGATGGTGTCGGCATTGGCGCCGATCATTTCCACACCGAACTTTTCCAGCACGCCGTGCTTTTCCAGATCCAGCGCGCAGTTCAGCGCGGTCTGGCCACCCATGGTCGGCAGCAGTGCGTCCGGACGCTCCTTCTCGATGATCCGCGCCACGGTCTGCCACTTGATCGGCTCGATGTAGGTAGCGTCGGCCATCGCCGGATCGGTCATGATGGTGGCCGGGTTGGAGTTCACCAGAATGACGCGGAACCCCTCCTCGCGCAGCGCCTTGCAGGCCTGGGCGCCGGAGTAGTCGAATTCACAGGCCTGCCCGATCACGATGGGACCGGCGCCGAGGATCAGAATACTTTTTATATCAGTACGTTTTGGCATAGTGTGCAATTAATCCTTGGATGTATCGGCGACTCAGGCGCTTTTGGTCATGGCTGCAATGAAACGCTCGAACAGCGGAGCCACATCACCCGGCCCGGGACTGGCCTCGGGATGCCCCTGGAAGCTGAAGGCGACCTTGTCGGTGCGCTCGATCCCTTGCAGGGTGCCGTCAAACAGTGATTTGTAGGTTGCCCGGACATTGGCCGGCAGATTGGCTTCGTCCACCGCGAAACCATGGTTCTGGCTGGTGATCATCACCTCGCCGGTAGCCAGGTCCTGCACCGGGTGGTTGGCGCCGTGGTGCCCGCTGGCCATCTTCACGGTGCGCGCACCGGATGCCAGTGCCAGCAACTGGTGGCCCAGGCAGATGCCGAGAATCGGCGTATCGGTTTCCAGCAACTCCTGGATCGCCTTGATCGCGTAATCGCACGGCTCTGGGTCACCAGGACCGTTGGCCAGCAACACGCCGTCAGGGTTCAGCGCCAGCACCTCGGCGGCACTGGTCTGCGCCGGCACCACGGTCAGGCGGCAGCCACGGGCGACCAGCATGCGCAGGATGTTGTACTTGACGCCGAAGTCATAGACCACCACATGGTAGGGCAGCTGCGCGGTATCGATGCTCGGATAGCTGTCAGTCGCCAGGTCCCAGGTGCTCTCGCGCCATTCATAGGCCTCCTTGACGCTGACTTCCTTGGCCAGGTCCATCCCCTTCAGGCCGGGGAAGCTACGCGCCAGCTCCAGCGCTTTTTCCTCGGAGGCATCCTCACCCGCCATGATGCAGCCATTCTGGGCACCCTTCTCCCGCAGCAGACGGGTCAGGCGACGGGTATCAACCCCGGCAATCGCCACCGTGCCGTTCTCCTTCAGGTAGTCCGCCAGCGGTTGGCGATTGCGCCAGTTGCTGGCCACCAGCGGCAGATCACGAATCACCAGGCCCGCAGCCCAGACCTTCCAGGATTCGGCATCCAGCGGTGTGGTTCCGGTATTGCCGATGTGCGGATAGGTCAGCGTAACGATCTGGCGCGCGTAGGACGGATCGGTGAGGATCTCCTGATAACCGGTCATGGCCGTATTGAAGACGACCTCGCCGACACTGTAACCGTCGGCGCCGATGGCCTCACCGCGGAAAATGCTACCGTCGGCTAGGGCGAGAATGGCGGGCTTGGACAAGAAAACCTCCGAAAGACTGACACGTTTTTGCCAAACGCGGGCTGCACAAAAGCGGGAATGATGTGTTCTCCACTTCACCCCACTGCAAAGGCATTGTCAGATACGCGCTGAGATAGACAGATTAGCCCGGCATTTTACCGGTTTGATCAGTAAATATCCACACCGACTATCCAGTGTTCCGCCAGCGTACAGGACGCTTTCGCATTCTGTTTCATAATCGCCACGAACATGCTAAAACTGCATGCGGATCAGGCTTCCCGGCCAGCAGAGCACGGGAGCATTCTGCCGGCCATGGATGCACCGCCACCCCGGTCGGACCAGGATTTACAAAAAAAACAGGGACTCCGAACAATGAAAACCTCCATGAAGTACCTCCTGCTGCTATTGTTTCTCGTCTTCGCCGCCCAGGCTCACGCCGATGCGCAGCAGGCGCAGAACCTGCACGAGCTGCGTAGCGAGGGTTATCGTGCCGCTACCTTCCTGCTGATCGACAACAATCTGTTCGAACGCGTTCGCGAGCCGGGCAACCGCGAAGCCTACAACGCGGCACTGGCGAATATGGAAAAACTGCTGCGACTGCTGGACAATCCCAGCGCGTTGCGCACAGCCTACAATGAATTCGTCAGCCTGATTCGTGAACTCGAGAACCAGACCCAGGAGGAAGCGCACTACCACCTGGCCACAGTCAATCGCATCATGATGGCCCATGCCGAACTGGACAAGGCCGCCGCCGCGCAATATTCACCGCTGGCAGGCGAGATCGGCGAGAACCTCCATGCCCTGCACCAGCAGAGCCTGGAAACCAGCCAGATCCTGCTGCTGTACCAGAACAGCATGTTCAGCTCGATCGGCGTGTATTTCATCGAGACCGGTGAAAGCGTGTTCCAGGCCATGGATGCCAGCATCATCCAGCGCTCCGCCACACTGAAATCCCTGCTGCCGGACATGTCCGCCACCCTCAACGACCTCGACAAGCAGTACAGCTTCATCCAGCCGCGCCTGCTGAACCACCGCTCGGACTGGGTTCCCACCATCGCCGCCTTCTATCTGCTGCGCAACACCGAGACGCTGAACGACCTGGCCCGCGAGCAGGTGCGCCAGAGCAAGGCCAGCTAACGGCGAGACGTAAAAAAGCCCGGCTCAGGTTTCCCTGGCCGGGCTGTGGACTGTGATCGCCGCCATCAATCGCGCAGCGACAACACATCCTGCATGTCATACAAACCGGTCGACCGGTCCGCCAGCCAGATGGCCGAGCGCACCGCGCCCTTGGCGAAGGTCATGCGACTGGACGCCTTGTGGGTAATCTCGACCCGCTCGCCTTCGGTAGCGAACAGTACGGTGTGATCACCGACCACATCACCGGCACGCACAGTGGCGAAGCCGATGGTATTGCGATCCCGCGCCCCAGTCTGGCCTTCACGGCCATAGACCGCCACTTCCTGCAGATTGCGCCCCAACGCATTGGCCACTACCTCGCCCATACGCAGCGCAGTGCCGGAAGGTGCATCCACCTTGTGCCGGTGGTGCGCCTCGATGACTTCGATATCCGCCTCGTCACCCATGACCCTGGCTGCCATGTCCAGCAGCTTGAGACACAAGTTGACGCCAACGCTGAAGTTCGGCGCGAATACCACCGATACATCCTGCGCAGCGCTGGCGATCACCTGTTTCTCGTCTTCGGAGAAGCCGGTGGTGCCGATCACCACGGCCTTGCCCGCGGCACGGCAGGCTTCGAGATTGACCAGGGTGCTGGTGGGATGGGTGAAGTCGATCAGCACATCGAAGTCATCCAGCACCGCATTCAGATCACCGACAATGCTCACACCAAGCTTGCCGACGCCGGCCAGCTCGCCGGCATCAGCACCGATCAAGCTGCTCTGCGGCCGCTCGATCGCCGCCGCCAGGGTAGCTCCTTCCGCTTGCTGGATGGCTTCGATCAGGGTCTTGCCCATCCGCCCGGCTGCGCCGATTACCGCTATTCTTCTCATGTTGGCCCCGATCAGAACTTCATGTCTTCAAAAAAATTCTTCACACCTTCGAACCAGCTCTTGGCCCGCGGCGACTGATTGCTGCCCTCGGCCTGCAGCGTATCACGCAGCTCGCCCAGCAGCTCGCGTTGACGCTTGGTCAGGTTCACCGGCGTCTCGACCACTACCCGGCACAGCAGGTCACCAGCCGAGCCACCGCGCACCGGCACCACACCCTTGCCGCGCAGGCGGAACAGCTTGCCGGTCTGGGTGCCGTCGGGAATCTTCAGCTTGACCCGGCCATCCAGGGTCGGCACTTCCA
>Ga0172382_10006582_pt1 | contig 16795 bp, 13 predicted proteins | sample Leawel138RmetaG_FD_122245 | JGI IMG/M metagenome (GOLD analysis project Ga0172382, IMG submission 122245) | Leachate microbial communities from a municipal landfill in Southern Ontario, Canada - Leachate well 138R metaG | ecosystem: Engineered > Solid waste > Landfill > Unclassified | place...
GAACAGGTCGGCTACCGCGGCCAAGCTGGCGGAGTGCACCACCGCGGCGGGCACGTCCTCGCCCCCGACACCGGGAAGCGCGCGGGTCGCCGTCGCCGCGGCGACCACCGTCGGCGCATAACCGAGGTTGAACGCGCCACGCGCGGTCGAGTTCACGCACATGTGCGTCATGAACCCGGCCAGCACGAGGTTCGACGCGTCGACCGCCTTGAGCCGTTCGTCGAGATCGGTCTGCACGAACGAGTTCGGGTAGTTCTTCACGACGACCGGCTCGTCGCCACGCGGGGCCACCCGGTCCACGATCGCGCCGATCTCAGCGGTGATGTCGTACGGCGAACCCGGCCCGTCGTCGTGCTGGATGTGGATGACCGGGATCCCCGCGGTGCGGGCCCGATCCAGCAGTGCGGCAGCCTCGTCCAGGGCAGCCTGCACCCCCTCGAGTTCCATCACACCGTAGGTGTAGGTGTTCTGACAGTCGATGAGCACCAGAGCCGAATCAGCGAGGCTGACCGGCTTCAGCGGCAGGCCCGACAACGAGCGCAACGTGGGGAGATCAGACATCCTCGCAGCCTACTGCGAGTCTGAACCGCCGAGGTTGCGCACAGCGCGGACACACTGCGAGTGGAGGCCGCGCGGAATGCGGTTTCGGCGGATGGGGTTCAGCGGGCGGTGACCGCGAGCACCGCCTCGGCCAGTTCCGGCCGGCACACGATCAGATCCGGCAGCAACGGATCACGCCGGTTGTAGACCAGTGGCGAGCCGTCGATCCGCGAGGTGTGCAGCCCGGCCGCCCTGGCGACGGCGACCGGCGCCGCGGAATCCCACTCGTACTGCCCGCCGGCGTGCACGTAGACGTCGGCGAGTCCCTGCACGACCGAGGCGACTTTGGCTCCGGCAGAACCCATCTCGACGAGGGTGCCGCCGAGCGCCTCCTTGACCGCCAGCGCGACGGCCGGTGGGCGGGTGCGCGACACCACGACCCGGGGGGCGCCGGGCCCCGCCGGCGGGGCGGGCACAGTCGGGGTGGCCAGTGTGGCGCCCTGGGCGGGCAGTGCGACCGCCCCGGCGACCAGCTCGCCGAAGCTCCCGTTGCGCTCCCAGAGAGCTACGTGCACCGCCCAGTCCGTGCGTCCGAGTTCGGAGAACTCCCTCGTCCCGTCCAGCGGGTCGACGATCCAGACCCGCCGGGCGGACAACCTGACCGGATCGTCCACACCTTCTTCCGAAAGGACGGCGTCGTCCGGCCGTTCGGCGGTGAGCGCCGCCAGCAGGAAGTCATGGGATCGCTTGTCACCGGCGGCTTTTCGCTCCTCGGCGGGAGCTCCGGCGAGCTCGCTGCGGACGTCGAGCAGCAGCTCGCCCGCCTCGGTCGCCAGCCGCGCCGCCAGCGCGTGGTCGTCGGTCAACGCTCCCGGCTTTCCAGCAATTCGATCACGGCGTCGGCGTGTTCCTCCGGGGTCCGGTCCGGCGTCAGCCGCAGGTCCGGGTTCCTGGGCCGCTGATACGGGCTGTCGATGCCGGTGAAATGGGTGATCTCACCGGCGCGGGCCTTGGCGTACAGACCCTTGGGATCCCGGCGCTCGCAGTCCTCCAGCGGGGTGTCACAGAAGACCTCGAAGAAGTCCAGCCCCTGATCGGTAGCCACCTTGCGGGCCAGTGCACGATGCTCGGCCAGCGGGCTGATCGCGGGAACCAGGACCACCTGGCCGGAATCGGCCAGAATGGACGCGACGTACGCCAGCCTGCGCTGGTTCTCGGCCCTGTCGGCCATCGAGAACCCGAGATCGGAGTTGAGACCGTGCCGCAGGTTGTCACCGTCGAGAACGTAGGCGGGAATGCCCTTTTCGAGGAGCTTTTGCTCGACCAGCATCGCCACCGAGGACTTGCCCGACCCGGACAATCCGGTGAACCACACCGTGCGGCCCTTCGTCAGGCGGTCCTCGGACGTGCACAGCGATTCGTGCCGCACCGTGTTCGGGCTGGCGGTCCGCGCCGACACGAAGGGCAGGATCATGCCCGCCGCAACCGTGCCGTTGGTGTTCGGGTCGATCAGGATGAACGAGCCCGTCGCCGAGTTTCGGCTGTATTCGTCGAGCAGTAGCGGCACCTGGCTGCGCAGCGAGATCCGGCCCAGCTCATTGAGTTTGAGTGCGGTCGCCGACTTGTCGCGGTGCAGGGTGTTGACGTCGAGCCGGTAGTCGAGGCCGGTGACCTTGACCCGCGTTGTGCGGGTGGTGTGTTTGATGACGTAATCGCGGCCCGGTTCCAGCGACTCCGCGTCCGCCATCCAGCAGACCGTGGCGTCGAAGTCCTGCGCGACCCGCGGCTGATTGTTCGGCCGGGCGATCATGTCACCGCGCGAGATGTCGATGTCGTCAGCCAGGCTCACCGACACCGCCATCGGCGGAAACGCCTCCTGCACCGCCCCGCTCGGACCTTCGATCTCCGTGATCCGGGACGTCTTGCCAGTGGGCAGCACGACGATCTCATCGCCGGGTCGCATCACACCGCTGGCCACGGTGCCCGCGTAGCTGCGATGGTCGGCGTGTTCGCGCGTCTGCGGCCGGATGACGTACTGCACGGGGAACCGGACGTCGACGAGGTTGCGGTCGCCGGCGATGTAGACCTCTTCGAGGTGGGCGAGCAGCGACGGCCCCTCGTACCACGGCGTGGCGGCCGACTTGGTGACGACGTTGTCGCCGTTGAGCGCCGACAGCGGGATCGTGGTGACGTCGTGCACGTCCAGGCGCGCGGCGAAGTCGTGAAAGTCGTCGCGGATCTTCTCGAAACGCTCTCTGTCCCAGTCGATCAGGTCCATCTTGTTGACCGCGAGCACGATGTGCCGGATGCCCAGCAGCGACGCCAGGAACGCATGGCGGCGGGATTGCTCCAGCAGCCCGTGGCGGGCGTCGACGAGCACGATGGCCAGCTGCGCAGTCGACGTGCCGGTGACCATGTTGCGGGTGTACTGGATGTGCCCCGGCGTGTCGGCGATGATGAATTTCCGCTTGGCCGTGGCGAAATAGCGGTAGGCGACGTCGATCGTGATGCCCTGCTCACGCTCGGCGCGCAGGCCGTCGGTGACCAGGGCCAGGTCCGTGTAGTCGTGTCCGCGTTCCTTGGAGGTGCGTTCGACAGCGGCCAGCTGGTCCTCCATGACGGCCTTGGAGTCGTAGAGCAGCCGGCCGATCAGCGTGGACTTGCCGTCGTCGACCGAACCGGCGGTCGCGATGCGCAACAGTGTGGTGGACGCGCTCATCAGAGCATTCCCTTCTTCGCACGAGCGCTCATCAGAAGTACCCCTCGCGCTTGCGGTCTTCCATGCCTGCTTCCGAGATGCGGTCGTCGGCGCGGGTGGCGCCACGCTCGGTGAGCCGCGAGATCGCGGTCTCGGCGATGACCTCCGACACCGTCGCCGCGGTGGACTCCACACAACCGGTGCACGTCACGTCGCCGACGGTGCGGAACCGCACGGACTTCTCGATGATCGGCTCGTCCTTGCGCGGCTGCAGGTGCTTGTGCACCGCGAGCAGCATGCCGTCACGCTCGAACACCTTGCGCTGATGCGCGTAGTAGATGGACGGCAGCTTGATCTTCTCGGCGCCGATGTAGGACCAGATGTCGAACTCGGTCCAGTTCGACAGAGGGAACGCGCGGATGTGCTCCCCTTTGCGGTGCCTGCCGTTGTACAGGTTCCACAGCTCCGGACGCTGGTTCTTCGGGTCCCACTGGCCGAACTCGTCGCGGAAGCTGAACACCCGCTCCTTGGCGCGCGCTTTCTCCTCGTCGCGGCGGGCACCACCGAAGGCGGCGTCGAATTTGTTCTCCCGGATCGCACGCAGGAGCGTGAACGTCTGCATCGGATTGCGCGACGGGATGGTCTCCACCACCCGTCCGGCGTCGATGTCCTCCTGCACACTGGCCACCACCAGCCGCACCCCGGACTCGGCGACGAGCTCGTCGCGCGCGGCCAGCACCTCTTCGAAGTTGTGGCCGGTGTCGACGTGCATGACCGGGAACGGCAGCCGGCCCGGCCGGAACGCCTTGATCGCCAGGTGCAGCATCACGATGGAGTCCTTGCCGCCGGAGAACAGCAGCACCGGTCGCTCGAACTCGGCGGCCACCTCCCTGATGATGTGGATCGCCTCGGCCTCCAGCGCCCGCAGGTGGCTCAGCTCGTAGCGCCCCGCGTTCTGGGTGAGCTCGTCGGTCGCGGTCATTGATTCCCCGTAAAGTTGGTAGATTTGACCATATTTATGGGCATAACCGGGAATTGTGCCGGAAACCCGTGCGGGCTGTCAACGAACAGTCGCCGAAATTGCATTCCAGCAGCGATCGTGCGAGTGAGGACCTGCTGGAATGCAATTTCGGCGGATTACGGCGTGACCTCGTTGAGCCTGCCGGTGGCGACGTCGAAGACGAACCCGCGCAGCGACTCGTGCTTGGTGACGAACGGGCTGGCGTCGATACGCCGCAGTGACTGCCGGACGTCCTCGTCCGGATCCTGGAACGCCTCGGCGGCCCACTCGGGTTTGATGCCGATCTCGTCCTGGATCTGCTGCTTGAAGCCGTCATCGGTGAACGTCAGCATTCCGCAGTCGGTGTGGTGGATCAGGATGATCTCCCTGGTGCCGAGCAACCGCTGGCTGATGGCCAGTGAGCGGATCTCGTCATCGGTCACCACGCCGCCGGCGTTGCGGATCACGTGCGCCTCGCCGTCCTTGAGGCCGAGGATCCGGTAGACGTCGAGCCGCGCATCCATGCACGCCACCACGGCCACGTGCCTGCTCGGCGGCAGCGGCAACGGCCCGGAAAAGGTCTTGGCGTACTCCTCGTTGTTCTTCAGGTACTCATCTGTGACCGACATGGCGCGAAGCTAACAGCACGCCCGCCCGAAGTCACGGTTCAGAATCATGCAGATTGTGCACCGCCGAAACTGAGCTTGTGCGCGATCCTCCTGCCATCTGTGACATACAACCTCAGTCTCGACGGCGGATCAGCGCTGCAGGTCGTAGACGGTCGTCCCGCCGACGTCCATCGGGGCGAAGTTCTGCTCCACCCATGCGGTGATGTCGCCCGCCGACCCGGAGTTCCGTCCCGGCCCGCCGTGTCCCCCGGCGATGAAGTAGCGGACCTGACGGTCGGCCACGTAATCCTGGAACTGTTGCAGGGTCGGCGAGTTGTCGCCGCCGGTGAAACCACCGATGGCCATCACCGACGTGCCCGTCTGCAACTCCAGCTCGCCCGCAACCATCGAGCCGACACTGGCCGCCGCCCAACGACTGTCGGTCGCCTGGACAAGGCGCTGCAGTTCGGTGTTGTCCGCCACCGATGCGCCGGGCCCGCCGGGCCCGGGCGGTCCGCCGAGGTCGACGTCGGTTCTGGCCGGCCCCGACATCGCCACCGGACCGTCGTGTGCGTTGCCCGCGGTCTCGATCGCGTACGCCGCGGGCGCTGCGGCGCCGAACAGGATGGCCGCGGCGGCCACCGCCGCGGTGGCGCGGCCCAACCGGTGCGCACCGACCGCGATGACGGCAGCAGCCACAATCGAGCCGATGAGCACGACCCAGCGCAACCACGGCTGCCAGTCCGGGGTGCGGTCGAGCAGGATGAACGCCCACACACCCGTCCCGGCGGACATCACCGCCAGGGTGGTCCGTGGCGCGAGATGACGCCTGCCGCGCCACAATTCGACCACGCAGATGCCGATCAGCGCCGCGATCCCCGGCGCCAGCGCCACCGTGTAGTACGGATGGATGATGCCGTCCATGAAGCTGAAGACGACACCTGTGACGAGCACCCAGCCACCCCACAGCAGCAGGCTCGCCCGCACGGCGCAGGTGCGCGGCGCACGGCGGGTGAACCACAGACCCGCGACGAGGCCGATCAGCGCGGCGGGCAGCAGCCACGAGGCCTCGGCACCCATCGAGGCGCCGAAGAGCCTGCCGAGTCCGGGGTCACCGCCGAAGAACAGGTTGGCTCCCCCGCCCGGCCCGCCCGGACCGCCGGGGCCGCCCGGAGGAGCACCCGCTCCGCCGCCGGGGCCGCCCTCACCGCCCATCACGCGTTGAATCCCGTTGTAGCCCAAGGCGAGCTGCAGCAGGCTGTTGTCGGTGGAGCCGCCGATGTAGGGGCGCGAATCGGCGGGCCACAGACTGACCATGGCCAGGAACGAGCCTGCCGTTGCGACCATGGCGAGCGCGCCGGTCAACAGTGTGCCGATCCGCCGCCACAGCCCGACCGGCGCGGCGACGAGGAAGGCCAGCGCGAGCCCCGGCATGACCAGGAACGCCTGCAGCATCTTCGTCAGGAACGCGAAGCCGAGGACGATACCGACCAGGACCATCCATCGGGTGCCACCGGTCTGGATGGCCCGGACCGTGAGATAGGCCGCCACCACCAACAGCAGCACCAACAGCGCGTCGGGGTTGTTGTAGCGGAACATCAACGCGGCCACCGGCGTGACGGCCAGCGCCGCACCGGCGATCAGGCCTGCGCCGGGCCCGCTGACACGGCGCACCGCCGCGAACAGCACCGCCACCGAGGCGACCCCCATCAGCGCCTGCGGCAGCAGCATCGTGAACGGACTGAAGCCGAACAGCCGACCCGACAATGCCATCACCCACAGCGCGGCGGGCGGCTTGTCGACGGTGATCGCGTTGCCGGCGTCCAGTGAGCCGAACAGCCACGCCTTCCAGTCCTGGGTGCCCGCCTGCGCGGCGGCGGCGTAGTACTGATTGGCCCAGCCCGCGGACCCGAGCCCCCAGAGGTAGAGCACCGCGGTGGCGCCCAGCAGCGCCAGCAGCGCGGGCCACATCCAGAGCGGCCGCTCGGTCGCGACGGGCTCGGCGTCCGCGGTGGTGCGCGGCGCCAGGTCAGCGGTGGCAGTCATCGTGTGGATCCTTCGGTATGGGTGCGGCGGGGATGGAACACCCAGCCGCGCAACAGGACAAAGCGCACCACTGTGGCGAGCAGATTGGCCGTCACGAGAACACCGAGTTCGACCAGGTGGTGCGGGGATGCGGTGGCGGCGTGCAGCAGGCCGAGAGCGCCGCTGGTGATCGCCAAGGCGATACCGAAGACGATCAGGCCCTCGACGTGGTTGCGGGCCAGATGCGGGCGGCCACCGATACCGAACGTGAAACGCCGGTTGGCCGCGGTGTTGCCGATCGCGGTGAGCAGCAACGCGATCAGGTTGGCCAGCTGCGCACCGGCCCAACCCTGCAGCAGCATGAACAGCAGGATGTAGGCGAGGGTGGACGCGATTCCGACGGTGCCGAACCGCACCGCCTGGCGCAGCAGCGACCGCGGTGGGGCCGCGGCACGCGAGTTGCCCAGCTGAGCCGCGATCGCGTTGACCGGGATGGCGCCGCTGGCGAAACCACGCAGCAGCCGGCCGATACCCTTCAGGTCCGCGGCGGCGGTGGCCACGATGTCGACCCGGCTGTCGGGGTCGTCGACCCAGTCGACCGGGACCTCGTGGATGCGCAGACCGCTACGCTCGGCCAGCACCAGCAGTTCGGTGTCGAAGAACCATCCGGTGTCCTCGACGTACGGGAGCAGCTGCGCCGCGACGTCGGCGCGGATCGCCTTGAAACCGCACTGGGCATCGGAGAAGCCCGCCGAGAGCGTGGATTTCAGGATCAGGTTGTAGCAGCGGGAGATGATCTCGCGCTTCGGCCCGCGCCGCACCCGGGCGCCGCGAGCCAGCCGGGTGCCGATCGCGAGGTCGGAGTGGCCGGAGATCAGCGGCGCCACCAGTGGCGCGAGCGCGGCCAGGTCGGTCGACAGGTCGACGTCCATGTAGACGAGCACCGCGGCGTCCGATTCCGCCCACACCTGGTGCAGAGCACGTCCGCGCCCTTTCTCCTCGAGCCGCACCACGCGCACACCGGACAGCTCGGCAGCGAGCTCCGCGGCGATGCGGGGCGTGTCGTCGACGCTGGCGTTGTCGGCGATGGTGATCCGGGCCGGGAACGGCACGGACTCGCTCAGGTAGCGGTGCAGGCGGTGCACCGAATTGGCGAGCGCGGCCTGCTCGTTGTAGACGGGGACGACGACGTCGAGCACAGGTGCGCCCGTCGCACGCGCCACCAGGGCGGCGTTGGGGCGGGCTCCGAAAGGGCGTTCCGCGCAGCGGAGCCCGGACTGCAGGGCGAGGTCTGTCATGGCATCCATGGTGTTTTCCGGACGTGTGCTCATCGTGGGCCGGAGCTATGCGCCGCCTGTGAGATTTCCGGCCCCCTGGGTGAGGTCGTAGACGACGGTGCCGTCGACGGTCAGCTCCAGGTAGCGCGCCTCGACCCAGTCCCGGATCGCGGCCGATTCCGTGGTTTCGGTTCCGCTCCGGCCCATCATCAGGCGGGGACCGACGACGAAGTAGTGGATGCGTCCGGCCTGGACGTCGGCGACGAACTGCTGGAGTGTCGGCGACGGGTCGGTGCCGTTGAAGCCGCCGACGGCCATCACAGGCGCGCCGGAGGCGAGCTGATATCCCGCCGCGTTGTTCGACCCGACTACCGCTGCGGCCCAGGTGAATTGACCCGCATCGGTGGTCAGCAGCCGGATCAGGTCGGGGTGCGGGTTCGGTGAGCTCAGCAATCCTCCGCCGGGGAAGCCGCCGAGGGGACCGCCGTGTCGCGACGGCCCCACCGAGGGAAGGGCCCCGCTGTGCGGCGAGGCCGCGGTGGCGACGGAGAACGCGGCCGGCCCGGCCAGACACGACGTGACCGCGAGCGCGGCAACCAGGCGGGCCGCGCGGCGGTGCAGTCGGCCCACGACGAGCAGTAACACCGTGGCGCCCACTCCCCCGACGGCGACGGCGGCCCGCAGCCACGGCATCCAATCGCTGTGCCGGGCCAACAGCACGGCCGCGAGGACCGTCGTGACGAGCACCGCACCGGCCATCGCGGTGGCGGACCGCACGTCACGGCGGTTCTGCCACAACAGGTTTGAGCCGATTCCGATCCCGGCTCCGATCGCGGGCGCGAGCGCGACCGTGTAGTAGGGGTGGACGATGCCGTTCATGTAGCTGAACACCAGCGCGGTGACCACCAACCAGCCGGCCCAGAGGATCAGCGACGCGCGGGTGCGATCGGTCCGGGGCCGTCCGCGGGTGAGGACGAATCCGGCGGCGAGACAGATCACCGCGGCGGGCAGCAGCCATGCGATGTCGGCTCCCATGCCGAAGCCGAACAGCCGGCCCCAGCCGACGTCGTGGTTGAGGTTGCCGAGCCCGCCGGGTTCGTTTCCGGTCAGCCTGCCGATACCGTTGTAGCCCAGGGTCAGTTCGGTGATGCTGTTGGTCTGCGAACCTCCGATGTAGGGCCGCGACTCCTTCGGCCACAGCTCGACGAGCAGCAGATACCACCCGGCCGACACCACGGCGGCGCCGGCCGCGGTGAGCGCGTCGAGGATCCGGCGGCCCACCGGGCGGTGCCCGGCGAGGAGATAGGCCGCCGCGAACGCGGGAAGCACCAGCAGCGCCTGCAACATCTTGGTGAGGAAGCCGAACCCGATCGCGACCCCTGCGGCGATCAGCCACCACCTGCTTGCGCCCTTCTCGCAGGCGCGTTGCGTGCAGTACGCCGCGATGACGAGCAACAGCACCAGTAGCGCGTCGGGGTTGTTGAACCGGAACATCAACGCCGCCACCGGCGTCAGGGCGAGTACGGCGCCGGCGAGCAGCCCGGCGCCGGGGCCGCTCGCGCGGCGCACCGCGGCGTAGAGCACCGCCACCGCCGCCACCCCCATCAGGGCCTGCGGAACGAGCACACTCCACGGGTTGAAGCCGAACAGGCGCGCCGAGAGGTCCATCACCCACAACGCGGCGGGCGGCTTGTCCACTGTGATCGCGTTGGCGGCGTCGCTGGAGCCGAAAAGCATCGCCGTCCAGTTCTGGGAACCCGCCTGTACCGCCGCGGAGTAGTACGCGTTGGCCCATCCGCTGGCGCCGAGGTTCCACAGGTACAGCACCCCGGTCGCGACCAGCAGCCCGCCGAGGGCCATCACCTGTCGCGAGAAGACGTGAAATCGCGTGCCGTGGCGCTGTTGCGTGCGAGTTTGTGTCTTCTCGGCAGGGGTCAGCAGGGTCACTCACCCGATCATGGGTGCGTCGGCTAGGCGTCCGATTGGCCGGAGCTGTGTCCCGGCTGTGAATCGCCGGGCAGCGTGACGACGAATTCCGTTCGGCCAGGGACGCTGTGCACATCGATGGTGCCGCCATGCGCACGCACGACCGCGGCCACGATGGCCAGGCCGAGCCCGGTACTTCCACCGCCCCGGGAGCGCGACGTGTCTCCGCGCCGGGAGCGCGACGTGTCACCGCGGGCGAACCGCTCGAACACCTCGGGTTGCAGCCCGTCCGGGATCCCGGGGCCGTCGTCGAGCACCGTGAGCACCGCCGATCCGCCGTCTCCTACTCCGAGCGAGGTCGTCACGACGGTGCCCGCGGGAGTGTGGATCCGGGCGTTGGCCAGCAGGTTGGCCAACACCTGGTGCAGCCGCGCCTCGTCTCCCTGAACCGTCACCGGTTCGTCGGGCAGGTCGAGCTCCCAGGCGTGATCGGGTCCGGCGACGTGCGCGTCGCTGACCGCGTCGACGACAAGGCGGGTCAGGTCCACCGTCTCGCGATCCAGCGGGCGGCCGCTGTCCAGGCGGGCCAGCAGCAGCATGTCCTCGACCAGCTGGGTCATCCGCTCGGTCTCGGACTCCACGCGGTTCATGGCGTGGGCCACGTCCTCGGGCAGCTGCGCCTGCTTGCGCTGCGCCAGCTCGGTGTACCCGCGGATGGCGGCCAGCGGGGTGCGTAGTTCGTGGCTGGCGTCGGCGACGAACTGCCGCACCCGCGTCTCGCTGGCGTGCCGCGCCGACAACGCGCCGGCGATCCTGTCGAGCATCCGGTTCAGCGCGGTGCCGAGCTGGCCCACCTCGGTGTGCTCGGCCGCGGGGTCGACCTTGACGATCGGCGTCGGCAGGTTCACCTCGCCGCGGTCGAGCTCGAGGTCGGCCACCTGCCGCGCGGCCGCGGAAACCCTTGCCAGAGGCGCGAATTGGCGCCGGACGATGACGATGCCGGCCGTACCCGCAGCGACCAGCGCGACCGCCCCGACGGCGCCGAAGATCACTGCCACCCAGAACAGCGTGTCGTCGACGTCGCCGGTCGGCAGCCCGGCGACCACGACCTGTCCGGGGATGTGCGCGGGAAACGCGACCACGCGGTAGCGGCCCAGCCCGTCGAGGTCGACGGTGTGCGGACGCTCGTCCACGGCGACGGCAGCCAGCTGCCCGGCAGCCGTGGCCGACACCTGGGCGCGCGAGCCGTCGGCGGTGATCACGCCGGCTTCCTCGACCTGTCCCGCCGACACCAGCGCACCGACGGTGTAGATGGCCTGACCGGGAGCGTTCAGGAACGCCGGCCCCGGCCCCTGGTCGTCGCGGATCACGATGCGGTGACCCTGCCCCGGCGGTGGCGGCGCCACCATCGCGCCGGGCGGTGGCATCGGCGGCGGACGCATACCGGGCGGTGGTGGCGGGCCGAGCTCGAAGATCACCGACGACCGCCTGCCAGCCTCCACCACCTGCTCGTCGAGCTGATTCATCAGAAAGCGTTGCAGCGCAAACTCGGTCGCGACGGCTATGCCGGCACACGCCGCTGCCAACAGCAGCACCTGGATGACGATCAGGCGGCTGCGCAGTGACCAGCTGCGTGGGGAGCGGAACACCGACCCCCGGCGCTCAGCGCGCGGGTTTGAGGACATATCCGGCGCCGCGCAGCGTGTGGATCATCGGTTCCCGCCCACTGTCGATCTTCTTCCGAAGGTAGGACACGTACAGCTCCACGATGTTGGACCGGCCGCCGAAGTCGTAACTCCACACCCGGTCCAGGATCTGCGTCTTGCTCAGCACCCGCTTGGCGTTGCGCATCATGAACCGAAGCAGCTCGAACTCTGTTGCGGTGAGCGTGATCGGGTCGCCGCCGCGGGTCACCTCGTGGCTGTCCTCGTCGAGCACGAGGTCCCCGACGACGATCTTGGCCCCACTGGTGTCGGTGCTGACCCCGGTGCGCCGCAACAGTGCGCGCAACCGCAGCACGACCTCCTCGATGCTGAACGGTTTGGTCACGTAGTCGTCGCCGCCGGCGGTCAGACCGGCGATACGGTCCTCCACCGAGTCCTTGGCGGTGAGCAGCAGCAGCGGCAGGCCGGGAATCTGCTCCCGCAGCTTGCGCAACACCTCCAGTCCGCTCATGTCGGGCAGCATCACGTCGAGCACGACCACGTCGGGCGGGTTGTCACGGGCGATCGCAATGGCGGTGGCCCCGTCGCCGGCGGTGGAGATCTCCCAGCCCTCGTAGCGCAGCGCCATCGACACCAACTCGGCCAGCACGGGTTCGTCGTCGACGACGAGCACGTGGATCGGGCTGCCGTCGGCGCGGCGCATCTCGACCCGCGCGGGGTCGTCCCCGTGCGCACTCTGCGGGTTGGCCATTGCTCCATTATCGAACCGTGCGCTAGGCGCCGACTGTGCCGTTCCTATGTGCGCGCTGTGAAGTGCACGTGACAGCCGGGGCTGACCGGGCGCACAGCGGATACACATCGACGGGGGCCAGTCTGGTGGCATGAGCACCGAGAATCTGCGCTCCGATGACGCCGTCTGGGGCAGCCCCGACCCTGAGCCCCGCCCCTGGGGTGTTCGGGAGACACTGATGGCCGCCGGCATCGCCGCCGTCATCGCCGCACTGGGCGGCGCCGCGATATACGCGGTGACGGGGCACTCGTCGCCGCAGTTCACCGCCCCTCCCGGGCACCATGCAGAAGGCCCGCCGGCGACGGCGTGATGGTCCGGGGCGCGCAGGACGGGACGACGGCCATGGGCACCGAGGTGCTCGACCCGCTGCGCGCGCCCCACTGATCGACGGCACGTCAGCCACGCCGAAGCCGCATCGCCGGGCTGTAGCACCACATATCTCCTAACCTGGGGCGCATGCAGCCCCGCGGTGGACGTCCCGGATGACCCGCTTCCTCGCGCGGCGACTGCTCAACTACGTCGTGCTGCTGGGGCTGGCGTCGTTTCTGACGTTCACCCTGACCTCGATGACGTTCTCGCCGCTCGACAGCCTGCTCGAACGCAATCCGCGGCCGCCGCAGGCCGTCATCGACGCCAAGGCCGCCGAGCTGAACCTCGACAAGCCGATACCGGTTCGCTACGGCGACTGGGTGGCCGGGGCGGTCCGCGGCGACTTCGGCACCACCGTCGGTGGCCAGCCGGTGACCGACGAGTTGTGGCGGCGCATCGGCGTGAGCCTGCGGCTGGTGATCATCGGCTCGATCGTCGGCACCTTCCTGGGCGTCGTGGCCGGCGCATGGGGCGCGGTCAGGCAGTATCGGCTCTCGGATCGCGTCATCACGACGTTGGCGCTGCTCACCTTGAGCGCGCCGACCTTCGTGATCGCCAACCTGCTGATCCTGGCGGCGCTGAACGTGAACTCCTTCCTCGGGTTGCAGGTGTTCGAATACACCGGGGAGACGTCCTCGGATGCGGTCGGTGGCGGCTGGAACCAGTTCGTCGACCGGCTGCAGCACCTGGTGCTGCCCACCTTCACGCTGGCGCTGGGGGCGATCGCCGGGTTCAGCCGGTACCAGCGCAACGCGATGCTCGACGTGCTCAGCCAGGACTTCATCCGCACAGCGCGGGCCAAGGGGCTGACCCGGCGGCGGGCGCTGTTCAAGCACGGGCTGCGGACCGCGCTGATCCCGATGGCCACGCTGTTCGCCTACGGCGTGGGTGGGTTGTTCACCGGCGCGGTGTTCGTCGAGAAGATCTTCGGCTGGCACGGGATCGGTGAGTGGTTCGTGCAGGGCATCGGCAGCCAGGACACGAACATCGTCGTCGCGATCACCGTGTTCACCGGGGTGACCGTGCTGCTGGCCGGGTTGTTGTCCGATGTGCTGTACGCGGCGCTGGATCCGCGGGTGCGTGTGTCGTGACCGTCAGCGCACCGCAGGAGTTCGTGTCGCGCCGCACGCTGGTGTGGCGCCGGTTCCTGCGCAACCGGGCGGCGGTGCTGTCGTTGTTCGTGCTGGCCGCGCTGTTCATCGGCTGCTATGCGCTGCCGCCGCTGCTCCCCTACTCGCACACCGATCTGGACTATTACGCGCTGCAGCAGCCGCCGTCGACCACGCACTGGTTCGGCACCAATGCGCTGGGCCAGGATCTGTTGGCGCAGACCTTGCGCGGCATGCAGAAGTCGATGCTGATCGGCGTCTGCGTGGCGTTCCTGTCGACGGCGATCGCGGCGACCGTCGGCGCCGTCGCCGGCTACTTCGGCGCCTGGCGCAGTGCCGCCCTGATGTGGATCGTCGACCTGCTGCTGGTCGTGCCGAGCTTCCTGCTCATCGCGATCGTCACGCCACGCACCCGCGAATCCGGGACCATTCTGTGGCTGATCCTGCTGCTGTCCGCGTTCAGCTGGATGATCAGCGCGCGCATCGTCCGGGGGATGACGATGAGCCTGCGTGAACGTGAATTCGTCACGGCTGCAAGGTATATGGGGGTGAGCAACCGGCGGATCATCGTCCGGCACATCCTCCCGAACGTGGCCTCGATCCTGATCATCGACACCGCTTTGAACGTCGGCCTTGCGGTACTGGCCGAAACCAGCCTGAGTTTCCTCGGTTTCGGGGTGCAGCCACCGGACGTGTCGCTGGGCACGCTGATCGCCGACGGGACCCGGTCGGTGACGACGTTCCCGTGGGTGTTCCTGTTCCCGGCCGGGGTGCTGGTGCTGATCGTGTTCTGCGCCAACCTCGTCGGAGACGGGTTGCGTGACGCACTGGATCCCGGGGTGCGGCCCGCGCGACGTAAGAGAAACAGCCACCGATGAGCGCTCGCGCGAAGAGAGACAACCACCGATGAGCGCTCACGCGAAGAGAGACAGCCAACGATGAGCCTGCTCGAGGTCCGCGGTCTCACCGTCACCTTCCCCACCGACACCGATCCCGTGCCCGCGGTGCGCGGCCTGGACTATCACGTCGAGGCCGGTGAGGTCGTCGCGCTGGTCGGGGAATCCGGCGCTGGCAAGTCGGCCGGGGCGATGGCCGTCGTCGGACTGCTCCCCGAGTACGCCGAGGTGTCGGGTTCGGTGCGGCTGCACGGCAAGGAGCTGCTCGGCCTGACCGACCGGCAGATGTCGCAGGTGCGCGGCGCCAACATCGGCACGGTGTTCCAGGACCCGATGTCGGCACTGACGCCGGTCTACACCGTCGGCGACCAGATCGCCGAGGCCGTCCGGATCCACCGCCGCGACATCGACAAGGGAGCCGCGCGGAAACGCGCCGTCGAACTACTCGAACTGGTCGGCATCGCGCAGCCCGCGCGACGGGCCAGGGCTTTCCCACACGAACTGTCCGGCGGCGAGCGCCAGCGCGTGGTGATCGCGATCGCGATCGCCAACGACCCCGACCTGCTGATCTGCGACGAACCGACCACCGCGCTCGACGTCACCGTGCAGGCACAGATCCTCGACGTGCTGCGCACGGCACGCGACGTCACCGGCGCCGGGGTGCTGATCATCACCCACGACCTCGGCGTGGTCGCCGAGTTCGCCGACCGGGCACTGGTCATGTACGCCGGACGCGCCGTGGAGACCGCGCCGGTCGCGGAGCTGTACCGCGCTCGCCGCATGCCGTACACGGCCGGGCTGCTGGGTTCGGTACCGCGGCTGGACGCGCACCAGGGCAGCCGGTTGGTGCCCATCCCGGGAGCGCCGCCGTCGGTGACCGCGTTACCGCCGGGCTGCCCGTTCGCGCCGCGGTGTCCGCTGGCCATCGACGAATGCGACGCCGCCGAACCGGACCTGCAGCCGGTGGGCCCGGACCATCGGGTGGCCTGCATCCGCAACGAGCTTGTCGCCGGCCGCAGCGCCGCCGACCTCTACGGCGTGTCGATGACGCCGCCGACCGAGGTAGCGGGGCCCGACGACGCCGTCGCGCTTCGCGTCACCGATCTGACCAAGACGTATCCGTTGACCAAAGGTGTGGTTCTGCGGCGCCGGATCGGCGAGGTCCGCGCCGTCGACGGCATCAGCTTCGAGCTGCAGCAGGGCCGCACGCTGGGCATCGTGGGAGAGTCAGGGTCGGGCAAATCCACCACGCTGCACCAGATTCTGGACCTGAGGACTCCGCAGGCAGGCACCGTCGAGGTGCTCGGGCGGAATGTCGCCACACTGGACCGGCGGTCCCGGCGGGCGCTGCGCGCAGATCTGCAGGTGGTGTTCCAGGATCCGGTGGCCTCGCTGGATCCACGCCTGCCTGTTTTCGATGTTCTTGCAGAACCGTTGCAGGCCAACGATTTCGACAGGAACGCCGTCCGTGACCGGGTCGCCGAACTGCTCGCGGTAGTGGGGCTGCGCCGCGAGGACGCCGGCCGGTATCCGGCCGAGTTCTCCGGCGGGCAGAAACAACGCATCGGCATCGCCAGGGCGCTGGCGCTGCGCCCGAAGATCCTCGCCCTCGACGAACCGGTGAGCGCGCTGGACGTGTCGATCCAGGCGGGCATCATCAACCTGCTCCTCGACCTGCAAGATCGGTTCGGGCTGGCCTACCTGTTCGTCTCCCACGACCTGTCGGTGGTCCGGCACCTGGCCCACCGGGTGGCGGTGATGCACAAGGGCGTGATCGTCGAGCAGGGCGACGGCGACCAGGTGTTCGACAGCCCGCAGCACGAGTACACCCGGCAGCTGCTTGCGGCGGTCCCTCGCGCGCAGGCCGATCGCCGTTAGAGTCTGTCGGCATGA
>Ga0172382_10006584_pt1 | contig 16791 bp, 7 predicted proteins | sample Leawel138RmetaG_FD_122245 | JGI IMG/M metagenome (GOLD analysis project Ga0172382, IMG submission 122245) | Leachate microbial communities from a municipal landfill in Southern Ontario, Canada - Leachate well 138R metaG | ecosystem: Engineered > Solid waste > Landfill > Unclassified | place...
ACACTATTGTCCGCGGCTATTGTCAATACCATGAAATTGGTAAGGAGATACTCCTCGCTATCGGAGAGATTATGGATAGGCATTCTCACCTTATTGACCGACAGTGCCTTTAATGTGGGTTGGACTCCTACAATAGTTGTCGGTGAGGTTTGTGAACTGCCATTATAATCTCCGGTATATTGATTGATCATTTCAATCTGGTACACAATCAATCCCAACTTGGAATTGATCTCATAGTCCGCATTGTTGGAGACCAGAGATACAGGGAGTACATAAGGTATGGAAGGATCCAACCCGCTGAAATTGAACGGAATATTCAATACCCCATATTGTTTCCCGGCCTGGATGGTCACATATTGCTCCCCATCCAATTGATAGTTGCTTTCAGGGAGCATCACCCTGTTTATATAAGAGGGATCTGCCATTTGTTGAATGGTATTCAACGAGTCCAACGCGTACCGGTCGATTTTTAATCTTACCTGTAAGTCCTTGTCAATGGGCTTGGTAGAAGCACAGTATACTGAGATCGGTATCACATCTTGTTCAACCTCGAAAGAATGCTCTCCCACATACAACAAGTTGTTACTGTTCACAATATATATTGTTTTCTTATATTGTTCGCCAAAATCAACATCATTAGAACAGGATGCGAATGCCAAAATCAAACAAAACATAATGATTGGCATCACTCCGTTCGCATTTATCCTATTTGTCTTCATATGATTAACTTTACTAATAATCATTATTACGTGAATTAATATCCAATCATTTGGATGAGGTTGTAGTTTTTGTCTATCTCACTCTTGGGTATGGGCCAGAAAGTTTGACGAGTAGTGAATACTTTGTAGAGAAAGGGCCTTTCGTTAGCCTTTACAATGCTATAGAATTGCTCCTGATTCTGTGTCTTGGCACTCACGTCGAGACCCATGATTGGTTCATTCTCATGAGCTATGGCGGTTTTGTTGCGGCGTGTGTCGAAATAGCGCCTTCCTTCCCACATCATTTCAAGCAGACGTTCCCGGGCGATCAATTCCCTCATCTTTTGCTGATTGGCCACATCGGCATCGGTAATGCCGGGTAATCCTACCCGATGGCGGATGAGATTGAAACAGCGTTTCATCTCCGCCTGGTCGCGTGAAACAGTTACCTCATCTACCGTATAAGAGCCATCCAATTCGTTCATTGCCTCCACATAATTCAGATAGACTTCCGCCATCCGGTAGAGTATTCCATATTTCGCCTTTCTTCTTCCGTTAGAGATCCACGAATCTTCGTAATGGTTGAATTTCCGACATAAATAACCGGTCATCGCATACTCTTCACCTTGCGCTGCTGGGCGCTGCGCGGCAGCCTCCTTTCCACTTAAGCTATTGGCAAAGTATTTCGCCACCTTGCCATCGGCTCCAATTTTATCGGGCGGGGTGGAGACCGACGGATAGAATGAGTTGTTGAATGCCACCGTGGCGTAAAATCGTATTTCTCGATTGACATACCATTTCCGTGTACCGGCCAACAAAGTAAATCCATTGGTCATCCTGTCACCCGAGAAAGTAGAATCCCTATCGGTATATCCGGTCTGCTCATAGGGGTATGCCGCACTTGCATTGTTGATATCCCTCCCATCAGCCATATAGTATTGGTCTACAATGCGCTGGGGAAAATAGTTCCCACTCCATCCGTCGATCATTCCCGGATCCAAATAGCGTCCATATTCCGTCACATCAGATCCTTGCTTGGTAAATAACAACTCTATGTTGGACGAAGCCTGCACACACTCTCCATTGAACATATCGATATAGGAGTGATAATGATCGATGCCTCCCGCTCCATCGGGGAAGTTCCCTTTTTCACTTGCGGGGACAGGTACATCCGGTGTGTTCTCCATGGCCGGCACAGTGTAGAGGTCATTGGGTTTCAATGTGACCAATTCTTTGGCGGCGGCGGCGGCTTTCGCCCATTTTTCCATCTCCTTCTCAGGATTTAACAGAGGTTCACCCGCTTTAGTCCTGAAACTGGCAAATTCACCATTTTGACCGTTGAACAATGGACTGGCCGTGTATAAGGTGAGACGCGATAATACAGCTCTTGCCGCATTTTTGTTGGGTCTTCCCACTCCCGATTTATCCATGATAGATTCCGGCAGGAGCGCTATGGCACTTTTTAATAAATTTTCCACATATTCGCTACATTCGTCCCATGTGTTACGCTCCACCATCAACTCGCTTATTTGGGTATCGAAGTCAACCGGGTAGTCAGGCACAATGGGGATGGGACCGTATGCCAGCATCAACTCAAAATAGCACATCGCCTTGATGAAGGTGGCTTCGCCTTTCCACTCGGATATCTGCACAGGTCCTGCCTCCTTACACTCATCAATTCTTGAGATGAAAGTATTGGCTTTACGGATACCTTCGTAAAAGAGGGCGTAACGGTTGTCAAAACCATAATAGTTTTCCGGTGTCAACTCATTATTCGACCATACCGCAAAGTTTTGGCCGCTACCGCGTTTATATCCTGATACCGCTTCATCCGAGATGGGGGTCCAGGGCATGGTGACATTATTTCTGCCCGAATTACTTCGGCATGAGCCATAGTCAACCACATAGGTGTAGACATTATTGAGATACTTTTCGGCATACTCCTTCTTGGCAAACACGGTGTCGAGTGTGAATAGATCCGTGATATAGGGGTCGATATCCAGAAAATTACAGGAAGAATAGAACACAGACCCCATAGTGAGAATAATGCTTGTGGAAAGTATTGTCAGTTTTCTTAATATTTTCTTTTGTAACATAGTAATGAATTTTTAAATCTGTGTTTTAAAACGACATTTGTAATACAGCTGTATACGATCTGGTCAGCGGGTATACGGCACCGTTCCCACTGGCTTGTTCCGGATCCCATAGCTTCACTTTATCCCATACATGGAGGTTGTCGCCAATGATTGAGAAACGTAAACTGTTCATGGCCATTTTTTGAGTCCACGCTTTCGGGAATGTATAACCTATCTCCATTGTCTTCAATCGCAAATAGCTTGCATCAGCCAGCCAGAATGTTGAATTACGGTTGTTATTGGTGTTATTGCCATAACTCAAGCGAGGAAAGCGCGCGTTGGGATTTTCCGTCGCAGGATCTCCCGAATAGGATGCCGGTGTCCACCTGTTTTTTTGATCGTTCACAATGGTGAGCACGTTGCCTGTTTTTTCTCCATTAAATGGATAAAAACCTGATCCTCCGAAGAAGAAATCCGACTTGCCCGCTCCTCTGAAGAAGATGTTAAAGTCAAACCCTTTCCATTGTGCGGATGTGGCAAACCCATACTGGACCCTGGGGATACGGGCGTTCCCGATGGGCACTATGTCGTAACTGTCAATCACCCCGTCACCATTCACATCCTGGTATTTGATGTCACCCGGCAACACTTTCCCGAATTGTGTGGGACTGTTCTTCACATCATCCTCATCCTTAAACAGGCCAAGCGCGATGAGTCCCCTGGTAATTCCATAAGAATTCCCTTTCTGTGCCAGATAGGGGTATCTTGGCGACACCTCATCATAATCTAAAATCTTATCCCGGGTGAAAGTGAAATTCCCGCGTGCTTCAAGGGTTACATCACCCACCTTCTTGGTATAAGAGATGGTGCCGTCGGATCCCCAACTTTTCATCTTTCCCACATTCCCCCAGATGGTGGATCTCACACCCAATGTCCCGGGTAATGTGCTACGTTGCATGAAAATATTGTCGCGTTGGTCCAAAAAGGCATCTAATGTAATATTTACCGCGTTATTCAATAAAGTGAGGTCGATACCCCAGTTATGTTTCTTTGCTTTCTCCCACACCAATCCGGTAGAGCCCAGTTTACTGTCGGTAACGCCACCATAATAACTGAGTATATCACCAAAATAATAACCGGCAGCATTCATGTTGAGTGTGGTCAGATAAGGAAAGCGAACCGTGGAACCGGCACTCGCCAATTGATCATTCCCTACCAACCCGAAAGAGTATCTGAGTTTTAATGTATTGATTATGGGAAGTTTATCTTTCATGAATTGATAGTTAGAGACTAAATAACCCAAGGCTAACGAAGGGAAGAAACCAAATCGTTGCCCTTTCGGGAAATTCTCGGAGCCATTATACCCGAAATTAGTCTCAAGGAAATAGATGTCATCTAAAGAATAAGTCAACCTGCCGGCAATCCCTTGATTTCTCCTGGGAATAGAGGAGAGTTCATCGTATACGTCTGTACGTTGATAATCTTTTTGTTGGTATAAAAAGAGGACGCCCACGCGATGCCTTTCATCGAATATCCGGTCGTAGTTAAGCCTTCCTTCAAGGTAGATAGTACGTCGCCCGTAAGAGCCGCTGGAATAATTCATGGGAGAGGCCACCACGGTTTTAGTGGTGAGCAGATCCCCGGTCTGCCAGTTACGGTCGACTGCCATATACAAGTCGGGCATCTTGGTACGCCCCTGGGTATGGCTGTTGTCGTTATCGAAAGAGATACTCCCCGTCGCTTTTAATCCATCCAATACCACACCCAGGTCCTGTTCCAGTGTCAATAACGTTTCAATAGCATTGGAACGATCTGCCCAATAACCGGTTTCATTCAATAAAACTGTCGGTGAGGTGTTGTTCCCCGAACCATAGGAGGGGAACATCCCATTTGAATACATCACCGGAACTGTCAGGGGAGTGATAGTGGAAACCGAATTCCATATCTGAGTGGTACTGCTCAAGCCGGGACGATTTTGATCCACCAACTTGGCAGAGAGCAACAAGCTTACTTTGGTGGTGGGAGTGGCGTTCACATCTATATTACTGCGGAACGAATATTGGTTGCGACGCACATCGGAGTGGTATTTTTCCATCCCCTCCTGTTTATATATGGCATCATTGCTGCGATAAAACAGACTCATGTAGTATCGTGCCAGTTTCCCCCCCCCGGAGATGTTGATATTGCCTTGCTGGGCCCAAGTCCGCTCTCTTAATATCTCTTTTTGCCAGTTTACATCGGGAAAAAGATCGGGGTCCATCCCATATTTAATGATGTCGAATATTTCGGGTGAATAGACTGGGAGCCCTCCTCTCACTACCCTTGCCTCGTTGGCCAACACCGCATAATCATAGGCATTTAGGTAATCGGGCAGTCTTGGCAAGGTCTCCATACTGCTCTTGAAATTTGCATTAATCGTTATCTTTCCATCCTCACCCCGCCTGGTATTGACAAGAATAACTCCATTGGCTCCCCGCGCCCCATATATTGCCGTGGCCGAAGCATCTTTCAATACCGAGAAACTCTCAATGTCTTCAGGTGCCAAGTCGTTCAAGCCGGCGGTGCCGCGATCAATCCCATCGATCAACACCAAGGCGCTGCTTCCCCCGCCAAAAGTACTGATACCGCGAATCCAGAATTCAGACACATCCGATCCAGGTTCACCACTGGACTGTACACCGATTAATCCCGCGATCCGACCGGCAAGGTTATTGGTTACCGAGGTGATTCCTCCCACATTCAACTCATCCGGTTTCACAGTGGAAATGGAGCCGATAACGCTCACCTTTCTCTGGGTACCATAACCTACCACACTCACCTCTTCGAGCATTTCAGAGGATTCTTCCAACACCACATTGATCAGCTGATTGTCCTTGGTTCCCACCGGTACCTCTCTGCTTTCATATCCCACATAGGAGAAGATCAGTATATCCTTGGGTGGTACAGTGATTTCATATTTTCCATCGATATCGGTTACAACTCCCCTGCTGGGGTTTGATTTGGCAACGATTGTGACACCTACCAGAGTTTCGCCCGTATTGTCGGTAACCGCACCGGTAATCTTGATATTCGATTGGGGGTATACCGCAAACGAATATAATAAAAAGCATGCAAATGCTACTAATTTGTTGAATTTCATTTTCATATGATTAAAATATTATTCTTAAAGATATCCTATGAAACTCGCTTTTAATGCTCGTTCCATTGGATATCTTAAGTTATTTATTGGATGGATATACAACGCACAACATAATTAAAGGTGTCGGCCACGTAAATCAGCCCATCGTATGTGGCGGTGATATCATAAGGGCGGTTGAAAAGTGCTTCCTCCGGTTTCCCATCCCTGTATCCTGCCACAGGAGAACCGGCGGGAGGACCCGCAAATACAGTGCAATTGAGAAGGGGATCCACTTTCCATACACAATGGAACTTCTGGTCGCAAATATAGACATTGCCCTCATGGTCAGAACCCAATCCGCAGAGTGTGCCCAATTGTGCTTCACGACCATGGCCCTCTTTAGAAGTGCCTAAGTTAAGCCCCGTTCCAATAATCCACTCCATGTCATCCCAAGTGATCCAGGGAGTGTTCCTGCCGGCGGGTGTGTGATACGGATCGAAACGCATGATACGCCCGGATGCTTCCAGTGAGAGATACATTTTACGGTCTACGGCGTTGAAGGTCATATGGGAATATCTCCCTGTCGGAATGTTTTGGCCGATCAATTCTACCTTCCTGGTCTCCTGATGAACGCGCACGAAGCGTTCGCCACTCTCGCTCATCATATAAACGTAGGTGTCGTCGGCGCCAAGGGCGCATGCCACAAAGGAGCCGAATATCCAATTTCCGCTTTCATCCCGTTGATCGTAATAGATTTCCGAGTCGATATAATTGCTCTCTTTACTCATACTATAGAATAAAATAGGACGTTGACCCGCATTCCTCTCCATCACATAATTGTGGGTGAATTGTTCGTTGAAGGTGGTACTCCATGGCACTGACATGTTCAGTACCGTGGTCATTTTATTTTCCGTGGTGGAGATCAAACGCATCCTTGCTCCCGTCTGGTCATCCGCCACCAGCACATTCCCAATATCATCCACCGCCACCTTTGCGGGACGATAGAAGGTGGCATCCAAAGCAGGTCCGTCGACCGGAGGATTGCCTTGCACATTCCATCTCCCTGCCACCGTTGTGACAACAGCTTTTATATAATATTGAAATTGCGTATCCTCAAGCACAGCTTCCTTGTCGTCAACCACTACCTTAATGGTCGATTTTTCTCCAGGCTGTTTGGGAACCAACGCATAAATGGCATTGTCTTGTACCCTTATTATCAACGCTTCCTTGTCATTAAAGAAAAGACTCACCTTCTCTTTGTCATTTCCAAAATTGTGTCCGCTAACAATAACTTTTGTGCCTAATCCCCCCTTTTTGGGGCCAATGCCTTCTACTATGACAGCCTTATTGGGATCATGAGGCTTGTCAAACTCATTTGACTGCTCATCACTGCTGCCGTTACAGCTTATCAACAGTGTTGATAAAATTAAAAAAAAGAATCTGAAATCTCTCATAAAATGATTCGTTTTAAAAATATGAATATATCCGATTTAATTTGAATTTATTATTAATGAAGCCCTTAATTATTAAATTTACAGACAACAAATCTTTATGTTAATAAATATAATGCAAAATTATCCCTCTAACAGGTTATTATACTATGTAAAATGATATTTAAACTAACTTAAATGATATTTGCTGTTAAAATTCTCGTCGCGGCAATTTCAGGCAATTCCGTATTTTTCACCTGTTTGCTACGATTGTCTGATTGCTATTCGACTTTCACCGGGTAAGATAGGTCCGGCTATTTTCATCCTCGATCAATTTTCACTGAGTACTCTTTTTACTTTTGACAGGTGGATATCTATTCGATCTTTGTCAACCCTGCAAAACTGAAGTACTGTTCGGTGATATTCAGTTTCTCTACCGTTTCACGGGTCTCCATAGTTTTCAGATGGGCGGTGTTGAATCCTTTCCCCCCATCATTATTATAGACCCATGTCGGGGTAGGCCACAGGCAGGCCCGAAATCTTACCGTGCGGTAAAAATCCATGGAGACACCCTGTTGTCCGTGGTGCGACATCTGGATGTAATCGCAGTCCAATTCCTCTTTAAAGGGGCCATTCAGCAATTTATCGCCTGCTTCCTTTCCTGTGTCGGCAAGGAAGAGCACCGATTTCAGCGGATCAGATACTCTTATTACCACGCTGGAATTGTTATAGGGATTGGTGCCCGCCAGTTCTTCATTTTTAATCCCCAGGATCTTAAAGGTGGTGTTGCCAAATGTGAAAACCATACCCGGAGCCAGCTCAGTGGACTTTATTCCGGATTTCTTTGCTGTTTCGTAATATTTCACGGCATCCTCTTTGGAGCCGGGTTCCGAATTCAACAGGTTGTCAGAGAAGGTGGATTGGCAAATTTCCCGTATGCCAATCCCTTTGGGAGCTTCTAAAATTTTTGTCAAGGCACCTATATGGTCGGCATGGGGATGGGTCACAAACCAACAATCCACCACATTGCCCAACGCGCCTAAAAATCCCCTCAGATAATTTTCTTCCTCCTTTACCCCTCCGTCTATCACAATAACCTTGTGGTTGTCTGTGCGGATCACATAAGAGTTCCCGATCGTATTGATTTGAGAGGGCAATTGCCAGAGTGTGAAGGTGTCGTCTTGTTTTGAAAACGACGGCTGTTGGTTGAAATAACCCAATTTCCGCCAACGGCGTTCGGTGTTTTTTACCCGTTGGCAAAAATCTTGGTAATCTTTGTCGGCTGCTTTCGTCCACCCATTTTCAGCATAAGCGGCAAGACGCGGGAAGGTTTGATAATATACGCGGGTGACGTTGGGTGTCTGTTCCCCCCACATCTGGCAGCCCGTCCCGAGTATCTTGGGTTCCTTGGATTTTTCCAAACCATCGGGTATCGGATTGAATGAATAGGCCTTTTCGAGAGGAATCATTTCGTAGGGATAGTCTAAGTAGGTAAAATGACGGTTGGAGTTCACCACATCGTACCCTTTTTCGATGGCTTTGTTCGCCAGACTGATATTGCCATCCCAAAAATGGACGATGGTGCCTTCGGCCAATTTTTCCGATTGCCCCTCCTCTATATGCGCTTCATTCCGGATATTGTCTCCGGTAATTTCGTTCCAGCCCATCATTTTCACCCCTTTCGACGCGAGGTAGTTGGAGAAGCGGTTGATTGACCATACCTGTAGATCCGAAAATGTGGGGATATCGTTATCCTCCATAAATTGTACGATCTGTGGGTTATTCCGCCAGTGCGAATAGTCGGCTTCATCCCCTCCGATATGCAGGAGCTTCGACGGGAACAGGGCAATCACCTCATCCAGAATGTCATGCAGGAACGCTTCAACCTTGGGGTCGGTCACATTGTAAAGGTCGCCCCAGATACCTTTCCCCTCCTTGCTGCTACTTGCGCCAAGCCAGGGATAGGAGGCTATGGCCGCCGAAGCGTGTCCCGGCACTTCAATTTCGGGCATGATTTTTATCCCTCTCTCAGTCGCATATCTTACGATCTCGCCAATCTCCTCTTGCGTATAAAACATTTTTTTGTCGGGAAATGTCTCTTTCCATTTCTCGGGAGTGAGATCCCTATGGGAGAAGTCGCGCAGGGAGCCGATCTTCGTCAGCTCGGGATACTTCTTGATCTCAATTCTCCAGCCCGGATCGTCAACCAGATGCCAGTGGAAAGTATTCATCTTCAGACGGGCCATCTCGTCAAGCAACTTCTTTACCGTTTCCATTCCATGAAAATGGCGGCTTTCATCGAGCATGAAAGCACGCCATGGAAATGCCGGCTCATCGGTGATGGTGCAAACAGGCAATGCCACACTGTTGCCGTCTCTCCTCACTATCTGGCTTAATGACTGGAATGCGTATAAAACCCCGTTCTCGGAAGAGGCGGATATTGTTATTTTGCCTTTTCTGCCAATTTGGAGCCGGTAAGCCTCAGGATTTTTAGAGAGTTTCTTGTCTGCATTTACAACGATCAGCGCACTCTTTTTATCGGCTGCGTCAGTAACCTCGATATCAAACTCCTTAAAGAGGGAAGAAAGATATTCCCCGCTAATATTCAATTGGGAGGAGATGAAAATGGTCCATTTTTTTTGCACATCGACCTGTTCACCGGAAGTGCTCTCCTTTGCCGGCTTGGGAACGATGGGCAATGAACTATTTGATTGTACTGCCGGAATAATAGATAGGCAGAGGAGAAATGTTAATATCAAATTCTTCATCTTGAATACATTAGTTCATATTTATGCAATTGTTTCAGAACTATTCTATCAATTGTTTGGCCCGATCGGGATAATCCGTAGTGATATAATCCACTCCGGCGTCAATCATCTCTTGCAGGTCGGCCTCTGAATTAACAGTCCATACATTTACGGTCATGCCCAGTTCCTGAGCTTGATCTATCCACTGTGGCTTGGAGCGTAGTACCGACAGGTTATAATCAATTCCTTTAATTCCGAGCTTATGCAATGCTTCCGGCGTTTCGGTTCCGTTAAGATAGGCTACAATGGCGTCCGGCTGTTCCGCCAGTACTTTTTTACATACGTCTAAGCTGAAGGCGATGTATTCAACCTGATCCGTCATGTTGGCCTCTTTTACCATCCTTACACATTCGGTTGTGACTCGATTATTATTTGTGGAATTGCTATGGGTTTTAATCTCCAGAATCAACTTAGTGGAAGGATCCTTCTTTCCTTGTTCCAGATAATCAGCCAACGTCGGTATTTTTTCGCCATTGCTTAAGGTGATATTTTTCAACTGTTCATAACTCGATTTTTCAATGTTTACTCCGTTGATAGTGGGGTCATGGTTCAAAACCACTACGCCATCTGTTGTGATCCAGACATCGAATTCGGTACCGTAGATATCAATTTCCTGCGCTTTTATCAGAGAAGCAATCGAGTTCTGTGAAGTTCCGGATGTCCAATAGCCGCGATGGGCAATTATTTCCGGCGCTTCCGGTAAACTTGTCACAACCGTTAAAGTGGCAAAACCCAGATCAAGCGTTTTATTCCCTCGAATAAGATTAAAACGATATTTCCCGGTTGTGAAATTCTCGGGTATGATTATTTTCAGTGAGTTACCCGAAACAGTTCCTTCGCAGGTGTATTCTTGTCCCACACCGGCGAGTGGGGTCATTTTTATCTTGTCTCCATTTTTAAAACCAACACCCTTGATTGAATAGCTGCTACCGGTCATGACCCGTTTTGGATTCAGGGAGATATCGGTTAATTGAATCTCTTCGGGAGAAGGAGTGAAATCTTTGATCTCGTTCCACAATAGGGTCACCTCTTTCTCACTGAGCGCCTTGTCGTATATACGTGCAATAACCACATCTCCTTTCCAGGCCGATTGAGCAGTTGTCGCACTGGCAGGGTCACCGCCGATACCAAACCAGGTGCGCCCGGATGAGGGAAGGGTCAATTCTCCGTTGGCAGAGGTGCTCCCTTTCAACTCTCCGTTTATGTAGATCGATGTTTTTCCCAAGGATTTATTCCAAACGCCGACTACATGATAATATTTGCCTTTTTGGGGGACGATGGTGCTGTTGGTCCAGATATAGTTCCCTCCCACATGAGGCAAGAAATAGATGCTGTTTCCTCTTGTATTGTTCCCGACCAGAAATCCGGTGCCACCCGCTTCATGAGAACTGAAATTTTTCAATTCCAGGTTGGGTAGGTTACTTTCGTCCAGCATGAATACGGTTTCCATGGTATGCCCGTCTAAGAGCTTGCTTTTTACCGTTTCATTAGAAGTATAATCCACCTTATAATATCCGTCGGAGATGGAGCTGCCGAGAGAGTGGGCATAGCGGGCAATATAACGCTGGTAGGTATTGCTGAATACCGTTGACATGGTCGATCCTTCAATGGTAGAAACCGTCTGTTTCAACGGGGAGATATCTTCGGCACTCCCATCGGCTTTAAATACGATGTCCAAGAGGTCAGCGACCGGAAGGACCTCTTTTGCCTCTTGTGAAATATTGATGGATTTCTTAACCTCAGGCGTAGATAGCGAAGTGAATGTGATGGTGGTGCTACGATCTTGCGGGTTGGGATTTCCCGCGATACTCAGTGTGAGTTCGGTTTCCGTCTTGGAGACTTCACTTATCCAGTCACTGGCGGAAGAGATCACATATTCCCATCCGAGGGTGTTTGTACTGATTGTGAAATCTATCTTCCCACCGCTCTCCGGAAATGTTGCTACGGAGGTAGGAGTAACGTTGATCGCGGGGGTCAATCCATATTGTTCAATTTTGATCTTCGTAAATTCTTGTCCGTCGGCAACACACGAAAAATGGGCGGTCCGGGAGGTGAATTCCTTATTTTCTGCTGCGGTAATCTCAAAAGATCCATTTCCTTGTCCGGAATCCGGTGAGATATTTATCCAGGAAGTCGTTTCTCCGGAAGGCGAAATGGTCCAGGTAGTATTTGATTTCACAAGAAAAGAAAATTTCTCTCCTTCTATTTTGGCAAATAGACTAGTTTGTGCGGTATTTCCTTCAAGTGTGGCAAGCGAGAAATAGGGCTCTTCCGCTTTGTCATTTTTGTCACTACAAGAGAACCCGAATAGAATCGTCAGGAATAGGATGAATGCGATATCGCATTTACGAGTAAATTTTTTCATTGTTTTTATAGATGGGAGCAACCGATTCGCTGCTTATTTGAAATGTGTGGGTGATGAACCTAAATATATGCGCCTCTTTTTGTCCCGGCAAATAATCTTACGCGGGCAGATTGTTTTCTGTTTTGTAATCTTGCCCGGTGACGCTTCCAGGCTGAATGATTGAATTTTCTTTGAAGCACCTGTGTTCCGGATGCGGTTTCTATGGTGAAATCGCACCCGGTTCAGGTGAGCAAAAGGATGGTTGCGAACTGCCTTTTTCTATTGTCCTATTTTGTCAATGATCAAAAACAAAGATATAACATTTGAGCTGGAATTGGCAGCAAGTAACCCCTTTCTCAAAATTTTATTTGACATAGTTCCACAAAGTCTGCACTTCCGTGGCGTTTAACGCTTTATCGTAGATACGGGCGATGGCGAGACTCCCCTTAAATGGGTTTTGAATTATATTGTTACCCGCATCACCTCCGATAGCTACCCAACCAAAGGTTTCTAAAGTAACCGGTGGTCTATAGAATCCGGCCGCATCAATTTCTGATTTGAGTTCTCCGTCGATGTAAATATAGGCTTTCCCCAGGTCTTTATCCCAAACACCCACCAAGTGATACCAGGTTGATCCGTCAGGTTTTACTTGTGAGTTGGCCCATTTCCAGGTACTGGCACCACCATCGGCTGCAGGAACATTGGGCAGGAAGGTGAGTCCATTCGGTCCTGTACCTTGATTAGAATTTGCGATCAGGAATCCGGTACCTCCTTGCTCATGGGTGCTGAAGAATTTGGTTTCGTAGTTTCGTACTTCAGATGCGTAATCGACATCAAATTGCACCAAACATTCAAAAGAGTGTCCATTGGCAAGCTTGTCCTTGAATTCAGAGTTATTCATATAATCAATACGGTAGTAAGAGCCTTTCTCTGCCCCAAGAGATGTTCCGTTTTGAGGCGGATTGAATGAAACCATGGAACGATTATATTGATCGTTGAAAGAGTTGGTAAATGGGTCGCTATAGCTCACTGTTTTAACCGTATGTTTCATCGGCGAGAGATCAATTGCACTTCCGTCTAAGAAGAAAGCCACATCCAACATATCCGCAGCAATCGTTGGATCGACCCTCCGTGTTGCGGTGAGGGTTCTTACGTCGGCGGGGGTGGTCAGCTGCTCATTTGCACTTTGTGGCTCAACACTCCAGTAAAGGGTGATGGATTGTCCGCTTGGCACGCCTCCTTGTCTCAAGAGTGCATCCAATTCATAGGGGAGCACTTTTGTGGAAGCCTCACTTATATTTCTTGTGACAGCATTTGACAGATTGCTGTTCGGGCTGATCAGAAGTTTATAGCCTTGCGTCACATTTTTCCCTTCCCATTTGAATTCAATTTCGGATTTAGCCGATAAATTGGTGGAGAAGGCATTGGCAGGTGCACTCAACGTGATCAGTACCTCTACATTTTCCGCTTGAGTAATAGTGACTTCTTGGCTAACATCTTGATAATCGTTGAGCTTGAAAACGATCTTGGCCGATCTTTCGGCAGCCGGATTTTTGGCAAGAGTCAGCGTGAGTGAGGTGCCGTTTTTGCTCTTTTCGGTGACCCATTCGGGGTTGCCCGTGATCTCATATTGCCATTGATCAGCATTTGTGGCGATGGTAAATGTAAGATCACCACCGGCTACGGGTACGGTTTCCGGTTGGGCAGGCGTTACGGATAGGGTCGGCTCAAAAGCTGACTGAACGATAGTGACCACTTGGGTAACCGTCGGATAATCTTTCAGTTTGAAAGTGACTTTCGCGGACCTTTCGGCAGACACATTCTTGCCAAGAGCCAGCGTGAGTGAAGAGGCGTTTTTGCTCTCTTCGGTAACCCACTCGGGTTCGCCTTCAACTTCATACTGCCATTCATCAGCATTTGTTGTGATGGTAAATGTGACATTGCCACCGGCTTCGGTTACGATTTCCGGCTCCACCGGCGTTACGGAGAGAGCGGGACCAAAAGCCAACTGAGATACGGTGTAAGATAAGAAAGAACTCTTATCGCCTAGACTGAAAACTAATACCACATCCCGGTTACTGGTAGTGGAGTTCTTGGCGGCAGTAAGGGTAATGGTCCCATTCAACTGTCCGGATTCGGGACTTACAGTCAGCCAGTCGGTGGATGTTCCGGTTTTAGTTATCTTCCACTCTCCATTTGATGCGATGTTCAACTTCTTAGAATCGGCATCGGAACTAAACTCTAATTTTTGAGGTAATGTGCTACCGTCAGGCATTCCTAAAGTTAGAACCGGATCTTCTACAGGAGTGTCACCGTCATCACCACACGACACAAAACATGTGATACCAAAAAGTACCAATAGAAAAAAAAGTGTTTTTTTCATTTTTCTGCTTTTTTAAATTTAACTTAAACTATTCACGTTAGAAAAGTTTCCATCATGCTGTTTAACAGTGGGTTGCGATAATTTGATGATGCAAACAAAAAAAAAGGTGCATAAAAAGAACTTTTCAAGAGACGAAAATAAAACAAAACAATCAAAAAACCTATTATTTTCCGAATTATTTTTTTTTACTTTCGTTTTAGTGAAAGATTGTTTCATTAACAGATCAATATCAGTCCATGTCATGGGGGGTTGTTTTCGTGCGACGATCTTTGTCTATTTACTTCTGACGATCAGTTTTTTAGAATTTTTATCTCTTTCGGCGCATCTATTTCACTTTTTATTTTTCCATCGGGTTGTTTCACATGTTTCACGGTCACTATTCCGTAGGGAGTAGGGAATGTGCCTTCAGCGAAAGAGAGGTTGCCCAGATTGGGTTGTATCCGGATTACTTTTGATCCGGCTCCCACCACTTGGATACCTAACACGTGTGCCGTTAACCAAGCGGTAGGCCCGGACGCCCAGCCATGGCAGAGGCTCGCTCTGAGTCCGACATAACAATGATCGCCTCCGTCGGCGTGGATATTGAATTTCGACGGTTCGGGCAGTTGGTCGATAGGGAGCGCATTCACGCGTGTGGCATAGTTGAAGTCTTCCCAGAAGGTGGTGGCACCCAAATCGAGCATCGCTCCCCAGTAATCGGAAATAATATCCATCGCCTCCCTGTATTTGCCGTCTTTGGCCAAGGCTTCCAGCATATAATAGCCATAGAAAGTGGCGAAATCATTGGCTCCATTGTTGAGTATCACTTGGGAAGCTTTGGCAGGAGAGAGTATGCCGGCCAAAGCAAGTAGTGAGGCGGCCTGTTTATTTCCCTGGTCGGCCGGACGATGTTTTTTCAACGATTCGGATGTTTTCGCACATAGTTTATTGAGCTCCTTGTCGTTCAACCATCGGGCAATATCTCCACCGGCTTCCATGGCCATGAGCGTGAGAGACTGAAGGCCCGAATGAATGACATTCTCATTTTTTGCCGTGGGCCAATCAAGGAAACGTCCTCCGTCCAGATTTTCTTTGCCGTTTTTATCTATTTTTGAAATGATCTGGTTGATCAGATCCACGAGATAGGATTGCTGCGCTTTCAAATAATCCAGGTCTCCATGATAGAGATAGAGATCGCGATGGGCAATGATCCACCATAATGAGTAGGAGGAGATCCCGTTCATCCATCCGGGTAGGGGAGTGGTATCCCTTCCAAAGTCGAGACTTTTCCTCACCACCTCCTGGTCACCGAACACGGTGTTGATGGTCATGATCTCCGGATGTATGTCGCCCAACCATACCAACCGGTCACGTTTTATTCCGTCCCACAAGTATTCCTGCATATTCAGGTGGACGGTATAGGCCCCCGTTTCCCATATTTCATTGAGCCGTTCATTATCGCATTTGAATGAACCCAAGTAAGGGATATCCCTGTATCGGAAAATTCCTCTTACTGACCGTATCGGCAGCTCCACCTCCTTGTCTAAGAGATCTATCCGGACAAACCGAAATCCGGAATTGCCTACCTCTACGGTGCCCAGCCAAGGTATCTCCAACGTATAATCTCTTAATGAGTGATCATTTGTGGCGGAGTTCATCCCCGGTACGCTGTTGTCTATCGCGTTACTCATCGCTTCAGAAACCGATTCGCCTAAGCGCACACGCACTTTCAGTGCTCTCTTTTCGCCCCTTATCGCGGCGGCTATTTCAATCCCTCCATATATTTCTGTCCCGAAATCGAGAAGAACGGAGGCTTGCCGGTCATCGTCCGATCGTAACACGCACATGCCTGCTCCGCTGGTCGATAGTTGTCCATCGAATTTTGTGAGAAGTACTTCCGTATTTTTTACTTGATTCTCCTTACTGTCGGATTGCCAAACTACTTTCACCGGGGTTA
>Ga0172382_10006586_pt1 | contig 16787 bp, 15 predicted proteins | sample Leawel138RmetaG_FD_122245 | JGI IMG/M metagenome (GOLD analysis project Ga0172382, IMG submission 122245) | Leachate microbial communities from a municipal landfill in Southern Ontario, Canada - Leachate well 138R metaG | ecosystem: Engineered > Solid waste > Landfill > Unclassified | place...
CGGGGGCGCGGGGGGCCGGGGGGGGGGGGGGAGGGGGGGGGGGGGGGGTTGTGTTTGTCTCTTTTGGGGGGGCTTGCGGCGGGGGGGGGGGGGGTGGATGCGGCGCACGGCGCCCCGGATGCCGTGCACGATGAAGTCGATCAGCAGGGGGGCGGCCCGGGGATCGTTGGGCTGGTTGACGCCGCCCGAGAGTTTTTCGACGCGGATGTCGGCGATGTGGTGCAGCAGCGTGCCCAGCGCGAACTGGTAGCACCAGGCCACCGTGCCGCGGGTGATGCCGGGGGCTTCGTGCGCGAGCGTGTCGTGCAGCACGCCGATGAAGGCCTCGGCCATGGGGTCAAAGAACTCGCGCAGCACGGCGGCGGCCTCGTCCTGCTGGGTCGACAGGCCCTGGGTCATGAGCAGGGCGTAGTACTCGCCCTCGGGGCTGGCGCGCATCTGGATCACCGGGCCGACGAAAGCCTGCACGATGCGCTGCAGCTTGCCCTCGTCCCAGGGTTCCCGCTCGGCCGCGCGCAGCAGGGCCATGCGCGAGTCGATGGTGTCGGACCAGCTCTCGAAGATGGCGTGGAACAGGGCTTGCTTGGGGCCGAAGTAGTAGCCGACCAGCGCCAGCGGCACGCCGGCCTCCTCGGCGATCTGGCGGATCGACACGCCGTGGTAGCCGCGCAGCGAGAACAGGCGCTCGGCCGCCAGCAGGATGGCCTGCCGGCGGTCGGGGCGCTCGGCCGCGTCGTGGTTCGCGCTCGCGCGCGTGGTGCGCGGCGCGGGCTTCGCCGGCTGGCCGGTGGTGCGCCGCCGCGAGTGTCGCTGGGTCTCCATGGCGCGTATTGAACGATCGTACAAAATACTTGTACATTCGTACAAACCCGGATGCGAAGGCATGGACCGGATCATGTTGCACGGCCGCATGGCGCCTATCCGGTGCGCCCGCCCAGGCGCTCGGCGACCCAGTCGGCGATGCAGGCGCCCGCGTTGGCCATGTTGTCCAGGCTCACGTGGTGCACGCCGCCCTCGCGGTCGGTGAAGATCTTGAGTTCGCGGTCGGGGCTGTTGACGAGCTGCTCGTACGAGCGCCGCGCCCAATGCAGCGGGATTTGTTTGTCCTGCTCGCCGTGCGTGATCAGGAAGGGCACGCGGATGCGCTCCATCACGCCGTCCAGGTGCATGTGCTCGGCCTTGGCCATGAAGTCGTCTATGTCCCGCGCGCCGAACACCCACTGCACGTGCTGCCAATAGTGCGGCACCGGGTTCTCGCCCTCGCGCTGCAGGCGGCGTTTCTGCACGTCGCGCCAGTCGTGGTTGGCGCCCCAGACGGCGCCGAGCGCGAAGCGCGGCTCGAAGGCCACGGCGCGCGGGCAGTAGTAGCCGCCCAGCGACACGCCGGCCAGGCCGATGCGCGCGCCGTCGATGTCGTCGCGCGAGAGCAGCCAGTCCATCACCGGCGTGGCCCAGCGCTCGCAGTCGTGCACCGCGTGCAGGCCGTGCAGGCGCAGTGCCTCGCCGCTGCCGGGCTGGTCGAGGTAGAGCAGCGATACGCCGCGCTGCGTCATCTGCTGCGTGAAGGCGTTGGGGTAGAGCATCTCCTTGGTGCTGTCCAGGCCGTTGAGCATGACCAGCAAGGGCGTGCGCATGGGCACCGAGGGCGCGCGCACCAGCAGGCCGGCCAGGTGGGTGTGGGCGTAGGGAATCTCCACGCGTGTGCAATTGGAGCGCAGCAGTGTCTGCGCGCGCTGGAAGCAGTCGAGCAACTGGCGGTACATGGCCATGCGCGGCGCGAAGCCGTGCGCCTGCAGCCGCTCGGCGGTCTGCAGGTACAGCGCGGCGCGCTGCAGCTTCTCGCCGGCGGAAAAGCGCCGCCCACGCGCCTCGTCTTCTTCGGCCAGCGCGATCAGCTTGTCGGCCATCGACTGCCAGGCGTGGAAGAAGGCCTCGGTGCCGGGGTCGTCGCCCTGGCGCGCGATGTCGAGCAGCGGCCGGCAGGCCTCGTCGATCTCGCCGATCTTGGCGCCGGCCTCGAGCGCGCCGCAGACGGCCAGGCTCCAGACGTAGTTGGTGGGGAAATACTGGAACATCGACATGGGCGGGTCGTTCTCAGGAAGCCGCGTGGGCGGGGGGCAGGGGGGTCATTCGTCGGCGTCGGGGTCGCCGAAGATGGCGACGGCGCGCGTCCAGCCGGCCGAGGCGCCGCGGATCTTGTGCGGGAAGCAGCTGATGATGAAGCCGTGGCCGGGCAGGGCTTCGAGGTTGTGCAGTTTTTCGAGGTGGCAGTAGCCGATGTCGCGCCCGGCCTTGTGGCCTTCCCACAGCAGCGACTTGTCGCCGGTCTCGGCGAACTTCTTCGCGGTGTACTGGAAGGGCGCGTCCCAGCTCCAGGCGTCGGTGCCGGTCAGGCGCACACCGCGCTCGAGCAGGTACATGGTGGCCTCGTAGCCCATGCCGCAGCCGGCGCTGACGAAGTCGTCGTGGCCGTAGCGGCTGCCGGCGCGGGTGTTGACGACCACGATGTCCAGCGGCCTGAGCACGTGGCCGATGCGCGCGAGTTCGGCCTCGACGTCGGCGGCGGTGGCCACGTAGCCGTCGGGGAAGTGGCGGAAGTCGAGCTTGACGCCGGGGCGGAAGCACCAGTCCAGCGGCACCTCGTCGATGGTCATCGAGGGCCGGCTGCCGCCCAGCTTCGCGTCCTGCGTCGAGTGGAAGTGCCAGGGCGCGTCGAGGTGGGTGCCGTTGTGCGTGGTCAGCGTCACCCATTCGGCGGCGGCGGCCTCGCCGTCGGGAAAGTCCTCGGGCCGGGTGCCGGGCAGCATTTGCACGAACTCGTGGAGGGTGTCGGCGTGCTGCTGGTAGGTGATCTTCGGCGCCAGCGGGGGCGGGTCGGAGAGCACGTCGTTTTCGAGGTAGATCGACAGGTCGACGAATCGGCGGGGCATGGTCGTTTCCTTGGGCAGGGGGCGTCAGTCGAGCTTGATGCCGGTGCGCTGCACCACCGGAATCCACTTGTCCTGTTCGGCCTTGATCAGGGCGTTGAACTCGGCTGGCGTATTGCCCACCGGCGCGCCGCCCAGGGCCTTGTAGCGCTCGATGGCCTCGGGCATCTTCGCCACCTGGGCGCAGGCGGCCGAGATGCGCTCGATGAAGGCGGGCGGCGTGCCGGTGGGCGCCATCAGGCCGAACCAGGTGAAGGGCTCGAAGTCGGCGATGCCCTGCTCGCGGTAGGTCGGCACCTCGGGCAGCAGGGGCTGGCGCGCGGCGCCGGTCACCGCCAGCGCCTTGAGCCGGCCGCCCTGCACGTTGGTCATCGAGGCCGGCAGCGCGTCGAAGATGAGCTGCGTCTCGCCGGCCAGCACGCTGGCGAAGGGGCTGGACGTGTTGTAGGGGATGAACTCGATCTGCGCGCCGGTGGTCATCACGAACCACTCACCCACCATGTGCGAGAAGCTGCCCACGCCCTGCGTGGCCGCGCGGATGGTGCCGGGCCGGGCCTTGGACAGCGCCACCAGCTCGGCCGCGGTCTTCGCGGGCAGTTGCGGGTGGGCGATCAGCGCACCCTGCAACAGGGCCAACTGGCTGATGGCGGTGAACTCGCTGAGCTTGTAGCTGAGCCGGGTGTAGAGCGTGGGGATGTACGACAGCGCGCTGGTCGAGCCCATGTAGAGGGTGTAGCCGTCGGCGGGCTGCTTGGCCGCGTAGGCGGTGCCGATGGTGCCGGCCGCGCCGGGCTTGTTCTCGATCACGAAGGCCTGGCCCAGCAGGTCCGACAGGCGCGAGGTGAAGAAGCGCGAGTCCACGTCCAGCCCGGTGCCGGCCGGGAAGGGCACGATCACGCGCACGGGCTTGTTGGGGTAGGCGGCCTGCGCGAAGACAGCGGGCGCGGCGGTGGCGGCAACGGTGCTGGCGATAGTGCCGGCGCCCAGCGCGAGGGCCTGGCGGCGGTTGAGGTGTCGGTGCATGGGGTGTCTCCTTGGGGTGGTGGGTGTGGGGGCGGCTCAGCCGGCGTCCAGGCTCAGGCGGGCGGCGCGGATGACGCCGGCGTAGCGCTCGACCTCGGCGCGTGTGAAGGCGCCGAACTGCTCGGGCGTGGTGGGCGGCAGCGCGCCGGTGCCCAGCACGGCCAGCCGGTTCATGACCTCGGGCTGGTTCATGGCGCGGACGGTCTCGGCGTTCAGGCGCGCCACCACGTCGGCCGGCGTGCCGGCCGGCGCGTACAGGCCGTACCAGCTCGTGGCCTCGTAGCCGGCCAGGCCCGGCACGCCCGATTCGGCGAAGGTGGGCACGTCGGGCAGCGCCGGCATGCGGCGGGCGCCGGTCTGGGCGATGGCGCGCAGCTTGCCTTCGCGCACGAAGGTCTGCACCGCCATCGGGCTGTTGAACATCATCTGGATCTGGCCGCCGACCAGGTCGTTGACGATGGGGGCGGCGCCCTTGTAGGGCACGTGCAGCAGCTCGATGCCCGTCATCTGCGCGAGCATTTCACCGGCCAGGTGCAGGCCGTTGCCGACCCCGGCCGAGCCGTAGCCCACCGCACCGGGGTGGGCGCGTGCGTGCTCGACCAGTTCGCGCAGGTTGTTCACGGGCAGCGACGGGTGCACCACCAGCACGAAGGCGCCGGGCGCCACCACGGGGGCCACCGGCGCGAAGGCCTTCTCGGTGTCGAAGGGCAGTTTCTTGTAGAGGCTGGCGTTGATGGCGTGCGCCGAGCTGTGCAGCAGCAGCGTGTGGCCGTCGGGCGCCGACTTGGCCACCGCGTCGGCGCCGATGATGCCGTTGGCACCGGCGCGCGCCTCCACCACCACGGGCTGGCCCAGGCGCGGCTGTAGCTCGGCGGCCAGCAGGCGGGCGACCTGGTCGGCGGTGCCGCCGGAGGCGAACGGAATGACGATGCGCACCGGCTTGTCGGGCCAGGCGGCCGCGCGGGCGCCGGCGGGCAGCCAGGCGGCGGTGGCCAGGGGCAGGGCGGCCGCGAGCACGGCGCGGCGGTTGGGGTGCTGGGGACGGGTCATGGTCGGGGTCTCCTCGGGAGGTGGCTCGGGGTGGCGGCTCAGGCGCCGGGGTGCAGGGCGCGCTCGATCAACCGGTCGAGCGTGCCGTCGTCGGCCAGGCCGAGGGCGCGCGCGGCGGGCGTGGCCAGCGGGGGCTGGCGGCCGAACTGCTGTTCCACCGCGTCCTGTGGCGCCCAGGTGACGAGTGCGCGGCGCTCGTCGCCGAAGCGCCGGGCCAGCGCGGCCACCAGTTCGCCCACCGAGGCGAGCAGCACCGGCATCTGCCAGACGCGGCCGGCGTCCAGGCCGGCGGCGGGCCAGCGCGCGGCGCGCAGCAGGTTGTCGACGCAGCAGCCGACCGACATCCACCAGCAGGTGGCGTCGGCCGAGACCGGGCAGGTGTAGGCCTGGCCGGCGGCGAGCCGATGGATCAGGTCGCTCATGAAGGCCGAGACGTGGCCGCCGGCCTGGGGCGGGCGGGCCACGATGCCGGGCAGGCGCAGGCTGCGGCCGTCGAGCGCGCCGCGCCGCGACAGGTCGGCCAGCAGCACCTCGGTCATGAGCTTGTGCGCGCCGTAGCTGGTGAGCGGGCGCGCGGGCGTGGCGGCGTCCACGCCCTGGGCGGGCAGCGGCGCGCCGTAGACGGCCACGGTGCTGGTGAACACCACCACGGGCGGGCGGCCCGGCGCGGCGCGGCGGGCCAGTTGCTCCAGCAGGCGCAGCGTGCCGTGCAGGTTGACGGCGCTGCCCAGGGCCGGGTCGCGCTCGGCGGCGCCGCCGGGCACGCTGGCCAGGTGGAACACCACGTCGGGCGCCTCGGCCGCGAGCGCGTCCACATAGGCCGGGTCGGCCAGGTCGCCGGTGAGCCAGCGCGCGCCGTCGAGCGCGGGCGTTGGCTCCAGCGCTGGCGCGGGCCGGTGCGCGTCGGCCAGCAGCAGGGCGCCGGGCGGCGCGTCCAGGGCCAGGGGATCGCGCGCCAGCCGCGCGGCCAGCGCGCCGCCGACGAAGCCGGCCGCGCCGGTGACCAGCACGCGCGTCATGCCGCGGCGCCCGGACGGGCGGGTACGAAGCGCACGTCGATGGCGCCGAAGACCGAGGTGCCGTCGGCGCCCGCCGCCTCGAAACGCAGCGATTCGCCGTAGTGCAGGAAATCGGTCTTCGCGGCGCCATGGTCCAGCGTCTCCACCGCGCGGCGCTCGGCCAGGCAGGCCGAGCCGACGGTGCGGAAGTCCCTGTTCGACACCGTGCCCGAGCCGAGCACGAAGCCCGCGCCCAGGCGGCGGTTGTAGGCGATGTGGGCGATCATCTCGCCGAAACCCCAGTCCATCTCGCGGCCGTTGGGGTGGCCGAACCATTCGCCGTTGCGCGAGACCTTCATGTCCAGGTGCACGCGGCCGTCCCGCCAGGCGTCGCCCAGCTCGTCGGGCGTGACCGCGACCGGCGCGAAGATGGTGGCCGGCTTGGCCTGCACCAGGCCGAAGCCCATTTGCAGTTCGCGGAACAGGTGGCCGCGCATGCTCACGTCGTTGAGGATGGTGACGAGGCGGATGCGCTGCCCGGCCTCGGCCACCGTCGCGCCCATGGGCACGTCGTCGGTGATGACGGCGAACTCGCCCTCGAAGTCGCACTGGTCGGCCTCGGCCGGGAACTCGTAGTCGTCGCGCGGGCCGCGGAAGTCGTCGCCCTGGCGCGGCACCAGCACCGGCACGCCCGGCGTCTTCTTCACCGTCAGGTTGTAGGCGCGCTCCATGATGTCGCCGTGGTTGAGGAAGGCCGAGGCGTCCACGAACTGGTGGCTGCGCGGCAGCGGCGCCATGGCCTGGGCGGGGTCGAAGGCGAACGCGCCCGCGGCGCGGCCGGCATTGAGTTCGTCGTAGCGCGTGGCCAGGCGCGGCGCGAGGGCGTCCCAGTTCTCGATCAGCTCGCGCATGGTGGCGGCGATGGGGGCGGCGTCGACCGCCTGCGCGAGGTCGCGCGAGACGATGACCAGGCGGCCGTCGCGCTGGCCGTTCTTGAGGGTGGCGAGTTTCATGGCAGGTGTTTCCTGTGGTCGGTAGGGGTGATGAAGGGGCTCAGGCCAGCGGCCGGCCGCCATCGACGGGGATGACGGCGCCGGTGGTGAAGGTCAGCTCGGTGGCGCAGGCGAGGACCGCGCGGCCGACCTCGGCCGGCTCGGCCAGGCGGCGCAGCGGCGTGCGCCCGGCCTGCTCGTCGCGCCAGTCGCGGCTCATGGCCTTGACGAAGTCGGTGTCGGCCAGGCCGGGCGAGACCGAGAGCACGCGCACGGCCGGCGCCAGGGCGCGGGCCAGCGAGCGGGTCATGTTGTCCAGCGCGGCCTTGGAGGCGCAGTAGGCGACGTTGCTGCCCATGGCGGTGACGGCCGCGATGGACGAGACGTTCACCACCAGGCCCTGGCCCGAGGCGTCCAGCAGTGGCCGCAGCGCGCGCACCACGGCGAAGGGGCCGCGCACGTTGGTGGCCAGCACCTCGTCGAACAATGCGTCGTCGAGCGCGTCGAGGTCGTCGTGCGGCACGAAACGCGTGGTGCCCGCGCAGTTGACCACGATGTCGCAGCGGCCCCAGCGCGCGCCGACGGCCCCGGCCAGCCGCGCGAGCGCGGCGCTGTCGGTCACGGGGGCGGCCAGCGCGGCGTGCGATTGCGCGCCCTCGCGCGGCAGTTCGCCGGCGAGCGCCTGCGCCGCGTCGGCCGAGCGGTGGTAGCCCACGGCCACGCTCGCGCCGGCCCCGGCCAGCGCGGTGCAGATGGCGCGGCCGATGCCGCCGGCGCCACCCGTGACCACGGCGACGCGGTCCTGGAGCGCCCTGGTCATGCGGCGGCGTCGGCGCGCGAGAAGCGGCGCACGCGGATGTCGGCCTGTTCCTTGTGGCCGCTCATGTGCTCGTAGCCGCACAGGCGCGAGCAGTACTGGCCCACCAGCACGCTGGCCTCGTCGGTGAGCACACGCTGGTAGGTGTGGGTCTTGATGAACTTGCCGACCCACAGGCCGCCGGTGTAGCGGCCCGCGCCCTGCGTGGGCAGGGTGTGGTTGGTGCCGATCACCTTGTCGCCGTAGCTCACGTTGGTGCGGTGGCCCAGGAACAACGCGCCGTAGCGCGTCATGCGCCGCAGGTACCAGTCGGGGTCCTGCGTCATCACCTGCACGTGCTCGGAGCACAGGCGCTCGGCCACCTCCAGCGCTTCCTCGTCGGTGTCGCACAGGTGGATCTCGCCGTAGTCGCGCCAGGACGCGCTGGCCACCGGCGCGGTGTCCAGCCGCGCCAGCACGGCCTCGATGGCGGCGGGCAGCTCGGCGGCGATCTTGCGGCTGGTGGTGACGCAGTAGGCCGGCGAGGTCGGGCCGTGCTCGGCCTGGCCCAGCAGGTCCACGGCCACCAGCTCGGCGTCGACCGTGTCGTCGCAGATCACCAGGGTCTCGGTCGGGCCGGCGAACAGGTCGATGCCCACGCGCCCGAAAAGCTGGCGCTTGGCCTCGGCCACGTAGGCGTTGCCGGGGCCGACGATCATGTCCACGCCGGCGATCGATTCGGTGCCCAGCGCCATCGCCGCGATGGCCTGCACGCCGCCCAGGCAGTAGATCTCGTCGGCGCCGGCCAGGTGCATGGCGGCGACGATCTCGGGGCAGGGCCGGCCCTCGAAGGGCGGGGCGCAGGCGATCACGCGCGGCACGCCCGCCACCTTGGCGGTGAGCACGCTCATGTGCGCCGAGGCGATCAGCGGGTACTTGCCGCCAGGGATGTAGCAGCCCACCGAGTTGACCGGGATGTGGCGGTGGCCGAGCACCACGCCGGGCAGGGTCTCGACCTCGACGTCCTTCATCGAGTCGCGCTGGATCTGCGCGAAGCGGCGGATCTGCGCCTGCGCGAAGCGGATGTCGTCGAGCGTGCGCTCGGGCAGCTCGGCGATGCAGGCCTCGATCTCGGCGCGCGAGAGGCGGAAGGACGCGGGCGACCAGCGGTCGAACTTGGCGCTGTATTCGCGCACCGCGGCGTCGCCGCGCGCGCCGATGTCGGCCAGGATGGCCTCGACCGTGGTGCGCACCTGGATGTTCAGGTCGGCCTTGGCCTCGGCCGGTTTGCCGTGCTTGAGGGTGTGGATCATGGGGAACTCCGTGTCGGGGAATCAGCGCACGACGAGGTCGGCGCTGCGCACCTGGGTCTTGAGCATCTGCTGCGCCTGCATCGCGTCGATCCAGAAGCGCAGCTGGTCCTCGCTCACCGTGGTGGCCAGGCGCGGCACCGGCAGCGCGGCCACCACGGCCGGGGGCATGCGCAGGTACTTGCCCATGTGGGCGCGCGAGGTGTCGGGGTCCTTCCCGTGGAAGGCGATGGCCTCGTCCAGTGCCTCGCGGAAGGCCCGGGCGGCCTGCGGGTTCTTTTGCTGCCAGGCGGCGGTGCTGCCGTAGACGATGGGCAGCACGCCCGAGGCCGGGAAGTCGTCGCTCACGTAGCCATAGGCGGTGCCGACACCGGCCTGCACGATGCGCATGCCGAAGGGCTCGGCCGGCACGGTGGCGTCGATGGTGCCGCCGCGCATCACGTCCAGCGTCTGCGGCAGCGCGACCTCGACGAAGTTGACCTTCTTCGCGTCCACGCCGTGGTCGGCCAGCCATTTTCGGAACAGCACGTGCAGCGTGGCGCCGAAGCCGGCCACGCCCACGCGCTTGCCCACGAAGTCCTGCGGCGAGCGGATCTCCACCCCCTTGCGCACGATGATGGCCGGCGACTTGCCTTCGGGCGTGAGCACGCTGCCGCCGGCGATCACCTTGAGCGCCAGGCCGCTGTCGGCGGCCTGCATCAGCACCGAGGGCGTGACCGTGCCGATCTGGATCGAGTCGGACTGCAGCGCCGGCGGGATGTTGGGGTTGATGGGGATGGTCTGCAGCGTGACGTCGAGGCCGCGCTTGTCGAAGAAGCCCTGTTCCTTGGCCACGTACAGCGGCATCAGGTCGGGGATGGGCACGTAGCCGACGGTGATCTTCGTGGGCGCCTGGGCGCCGGCCGTGCCGAAGGCGAACAGGGCGGGCAGGGCCAGGGCGAGGGCCGCGAGGCGGCGGCGGACGGGATGGTGCATGGGGTTGTCTCCTGGGGTCAAAGAAAGCGGGGGTTCAGTTGCCGTCGCCGATGGTGGTGCCGCCATCGACGACGAGGTTGTGGCCGGTGGTGAAGCCGCCGGCACCGGCGGCCAGGAACAGCACCGCGCCCGCGATCTCCTCGGGCTCGGCGATGCGGCGCAGCGGGGTGAGGGCGATGCGCCGCTCCATCACCTCGGGGCGGTCGGTCAATGGGCGGGCGAACTCGGTGCGCGTGACGCCGGGCGAGACCGCGTTGACGCGCACGCCGGCCGGGCCCCACTCGACGGCGAGGTTGCGCGCCAGCTCGGCCAGGCCGGCCTTGGACAGGCCGTACAGGCCCAGGCCCTTGTTGCCGCGAATGCCGGCGATGCTGGACATCAGCACCACGCTGCCGCCGCCCCGGGCGGCCATGTGGGTGATCACCGGGCCGGTGAGCCAGAGCACGCTGCGCAGGTTCAGCGTCATGGTCAGCTCCCAGTCGGCATCGCTGGCGCCGGCGATCGGGCCCATGTGCGGCGCGGCGCCGGCGTTGCACACCAGCACGTCGATGCGGCCGTGGTCGCCGATCACCCGCGCCGCCAGCGCCTCGACCTGCTCGCGCCGCGTGAGGTCGGCGATCGCGGCGTCGGCCGGCAGGCCCTCGGCGCGCAGCGCGGCGGCCGCGGCCTCGCACTCGGCGGCTTCGTGGCTGCACAGCACCACGCGGGCGCCGGCCTGGGCCAGGGCGCGCGCGCTCGCCAGGCCGATGCCGCGGCTGGCGCCGGTGACCAGGGCCACCTGGCCGGTAAGGTCGAACAGCGGATGGATCGTCGTCGCCATGGCGGGCCTCACCAGTGCACCAGCGGCAGCCCGGCCACCGGCGAGGTGAAATACGGGATCGTCGTGCCGCGCAGGCTGCCGAGGTAGACCGTCTTCAGGTCCGGGCCGCCGAAGGTCAGGCTGGCCATCCAGGGCGCGAGCGTGCCGTGCGCGGCGGCCATGATCTCGGGCGTGAGCGTGCGCGCCGCGTAGTGGCGGTTCAGCTCGGCGGTGGCGGCGGGGTTGGAATCGTCCAGCAGCGTCAGCAGCTCGCCCTCGGGCGTGATCGCCACCAGCTGGTCGCTCATGATCAGCGTGACCCACAGGTTGCCCCAGGCGTCGAACGCGAAGCCGTCGGGAAAGCCCGGCAGGTGCCAGGGGCCGTAGACCTCGCGGTCGCCGAGCGAGCCGTCGGGGTGGATGCGCAGGCGCGAGATGCGGCGCGCGTTGCTCTCGACCACGTAGAGCCATTCCTCCTTCGCGTCCAGCCGCACCTCGTTCGTGCCGCCGAAGCCGTCGGCCACGATGCGGATGCCGCGCTCGTCGATCAGCGCCACGTAGCCGTCGAGCACGCCGGCGTTGATGGACCCGGTCCAGGGCTGCATGCGCGTGGTCACGGTGAGCCAGATGCGGCCCTTGCTGTCGCGCGCGACGAAGTTGGTCTTGCCCATCGGGCGGCCGTCGATCTCGGTGAACAGCGTGCGCAGTTGCCCGTCGCGCGTCATCACCTCCACGTGGTCGGTGCCCCAGTTGGCGATCAGGATGTCGCCGTTGGCCAGAAAGCACATGCCGTTGGGCAGCGAGCCCTGCGCCTGCACGTAGCGGTCGTCGAACGAGGCGGCGGCGGCGCCGGCCTGCGGGTGCTCCACGCGCGGGGTGACGAGGGTCTGGGTGCCGTCGGGCGCGATGCGCATGGCGCCGCCGCGCGCGTCGGCGGCCCACAGCGTGCCGTCGCGCTCGGCCAGGATGCATTCGGGCCGCTGCAGGTCGTGGCCGATGGTGCGGATGGCGGCGCGGTCGACCTGCCAGCCTTTGAGGGGATTGCGGGATTCAGGCATGGGTGCGGGAAACGTTGGGGGAAGCGGGAAGGGCCAGGCCCAGCAGCGCCGCGGCGTTGCCGCCCAGGATCGCCTCGGCGTCGGCGCGCGACAGGCCGGGCACGGCGGCCAGCAGGGCGTGCGGGTCGTAGTGGCCCATGTCGAACGGGTAGTCGGTGCCCACGACGAGCTGCGAGGCGCCGACCACCTCGACCAGGTGGCGCAGGATGGCCGGTTCGTAGACCAGGGTGTCGAACCAGATGCGGCGCAGGTACTCGCGCGGCGCATGCCGCATGCCCCGCGCCTCGGGCCGCACGCGGTGCGCGTGCTGGCTGCGGCCGAAGTAGGCCGGCAGGTAGCCGCCGCCGTGCGCGGCCACCAGCTTCACGCCCGCGTGGCGGTCGAGCACGCCGCCGAAGATCAGCTCCGACAGCGCCACCGTGGTTTCCAGCGGCTGGCCGATGGTGTTGGCCAGGTAGTGGCGGTTGACCCGCTCGCCCAGCGAGGTGCCCAGCGGATGGATGAAGACCAGCGCGCCCAGCTCGCTGGCGCGGGCCCAGAAGGGTTCGAGCGCGGGGTCGGCCAGCTCGCGGCCGTTCACGCTGGCCGAGATCTCCACGCCCTTGAGGCCCAGTTCGAGCACCGCGTGCGCGAGCTGCTCGGCCGCCAGCCGCGGGTGCTGCAGCGCCACCGTGCCCAGGCCTGCCAGGCGGCCGGGGTGCCGCGCGCAGGCCTCGGCGATGTGCTCGTTCTGCAGCCGCACCACGTCCTGCGCCAGGTCGGGGTCGGCCCAGTAGCAGTACTGGGTGGGCGAGGGGCTGAGCACCTGCACGTCCACGCCCATGGCGTCCATGTCGGCCAGCCGCTCGTCCAGCGAGGTCATGCGGCGCAGCGCGGGCGGCAGCATGTGCGCCAGGTTGTGGGCCACCGAGGCCTCGCCCTGCGTGCGGCGCATCAGCTCGGGCTCGGCGCGCTTCTCGGGCCGTCCGGCCACCAGGGCCTCCACCGCCGGCGTCAGCACGTGGGCGTGCAGGTCGACCGTGAACGGCCGCTCGCCGTTCGCCGCGGCCAGGGTCCGGGGGGCGCCCGGGCAGCCGTCCGGGCAGTCGGGGGTGCAGGTGTGCAGCAGCATCGCTCTCGGTGGTGTGTGTCTCCGAGGCGCGACTGTAGGAATCCTCAAAGCATCTGTAAAATCGATTTTTGGGATTCAAGGTATCCAGAAAACGGATGCATGCATGCGCTTCAACCGACTCGACCTCAACCTGCTGGTGGCGCTGGACGCGCTGCTGACCGAGAAAAACATCACCCGCGCGGGCCACAAGCTCAACCTGAGCCAGTCGGCCACCAGCGGCGTGCTGGCGCGCCTGCGCGACTACTTCGGCGACCCGCTGCTGATGCAGGTGGGGCGCAGCATGCGGCTGACGCCCAAGGCCGAGGAGCTGCAGCGGCCGGTGCGCGACGTGCTGCTCACCATCCAGTCGACCATCGCGGTGCAGCCGGGCTTCGACCCGGCGACCAGCCAGCGGCACTTCCGGGTGATCGCCTCCGACTACCCCATCAGCGTCCTGCTGGCCGAGGCCGCGCGCCGCATGGGCGAGGAGGCGCCCCACGTGACGCTGGAAATCATCATGCCCTCGGACGATGTGCAGGGCGCGGTGGAGCGCGGCGAGGTGGACATGCTCATCATGCCGCGCCAGTACCTGGCCGAGGGCCACCCGAGCGAGGCGCTCTACACCGAGGGCTACAGCTGCGTGGTGTGGGCCGGCAACACGCAGGTGGGCGAGAGCCTGACGCTGGCGCAATACATGTCGCTCAGCCACGTGACCACGCTGTTCGGCCACCAGCGCCAGCCCAGCCTGGAGGAGTGGTTCCTCAAGAGCAGCGCGCTGCAGCGCCGCATCGAGGTCACGACCAACAACTTCAACACCCTGCCCCTGCTGGTGCTGGGCACCCAGCGCGTGGCCACCATGCACACGCGGCTGGCGCGCCTGTTCGCGCGCACCCTGCCGCTGCGCATCGTGCCGCTGCCGGTGGACTTCCCCACCATGGTCTGGAGCATGCAGTGGCCGCGCCACCTGATGGCCGACCCGGCCCACCAGTGGTTCCGCGGCGTGGTGCATGCCGCCGCCAGCGCCGCCGACGCGGGCGCGAGCGTGCCCGACCAGCTCTGGGGCGAACTGGCGGCCGACCGGGCCTGAATGCCCGGCCCGGGTGGTATCCCGCTGCCGTCCGGGCTGAGCCGGGCCTAGAATCCCGGCGCGTGCGACCGCCTACCGGCGCGGCGGCGCGCGTCCCGCATGCGTTTCGACAAACTCGACCTCAACCTCCTCGTCGCGCTCGACGCGCTCCTGGCCGAGCGCAACATCAGTCGCGCGGCCGAGAAACTGTTCCTGAGCCAGTCGGCCATGAGCAGCGCGCTGGGGCGGCTGCGCGACTACTTTGGCGATGAACTGCTGGTGCCGGTGCGCCGCCGCATGGAGCTGACGCCGCGCGCCCTGTCGCTGCAGGCCCCGGTGCGCGACATTCTGGTGCGCATCCGGGCCACCATCGCCGCCCAGCCCGGGTTCGATCCCACGCAGCCCGGGCGCCTGTTCAACATCATCGCGTCCGACTATTCGCTGGACACCGTGATGCCGGCGATGAACGCGCTGGCGGCGAGCCAGGGCAGCTTGTCCAGTTTTCGCTTCCATCCGGTGCTGACCTCGCCGGCGCGGGCGCTGGAAAGCGGGGACGCCGACCTGTTGATGATCCCGCAGCCCTACCTCAGCCCCGACCACCCCAGCGAGCCGCTGATGACCGAGGAGTTCGTCTGCGTGGTCTGGCGCGGCAGCCGCCACGCGCGCGAGGGGCTCACGCGCGAAAGCTACATGGACGCCGGGCATGTGGTGATGGTGGCGGTCGAGCATGGCGCCCAGGGCTACGAAAGCCGCTTCATGGAGCGCTCGGGCGTCGAGCGCCGCATCGCGGTGGCGACCTACAGTTTCGCGTCCATGCCCAAGCTGGTGCTGGGCACGCCCTACATCGCCACCGTCCACCGGCGGCTGGCGCAGCGCATGGCGCGGCGGCTGCCGCTGACCGTGCTGCCCTCGCCGGTCGAGATTCCCGTCATGCAGCTCATGATGCAGTGGCACGAGTTCCGCTCCCGCGATCCCGGCCTGGTGTGGCTGCGCGAGCGGATGCATGAAGCGGTCGCCCGGCTCGACGCCGAGGGTCTCGACGGCTTCTGACCGGCCGCGAGGGTTAACCCTCGTATTGAAGCCATGGATGCCACGTATGCATCCAATCCGTTTTGCAGTGGCGGCGGCGCTGCCTACAGTTCGGCGCACAACAAACCACGCGCCAAGCGAAACGGAGACACACCATGTTCGACACCCCCCTGAGCCGCCGCCAGTTCGGCCTTCTGTCCGCCGCCGCGCTGGCCGGCGGCCCCGCCATCGCCCAGAGCCGCCCGGACGTGGCGAAGATCCTCGTGCCGTTCCCGGCCGGCGGCACCACCGACCTGGTGGCGCGTCTGCTGGCCGACCAGTTGCGCGGCGACATCGCCGACGTGGTGGTGGTGGAGAACAAGACCGGCGCCGCCGGCCGGATCGCCATCTCCGCCCTGAAGCAGGCGCCGGCCGACGGCAGCACCCTGATGCTGCACGCGCTGGGCATCCAGATGATGTACCCGCACACGCTCAGGCAGCTGGGCTACGACCCCTTCGCCGACGTGGCCCCCATCAGCATCACCAACCGCGTGGACACCTGCTTCGCGGTCGGGCCGGCGGTGCCCGCCCCGGTGCGCACGCTCGAGGACTACTTCGCGTGGGCCAAGGGCGACCCGAAGCGGGGGACCTTCGCCTCGGCCGGCAGCGGCACGCCGCAGCACTTCATGCCCATCGCCATGGGCCAGCAGGTCAAGGTCGAGCTGACGCCGGTGCACTACCGCAGCAGCACCGTGGCCTATCCCGACGTGCTGGGCGGCATGGTGCCGGCCATTTCCACGCCGCTCAACGACGCCATGCAGCAACTGTCCACGGGCCGGCTGCGCCTGCTGGCGACTACCGGCGACAGGCGCAACAGCCTCACCCCCGACGTGCCGACCTTCGCCGAGCAGGGCTTTGCGCAGCTGGTGGACAGCGACTTCTTCGCCGTGTTCGTGCACGGCAGCACGTCAGCGCCTCTGCAGGAAAAGCTCTCGGCCGCCGTGCGCAAGGCGCTGGCCGCGCCGGCGCTGGTGGCCGGTTTCCACAAGGCCTACATCGAACCCATGCCCACCACCCCGGCCGAGACGCTGCGGCTGGCGCGGGCCGGCTACGAGCGCAACGGCCGCATGGTCAAGGACGTGGGCTACCAGCCCGAATGATCGCCGGAGCGCCGGCAGCGAGGCATCTTCCATGCTGAACATCCAATCCCTTCATCACATCCGGGTCGGTGTGACCGACCTGGCGGGCAACGAGCGCTTCGCGCGCGACTTCGGCCTGCAGGAGGCCGCGCGCGACGGGCAGACCGTGTACTTCCGCGGCCACGGCGCCGACGCCTACTGCTATGTCGCGGCGCCGGCGGCGCGCGCCGGCGTGCGGGCGGTGGCCTTCCTGGCCGGATCGCCCGACGACCTCGACGAGGCCGTGCGCCGCTTCGGCGCCACGGCGCCCCGCGCGCTGCGGGGCCCGGGCGGCGGCACGGCCGTCAGCCTGACCGACCCGGACGGCATCACCATCGACATCGTGCACGGCATCGCGGGGCGCGAGCCCGACCCGCTGCTGCCGGTGCCCGTCATCAACTACCCGGGCCGGCACCAGCGCTTCAACGCGTCCCAGCACTTCCGCCCGCCCGGCCCGGCCCGGCCGCTGCGCCTGGGCCACCTGGGCCTGTTCGTGGGCGACTTCCGGCGCACCGAG
>Ga0172382_10006588_pt1 | contig 16778 bp, 16 predicted proteins | sample Leawel138RmetaG_FD_122245 | JGI IMG/M metagenome (GOLD analysis project Ga0172382, IMG submission 122245) | Leachate microbial communities from a municipal landfill in Southern Ontario, Canada - Leachate well 138R metaG | ecosystem: Engineered > Solid waste > Landfill > Unclassified | place...
AAAATTGATTCCGGACTGTATGGTTTCAATGCCGTCTTCATCGGGATCAGCATGGTATTCAAGTTTCATTTCAATCTTCCCTTCGGTATTCTTTTCATTCTAGCAGTTATCCTCGGATTCATGCTGACCATCTGGTTTGAAACCCTGTTCTCGAAACATCAGATACCCATACTTACCCTTCCGTTTGTATTCACGCTCGCCCTGGTTGATCTCTCCTTCAACACATTCACCCACATCATGCCCATTCTGCCATTCGATCGATTTACGGTGCTGCTGGCGGAACAGATGCAAATACCCTGGTACAATGCTGTACACATCTTCGATCATCTGCAGTTGCCACAAATGATCTACTTCTACCTGAAAACCATGGCGTCCATCTTCTTTACAGACAGTATCCTCGTGGGAGCGATCCTGGTGATCGCACTGCTTTTCCATTCGAGAATCAAATCGACAGTCGCCTTCCTGGGCTTCTTCTTCGCGTTTGTGACCAGCAAGCTGATGGGAGTCGATATCCGGGAGCTGACGCAGGACCTGGCAGGGGTCAACTACATCTTCTGGGGAATGGCCATCGGCAGTTTCTTCATCATCCCCAACAGTTACAGTTACCTGCTGGTAATCGGGCTCACCCCTGTCCTCTTTCTGTTCTACACGGGTATAGAGAACCTGATAGCAGATATCGGGATCTCTTCCTACACACTCTCCTTCAGCCTGCTGTCGATCCTCGTGCTCTACATTCTCAAACAACGAAGCAATAACCGCTTTTTTAACTTTCCCTACATCCAGTATTACAACCCCGAAAAAACGGTCTATAAAAACGTCAATTATATGCAGCGCTTCGGTCAGGGTACCCTCTTCAAATTCCAACTGCCGTTTCTCGACAAGTGGACGGTAAGTCAGGGTTATGATGGGGGCATCACCCATCTGGGCGAATGGGGCAAGGCACTCGATTTTGTGATTACCGACGAGGAGGGAAAGAGCTGCTTCGGACAATGCGCACAAAGGGAGGAGTTTTATTGTTATAACAAGCCTGTACTGGCTCCCGCCGACGGCTATATTTACATGATCAGTAACATCACCGACGACAACGCCATCGACAGCATCAACACGGAAAAAAACTGGGGAAACAGCATTGTCATCAACCATCTGAATGGTCTTTATACACAGATGAGCCACCTGAAGAAAGACAGCTTCAAAGTGCGCATCGGCGATTATGTAAAAAAGGGGACAGTGGTGGCCGCCTGCGGTAACTCGGGACGTTCCCCGGTACCGCATCTTCATTTTCAGGTACAGCTGTCACCGGAAATAGGTGCGATGACCCACCCCTACCCCTTCGGCTATTTTTTTGAAGAACATGACAATAAACCGCTTCTCCGCATCGGGGAGACACCCAGGGAGGGCAGCATCGTCTATAATGTTCCTATTTCATCGCTGGCGAGTGAAGCACTGCAGGCAAAACCGGGCAGATTGCTCCGCGTGAAACAGGAGAATGAAACCTGGTTATGGAGGATTGCGACAGATGCCTATAACAAGACCTACATCCGCTGCGATAAAACCGGGTCGACAGCCTACTTCGAGAACGATGGCACCCTATTCTATTTCACCGATTTCGAAGGAAAGAAATCGTCTCCTCTCTATCTTTTTTACCGAAACTGTTTCAAACTGCTGCTTTCCAATGAAAAAGGGATTACGATAAAAGACTGGGTACCGCTGACGAAAGAACATCCTGTCGGAACGAAATGGATCCAGGATTTCCTCGCACCCTTTATTCTGTTCACCCGCATACGCTACGAGTCGGTGCTCTCTGAAGCAGACAATTTTCATTATCCGGAAAAAATCGGGTATCACATTGCGACAAAAACATCATTCCTTCATTTCGTACATCAAAGAAAAGAGGCGTCGGTGACCATCACGAGAAAAAAAATAGAGATTAACACACAAAAACGGACATTATGTATCGACTGGGAATAACTCTTTTTTTTATTATCCTGACGCTCTCTTCACTGCGTGCTCAGGATAGTCTGCGACTACTGGAGACTGACAGCCTCACCTACCGTCAGTACCTGGACGGAGATTTCCGGAACCTGATCGAAACAAGCCGCAAAGCCCGTCAGGAGGGTATCAGCTTCTACTACCTCAACTACCGTACGGCCATCGCATACTATGCACTGAAGAACTATGCAAAGGCAGCGGATTTTTACAAAAAGACGCTTTCAGAAACGCCGGACGATCCCACCCTGAAAGAGAGTCTCTACTACGCCTACCTGCTGAGTGGACAGAAAGAGAATGCCGCTATCCTTGCCCGGACCATGGCTCCCCATACGCAAGCCATCGTAGGGTATACCCCTTCCGTGATGGATCATATATCACTCTCCGGAGGATACATGACAAACGACAACAAACCTGACCTTCTTTCCAACACAGGGTTTGACTCGCTCAATCAATACCAGGACATGATTTTCTCCTCACTTGATATAGGGTTTAAACTATCTGCAAGGGCAAAACTGAAACTGGGATACCAGCTCTATAGTACCCGCTTCCAGGGCACTGCAGATGCACTTCTTTCCAGAGATAAACAACTTGCACAACACCAGCTGATGGCAGCCCTTGAGTTCTTCACTCCCGGGAATGTCACCTGGGGTTTCGCGGGAGGTTATTATAACATTGAAAAAAACGATGTCGGGAAGAGCAATAACTACTCACTGACCGCTTTTCTCAACAAAAGGTTTACCTATACCGTTCCGGAGATTGCAGTGGCCTATTCGAACTTTGGCGGAATCAACCAATACCAGGCCAAAGGTTCACTGACCTATTACCCGCTTGGGAACCTCGACTTCTATGGGATCAGTTCCGCAGCTGTTATTTACAACCCCGACAGCTGGACAACAGAACAGTATATTTTCTCCCAACATTTCGGAGTGAAACTGTTCGGTCCACTGTGGCTCGACGCAAATGCCAGCTTGGGAAACCACCTGAATTATATCTCCGAACGCTCCTTTCTGGTATATGACACCTACGATGCCATCAAAGCACTGGCAGGCCTCTCACTCTCCTGGTACCTGAAGAAAATGACACTGAGCACGGGATACCAGTGGCAGCAGAAAGAGGGATATGCCTTTTCTCCGACCAATTACACCACATACAAATACAACAACCACCTTATAAACATTGCATTGTCATGGAATTTTTAAATAAAAAAACAGGAATTGCTGCTCTTCTGTTGCTGTTTACCGTGAGTATCTCTGCCCAGGTAGCCCCATCGCAGATATTTGCAGAAAGCTACCGATACGAATCGTCCGGTGACTATGAAAAGGCGATTGGTGAACTGAACAGCCTGAACGGATACGATTATCACAAGTCGCTGCGTCTCGGATGGCTCTACTATCTTTCCAAAAATTACGAAACGAGCAAGAAGTATTACCGGCAGGCGGTAAAAGTGGAACCTCAGGCTGTGGAAGCATTGCTGGGCCTCTGCTACCCTCTTGAAGCACAGAGAAACAGTGATGAGCTGGAGAAGGTGTACAAGCAAATCCTGACCCTCGACAAGATGAACTCGAAAGTGAATTACGCACTGGGAAATATCTACTATTACAGAAAAGATTTCCAGCAGGCAGAGCTATACTTCGACAAGGTGCAGCACATGTATCCTTTCGATTACTATTCCACGCTGATGTGTGGATGGACAAAATATTTTCTCGGCAAGAAGAACGAAGCAAAACGTCTTTTCAATAACGTCCTGATCATCTCCCCGGCTGATCAGTCGGCGAAAGATGGATTGAATCTCTTGAAATGAGATGAGCTTTTTTTGAGTTTTATGACTTCTTCAAATAGTCCTGATATTCATTCCACAGTGCGTCTACACCTTGATGCTGTCCCAGAACATGCCTGATCGCCTTGTCGAAACCCCAGGGAATGACTTCAAGCGTAGATTTGTTGAATTTGCGGAGAAAATCGGGATCTTTTGTGGTCAGCCAGTCCAGAAAGTAACCGGTACGCTGATACCCGTCTTTCCAGCTACCACCAGGTTTGCGGTTGCCCTGAGGGAAACCATTGTTGTGTATCCGCACTGCATCGGCCATGCCCTCAATAAAAATCCAGAACTCGCCTCCGTCGCCATATGTACCGATCCCCTGCGGTTCGAGTTGAAAACCATGTGTCAGTTCATGAAGTAAAACACCTCGCGTTTCAAACAATACTTTCCCGTCACCTGCATCTTTTTCGGACTTCTCCACCCAGCGGGAACTATAAAAGATCGTGATTTCGGGAGGATTGCCTCCTTTGGCCGATATACCGTCTATATCTCTCAATTCATAATTGATCTTTCGTACATCGGGAATCGAATCTTTCTCGCTCCAATAAAGCGTTTTGACAACCTCGATAATTGTTGTATTGATATACTTCTCAGGATCAGGAATGATGCGGTTGTAAGTTTCCCATCCTTTGGTCCCCCCGGCATGATTAACAAAATTTATCTCGGGGTATCTGAATCGGGTCCAATTAGCTGGTTCTTCTTGAGAGATCAGGCCGGATGAACCACAAGAATAAAGCAACAGAAATAAAACTGACAATACATTTTTGATTTTCATACGATTATTTCATTTTTTTCACTATGGTGTATGGAACTCGCAATAATCATGTTTTTGTGTGAAAATAATTATCACGCTCGTTTCATACGATTATTTCATTTTTTTCTGCAAAACAAGACGATATCAATTTGTGAATGAGTAGGGTTTCTCGTAAGAAGAGGATTTTTTATTCGGCTTGTTGCTCATTTCAAATACCAGTTCTCCACCTTTTACGATATCGGAATGAGTGATAAAGCTTTTATGGTAAGGGGTTCCGTTTAGTTTTATCGATTTTATATACCTATTCTGATCGGCATAGTTTTCTGCTTTCACAGTAAATGTTTTGCCATTTTCAAGTTTTATATGGGCTTCTTTTACCAAGGGTGATCCGATAACATATTGATCAGAACCGGGACAAACAGGATAAAATCCCATCGCAGAGAAAACATACCAGGCTGACATCTGGCCGCAATCATCGTTTCCCGACAAGCCATCAATCTTATTCCTGTACATCTGCCGCATGATGGTGTGTAACCGTGATTCTGATTTCCACGGCTCATCGGTCCACCTGTACAGATAGGCCACGTGATGGCTCGGCTCATTCCCATGCACATAATTTCCCATCAACCCCTCTTCATTGATATCTTCCGTATTTTCGAAATACTTCGCAGGAAGATCCATGGTAAACAAGGAATCCAGACGACGGACGAACTGCTTTTCTCCACCCATGCGCTTTTTTAATCCGTTTACGTCGTGAGGTACAAAGAAAGAATAGTTCCAGGTGTTTCCCTCAATAAAGCCCTGTCCGTGCGTATCCAACAGATCAAAATCCTTTTTAAGCGTTCCATCTTCCAACTTTGGGCGGGCAAAACCCAGTGTCGGGTCGAATATATTCTGATAGTTCAGCGCACGACGTGCATATTCATCGGTTACCTTTTTATTATCCAACTGCCTGCCCAAATTGTAAATCGTCCAATCGTCGTATGCATATTCCAATGTGATTGAAGCAGCCGAACCGCTGCGTTCCAAAGGTACATATCCCAACGATCTGTATTCGGCAATCCCGTCATAATAATCTACGTTAGAGCTATTCAAACAAGCCTCTAACGCCAGATCCTGATCAATATTCAGCCCTTTGGCAATGGCGTCAGATACTACCGAAACAGAATGATATCCGATCATACACCAGTTTTCGTTTCCCATGTGCGACCAGACGGGCAACGCACGATGCACGCTCTGCTGGTAATGGTGAAGCATGGAGTTGACAAACTGTCCGCTTCGTGCCGGTTTGATCAGATTCATTAACGGATGCTGGGCACGGAAAGTATCCCAAACGGAAAAGATCGTATAATTTACTTCCCCCCCTCTGGCCTGATGAATATTGTGATCGATACCCCGGTACCGGCCATCCACATCCTGATAAACGGAAGGGTTGATCATGGTATGATACAATGCCGTATAAAAAATAGCCTTGGTATCCTCATCCGCATCCAGTTCTATACAGTCCAATTCTTTCTCCCATTTTTGTTGTGTCTGCTCCCGTATTTCATCGAATGACTTGTTTCCTACTTCAGCCTGTAAATTCTTTATTGCACCCAGACAATCTACGGGAGAGAGGGCAACCTGGATTTCAAGAGGCCGACCGTCGGAGAAATCAAAATCAAAGTATGCCGTCAGGCGCGTTCCAAACATCTCGGGAAAATTCTCCGTCATATCAAATTTACGCCAGAATCCGTTATATTTCATTTTCTCATTATTGCGACAACCATAATTGATGATCGGCTTGGAAAATTTCACGGTAAAGTGGGTATAATTCATGCGCGACCAACCCCGTGTGATACGATAACCTGTGAGCGTACAGGAATCTTCCACCCGCAGGTTGGCCATCAGCGTTTTTCCATCATAATAATAAATACCGTAGTCGAGATCGAGCACAACATGCCCCGTATCAGTATCTTCCGGAAATGTATACCGATGCACCCCGACCCTGTCGGAAGCCGTCAGTTCAGCCAATATATCATAATCCTCCAGTACCACCGAATAGTATCCTGCCTCGGCTTTCTCATTCTTGTGGCTGAAGCGTGAGCGATACCCGCTATCGGGATCCTGGGCTGTTCCCCTATCCAGTTTTAGCTCACCCGTCATTGGCATAATTAGGATATCTCCCAGATCTGAATGCCCTGTACCATTTAAGTGTGTGTGACTGAAACCGACAATCGTTGAGTCGTCGTACTGATATCCGGCACAATAGCGATATGTGTCGGGCTGGTAAACTCCATCCATATTATGGGGAATCATTTCCGTATCGGGACTTAACTGCACCAATCCAAAAGGAGCACATGCTCCCGGAAATGTATGTCCCATGCTCCTGGTACCCACCATCGGATTTACAAAATCAATATTTCGCTGGGCTCTGGATGAAAATAACGACATAAAAAGAAGCAATAATGTAATGGAAGATGTTAATCGATTCATTGAGTTACCTATTTTTTCGAATTCCAAAGATAAAAAAACACGCGCTAATTCATGACCTATGTATGACCCAATGAAAAAGCACCCACCGTTTTATTCGGTAAGTGCTTGATAATGAAGTGACCCCGGAGGGACTCGAACCCTCGACCCATTGATTAAGAGTCAATTGCTCTACCAGCTGAGCTACGGAGTCATTTTTTAGAGGCACAAAGGTACGTATATTTTGTAAATAAAAAAGGAACAAACCTGAAAATTTGTTCCTCTTTTATTCCACGACTACGTCCTTAGAGATTTGACAGTTCAGATCCAGCTTTGAACTTAGCTGTTTTCTTTGCAGGAATGTTGATTGGTTTTTTCGTGCGGGGATTGATCCCTTTTCTTGCACTTCTTTCAGACACAGAGAATGTGCCAAACCCAACTAACACCACTTTACCACCGGCTTTCACTTCTGCGGAAATTGTTTCAAGTGTAGCGTCCAATGCTTTCTTGGCATCCACTTTGCTAAGGCCTGATTGTTCAGCAATAGCACTAATTAGTTCTGATTTATTCATAAGAAAACGTAAATAAAAAAATTAAACATACATTAAGTCAAGGCTGAGCCCTGTTTTGCCGTCAAATATAAGTGATAAATCGAAAACAATCAAGAAAAAAGGTAAAAAGTATTTGATTTTCCAAAAAAAATCCTTTTTATGGGTCAAAAAACCTCACCAGCTGCGAAATAATACGTATTTTTGCGCCTCAACATCAGATTATAACAATGAACAATTATCGAAGCAGTTTTGCCGGTGTATTGCCTCTGGTCACCAAAAATATCATTATCATCAACGGGATAATCTGGCTTGCCCAGTTTGTATTGTTGAGCAGAGGAGGTATTGATCTGTCTACATATTTCGGGCTTCACTTTCCAGCGTCTCACGATTTTCGCATTTATCAACTGGTCACCTATATGTTCCTGCATGACCCCTACTCCTTCTCGCATGTTTTCTTTAACATGTTCGCTGTTTTCATGTTCGGCCGTACGCTGGAACAGGTTTGGGGGCCCAAGCGTTTTCTCTCTTATTACCTGGTCACCGGTATCGGCGCGGGACTCATTCAGCTGCTCGTGGTTTTCATCCGCGCTCAGGCTGTGATGCCGCAGGAGATGTTTCCGTTAATCAGCAGCGTCACGGTAGGTGCCTCGGGAGCCGTCTTTGGCATATTACTGGCATTTGGCATGTTGTTCCCCAACGCAGAACTCTTTATTATTCCCTTTCCTTTCCCAATCAAGGCCAAATGGTTCGTGATTGGATATGGTCTGTTGGAGCTGGTTTTCGGCGTTGCCAACAGATCGGGGGATAATGTAGCTCATTTCGCTCATCTGGGTGGAATGCTTTTCGGCATATTCATGATTTTATATTGGAAAAACAAGGACAAAAGGCATGGCAGGCATTATTGATACACTCAAACTTAAATACAAGACAGGCAGTGTGATGACAAGGCTTATTTTCATCAACGTGGCTGTTTTCATCCTGTTGAAGGTTGTCGCAGTGATATTCACGCTGTTCAATGTTCATAGCCTCGACCTGATTGTCTTTTTGGGAGTACCCTCACAAATGACACTGTTGCTGGACCGACTCTGGACGCTCATCACCTATATGTTTGTACACGAGGGATTTCTGCATCTTCTTTTTAACATGCTCTGGCTCTACTGGTTTGGGCAGATCTTCCTGCAATATTTCTCAGGCCGCTCGCTGGGAAGTCTTTACGTGTTGGGAGGATTGGCAGGAGCATTACTTTATGTAGTCGCCTTCAATACGATTCCCTATTACATAGATATGGGACGCGGCTGGATGATCGGTGCCTCGGCATCGGTGATGGCCATCGTGATGGGAGCAGCCTTTTATCGTCCCGATGTCCAGTTGCATCTTCTCCTCCTGGGTCCGGTAAAAATCGTCTACATTGCCATTTTTGCCTTTGTGCTCGATTTCCTCTCCCTGGGCAACGCCACCAATCCGGGAGGACACGTGGCACACATCGGAGGTGCCCTGCTGGGATATATGTTTGCCATGCAGTACAAAAAAGGCAGGGATATCACCCACTGGATGAGTAAACTGATCGATGGATTTGTGGGGATGTTCAAACCGCGTCAAAGAAAATCGAAAATGAAGGTGGAACACGCACGTAGTGAAAACGACTGGGATTATAATAAACGCAGACACAACGAACAGGAAGAAATTGATGCGATTCTCGACAAACTGAAACAATCGGGATACAGCAGCCTCTCAGCAGACGAAAAAAAGAAGCTTTTTGATGCGAGCAAAAAATAAAAAAATAAGATTCCGAGACATCATCATATGGATAATCTTTGCTACCAATCTGGCAGCCATTATCCTGCTTTTCTGCTCATTCCTCTCCTGGAAGATCTCTCCGCTGAAAACCAACCTCTTCTCATACATAGGCCTGGGCTTTGGATTGATATTCCTGCTCAATCTATTTTACCTGATTTTCTGGATACTTATTTCAAAATGGAAGCTGGCGTTGATCTCACTGGCGGCCATCCTGTTGTGCCATAAGCCTGTCACCACCTTTTTCCCGATGCATCTCTTTCCCGACAAGGCTCCTGAAGAAACCGTAAAGATCCTGACATACAATGTACAGGGATTTCCGGAAGAAAGAAATAAGAATTCTGCAGAACATCCCATTCTCGATTATATTGTCCGCACCGATGCCGACATTGTCTGTCTGCAGGAATAACTGGTGAGCAAGACCGGCCAATCTATCTTTTCACAGCGCGATGTGAACCGGATTCTCAACAAGTATCCCTACCGCTCAGTCACCGGTTTGGAATCCTCGGGAAAATATCATATCTTCGGACTTGCTTGCTTCTCAAAATTTCCAATCGAGAAGACGCACGAGGTGGTGTTCGAGTCCTCCTACAACGGAGCGGCAGTTTATACCATCAACATACATGGAGATAAGTATACGGTGGCCAACATACATCTGGAGTCGAACAGCATCAAAGCGGAAGATAAAAAAATGTATAGCGATTTTATTCAGAACTCCGATTCGGTGAGGCTGGAAGCAATAACAACCAACATCCGAACAAGGCTGGGAGGCGCCTACCGCATGCGGGCACGCCAGGTAGAGAAAGTAAAACAATATATCGACAAGCAGCAAACAGAAGGGACCGTCATCTGTGGCGATTTCAACGATACCCCCATTTCCTACGCCTATGGTCAGATGAAAAAGGGACTGAAAGATGCCTATGTCTCCACAGCATTCGGCCCGGGCATCACCTATCACGAGGATCTTTTTCTGTTTCGGATCGATTACATCATGCACAGCAAAAACATCAAAGCCTTCAAAACGAAGGTCGATAAAGTGAAATTTTCAGACCATTATCCGCTGAGAACATCTCTGAAACTGCAATAAACCGTATGACTTATTGATGTAAGCATGAATTTCGATCTGCTTATCAGCAAATCAACTAATCAACTAATCAGAACGATGTACAAAATAAGCAAAGAATTTTCATTTTCGGCAGCTCATTCTCTTGATGGCCTACCCGCAGACCATCCCTGCAGCCGATTACATGGCCACAACTACGTGGTCACCGTCCACTTGCGGGCCGGAGAACTAAATAAACAGGGTTTCGTACGCGATTACAACGAATTGCATATCGTGAAGACCTATATCGAATCCACCCTCGATCACCGGAACCTGAACGACATCCTTGCACCACTTAACTCGTCGGCCGAAAACATTGCCAAAATGTTGTACGACCGGTTCAAGCCACAGCTACCAGAGTTGTATGCCATGGAAGTAAGTGAAACGCCCAAAACATCAGCGATCTATGAACCTGAATGTGAATGAGATATTTTACTCACTCCAGGGTGAAGGAGGGCGCACGGGCCAGGCATCCATCTTTATCAGGCTGGCTAAGTGTAACCTGGCCTGCAGCTTCTGTGATACCGACTTTGAGCGGGGTGTGAAGATGACCACCGATGAGCTGCTCGAAGAGATTAAACAGTATGGCTGCAAATGGATCATCTGGACAGGGGGTGAACCGGCGTTACAGTTAACAGATGCCATCGTGACCTTTTTTAAGGAAGCAGGATATCTGCAGGCCATTGAGACCAATGGTACGCGGAAAATCCCTTCCGGTATCGACTACATCACATGTAGTCCCAAACAGGATTTTGAAAAAGTAAAGGGGTTGATTCCCCGGGTAGATGAATTGCGGTTTCCCATTCAAAAGGGTGATTCCCTGCCCGATATCACCATCCTTCCGGATACGGAGCGTTACCTGCTTAGCCCCATCTTCGACAACGATCGCATCATTCCGGAAAATGTGGATTACTGCATCTCATTAATCAAAGATAATCCGGTGTGGGCATTGAGCCTTCAAACCCATAAACTGATCGGCATCCGTTGACATGACAAAATTTGAGATAACCGTACTGGGTTGCGGATCGGCCATGCCTACCACCCTGCATCATCCCCCTTCGCAACTGATCGACCTGAATGAGAAGCTGTTCATGATCGATTGCGGCGAAGGCACCCAGCTGCAAATGCGGAAGTATAAAGCCCGCAAGAGCAAGCTCCACAGCCTCTTCATCTCTCACCTCCACGGAGATCACATCTTCGGTTTGCCCGGCCTGCTCTCCACACTCAGTCTGCTGGGAAGAACCGCCGACCTGAATATCTATGCCCACAAGGAAATCGATTTCCTGCTGAATCCGCTCCTGTCCTACCTGGGCAACCATATATCCTTCAAGATAAATCTTTTCCCGCTGAATCCCAACGCAGAGGAACTGCTTTTTGAAAACAGAACGATGAAAGTAACTTCCTTCCCGCTGAAACACCGCATCGACGCAAACGGATTTCTATTTGAACAGAAAGAGTCATCGCGGCATATCATACGCGAGATGATCGACTTTTATCATATCCCCGTGAAGCAGATACAGGAGATTAAAAACGGAGCCGACTACCTCACTCCCGACGGCGCCCTCATCCTCAATGAGCATCTCACCTATCCCGGCAATCCTGCCCGCAGATATGCTTACTGCTCCGACACGGCCTATGCACCCGAAATAATTCCTTACATAAAAGATGTGGATCTGCTTTATCACGAAGCCACGTTTGCTGAGAGCGAACTGATGCGAGCAGAAGAGACATTCCACTCCACCGCCCGTCAGGCGGCCGAAATAGCCGCGGCAGCGGGAGTAAAAAAGCTGATGATCGGCCATTATTCATCACGCTACAGTGAGATAGGCACACTCCTGAAAGAGGCATTAGCCGTTTTTCCCCATACAGAACTTGCGGTTGAGGGAAAAATAGTATCTTTGTGAGGTGATCCAAATTTTATGAAACGTTTCTATACCATTCTTTTAACAGTCCTACTGCTGGGTGGAATGGGATTTCCGCTCATCTCGCAGGTGAATCCCCAAAGGAGTGTGATGGAGGCACCGGAGAAGATAAAAATAAAACTGTCGGAGAATCGGCTTACCATTGAGAATCTGCCCAAAGACGACATACTGGAAATTTACAACATCATGGGTGTGAAAGTATTCAGCCGTCGCGTGAAGGCGGGCACCAACGAGTATACCCTCTCCCTTCCAAAGGGATTTTACATCCTGAAAATCGGGAAGATCACAAAAAAAATCGCCATCAGTTAAGTTTAACATTTTCATTTTGCTACTTCCATTCCCTTTTTTATATCTTTGTGATCTTTATTTCGTCATAAATGGTTATCAACATAAAAAATTAATCGTATGAACATCGCTATTGTAGGTACCAGCGGAGCTGTAGGTCAGGAATTACTCCGCGTACTGGAAGAGAGAAGCTTCCCCCTGGATGAATTGCATTTGTTTGGCTCTTCAAGAAGTGCCGGAAACACTTATATTTTTAAAGGGGAAAAACTCACCGTAAAGGAGTTGAAACACAATGACGACTTCAAGGATATCGACATAGCGTTCGTATCTGCCGGTGGAGGCACCTCACTGGAATATGCCGAAACCATTACCAAACATGGCGCCATCATGATCGACAACTCCAGTGCCTTTCGCATGGAGGAGGATGTACCGCTCGTGGTTCCTGAGGTGAACGCGGAAGATGCGCTCAATACACCGCGCGGCATCATCGCCAACCCCAACTGCACCACCGCACAGCTGGTGGTGGCGCTGAAGGCAATTGAAGACATCACCCACATTAAAAAAGTCCATGTCGCTACTTATCAGGCTGCCTCGGGTGCCGGCGCTGCTGCCATGCAGGAACTGGAGAATCAGTACGCCCAACTGGGAAAGGGCGAACAACCGACTATTTCGAAGTTTGCTTATCAATTGGCATACAACCTGATTCCACAGGTCGATGTTTTCACCGACAATGGATACACGAAAGAGGAGATGAAAATGTTCAATGAAACACGCAAGATCATGCATTCCAATATTGAGGTGAGTGCCACCTGCGTGCGGGTTCCGGTGATGCGAGCCCATTCCGAGGCCATCTGGATCGAGACCGAGCGTCCGCTGTCGCTCGAAGAAGCCCGCACAGCCTTCAGCAATGCCAAAGGGGTGGTGTTGATCGACAACCCTGCCAAAAAAGAGTATCCCATGCCGTTGGATCTCACTGGCAAGGACCCTGTCTATGTGGGACGCATCCGTAAGGATCTGACCAATGAGAATGGGCTGACCTTCTGGAGCGTTTCAGATCAGATCCGCAAAGGTGCTGCACTCAATGCCGTGCAAATTGCCGAATATCTGATCAGTCAATAATCCGCCGCTCACTTCTCTTCATCGTGTTGATGAGGTTCCTTATGTGAATGATCGTGTTGCAGCAGCACCCGGTGTGGAAGTGCACCATGGCCCAGTATCTCGATGGGGCACGATTCGTAGGCGTTGTTCAGCCACTCCTGCGATATATTGGAACCCGAATGATAGTGCAACCCCTGGTTCACACAGGCAATATTTTTCACCAGTGAGATGATGGTTCCCACATCGTGCGATACCAGCATGATGGCGATATCCTTGTTGATGTCACCCAGCAGTTTGTAGAAATTGGTTTCAAAAAGCTTATCAACATAGGTGCTCGGCTCATCCAGAATAATCAGTTTCGGGTTGTCTATGATGGCTCTCCCCAGCAGCACGCGTTGGAGCTGACCACCTGAAAGTTCGCCTATTGAGCGCGACAACAGATGCTCCACGCCCAGGCGCTCGGCCACACCTTTCACCTTCTGCTTGTCTTTTGCGGTATACCTCCTAAGACGCTGCCTGGGAGGCGTGATTCCCGACAGAATCACATCCGACACGGAAATGGGAAATTTCTTATCGATCTGATTAATCTGGGGGAGGTAACCAATGTTCAGTGACGACACCTTTTGACCCTTCTCATAGAAGGAAATGGCGCCTGGTTGTGATTTTAACAGTCCCAGGATCGATTTCAGGAGTGTGGTCTTCCCACCCCCGTTCGGCCCGATGATACCGAGAAAATCATCGTCGTAGATGGTCAGGGACACTTCTTTCAATACATTCGGCTTGTTTTCATAACCGACGGTCAGGTTTTGAATTTCAATCAGTTTATTCATCTACATCTCGTGCTAATATATCGGCCATACGTAGTAATTCCTTATCCCATTCATAATTTAACGGATCTATCTCAAACACCTCCGCACCGATCTCACGGGCAATCACCTCCATATTTTTTGTATCGAATCCCTTTTGAATAAACAGGGTGTGTATCTGCTCGCGGCGGGACAGATCGACCAATATTTTCATTTGTGCCGGTGAGGGAGTTTTACCCTGAAACTCCACACTGTGCTGGCGCAGATTGTAATCTTTCGCAAAGTAGGCAAGTGCCGGATGGTAAATGATGAAGGCACTGGAAGTGGCGTGAGTCAGTTTATCCTGTATGAGGCTATCGGTTTCGGCTAGTTGTCGGTTGAACCGTGAGAAATTAGCCCGATAGGTTTCTTCGTTTGCGGGATCCGCCTTTACCACGGCCTCCAGCATATTGGCGGCCATTATCTTTACTGCACGGGGTGACGCCCAAAAATGAGGATCGCTATCACCATGGCCATCGTGCCCTTGCTCGTGGCCATGCCCTGCATGATCACCCCCTTCAACCCGCTCAATACCTGTAGAACAGTCCACCAGCGTAATGTTCGGGTTGTTGGTTACCAGCCGCGTGCTCCAGGCCCGCTCAAAGCCGAGGTCGCCCACCATAAAGTAAATCAAGCTGTTGTTCATCTCCACCATCACCGATGGAGCCGGCTCATAGGTCTCCGGACTGGAACCGGGAGGTACCAGCGTATTAATTGTGAAGGCATCACCCACAATCTGTTCCAGGAAATAACGTTGTGGTTCAATGGTGACCGTAAGCACAGGTTTTTGTCCGCTGGCCCCTTTCTTGCTCCCTGTTTGACACGCGAGGAACAGTGTGGGAAATAATATATACAGAAAATATTTTTTCATACGATTATTTTATTTTTTTTATTATGGTGTATGGAATATTTGCTTTAAGCTAAATGAGCAAAGGCAAACTTGTTTGAGCTTTGCCATAGCGAGCAAATAACTAACTTTAGTGAACTCGCAACAATGATGCTTTTGGGTATAACTGTTTATGCTCGTTTCATCCGATAAGTTTTGATAGACAAATGTAGCGAATTTCGCTCTTTGCCGAAAATCATAAACAAAGTTTGTCTATTTTTGTTGCCGGAGATTACAACCAATTTATTTCGTCGTAAACCCATTATCTCAAAACTTCATACATGCTGCCCTTATGCTTTCAGACAGACATTCCCTCCCAGCCACCATCGAGATCACAGAAGATGGATCGCATACGTTGTATGTGCCGGAGTTGAATGAACACTATCACTCCACGCACGGCGCCATGCAGGAGTCTACCCATATTTTTATCAGGGAGGGACTACTACAAAAGCTTCTATTTCAGCCTTCCGATCAACAGCTACAACAGGAATTACAGCACGGCACGGAGGGACAACAGCAACTCTCACGGGAAGAGTCCCTTCAGACTACCCATGAAATCAATCTGCTGGAAATTGGTTTTGGCACGGGTCTCAATGCCTTACTCACCTTGCTGGAAGCGAAAAAAAAAGGAATAAATGTGTTATATCAGAGCCTCGAGCGTTATCCCATCGCCGTTGAAGCGGCACAAAAGCTCAATTATCCGGCCATGTTAAATCGGTTTGAAAGAGATAAAGCAGCAGACACACCCATACAGTTCAATCAGAACGATTTTAATGCTGCCAGATTGGGAAACAGCACCCTTGAGCAACTATTCCTTCAGCTCCACACATCACCCTGGAATGAAGCAGTAGCCATAACCCCCGGCTTCACACTGCTGAAGCAACAGATCGATTTCAGCCATCCTGCCACTTTTATTCCAAAAAGAAACTTCGATCTAATTTATTATGATGCTTTTGCACCCGAGAAACAGCCGGAGATGTGGACGCAGGAAATCTTTAACCACCTCAGCAACTTATGTAATCAGGGCGCTATACTTACTACCTACTGCGCCAAGGGAGTTGTAAGGAGAATGCTTCAGACAGCCGGATTTCAGGTGGATCGGCTCCCGGGACCACCGGGTAAAAGGGAAATACTAAGGGCTACAAAACGTAGTGATCGTGAATGAGGACAATATCAATGATAACGTAGCGCCAGGACCGTGATGTCGTCCGATTGCTCAAAACTCTCTACATAAGTATCCAGGCCCTCAATCACCGATTGAATCATCGTAGAGACCGAAGCA
>Ga0172382_10006589_pt1 | contig 16777 bp, 17 predicted proteins | sample Leawel138RmetaG_FD_122245 | JGI IMG/M metagenome (GOLD analysis project Ga0172382, IMG submission 122245) | Leachate microbial communities from a municipal landfill in Southern Ontario, Canada - Leachate well 138R metaG | ecosystem: Engineered > Solid waste > Landfill > Unclassified | place...
CTCTGACTCCGTTAGTCCTGGTTCGAATCCAGGTTCCCCAGCCAGTTTTTCCTGCCAGTCCAATCCCCCTAGTCCGGCGCTTGAAGGCTTGCGCGACTCCCCTTATCTATGGCGTGTCATGCGCGTGGCGCGCGTGGCGTGGCTTGTTCTTGTCGGAAAGGGAAGACACTGGGAACAGCAATATCGAAGAAGGCGGACATCCAGCCTTCGCCGGCCGGGATCAGCGGCGACGCCGACCCTTCCCGAGCCCTTCGTCTCGTCCTCGCAAGTCTCGACGACTCCAAGGCCGAGGACATCGTCTCCATCGACATTCGCGGTAAATCGAGCCTGGGCGACCACATGGTCATCGCCTCGGGGCGGTCGAACCGTCATGTCTCGGCCGTGGCCGACCACCTGATCTCGGCGCTCAAGGATGGCGGCTTCGGCCTGCCGCGCGTCGAAGGGCTGGCGGCCGCTGACTGGGTGCTGATCGACGCGGGCGACATCATCGTCCACGTGTTCCGCCCCGAGGTCCGGGAGTTCTACAATCTGGAGAAGATGTGGCAGGCCCCCGACCTCGACGAGGGGACCGTGCACTGAGGTTGAGCGCCTGACGGGCGGAGGCGACGGATGCGCCTGAGCGTTCATGCCGTGGGCCGGATGAAGGCCGGCGCCGAGCGGGAGCTTGCCGACCGCTATTTCGGCCGCCTCACCAAGGCCGGCCCGGCGGTCGGCCTCGACTTCGCCGGCGTCGCCGAGATCGCCGAAAGCCGCGCCCGCGACGTTGGCGAGCGCCGCCGCGAGGAAGCCGTCGCCCTTGCCGCCCACCGCGCCGACGCCGCCTTGATCCTGCTCGACGAGCGCGGCAAGAACCCGACATCGGAAGACTTCGCCGCCCTGATCGCCGCGCTGCGCGACCGGGGCCGCAAGCATCTCGTCCTCGCCATCGGCGGGCCGGACGGGCACGACGCCGCCTCGCGCCAGGCGGCCGATTACGTGCTGTCCTTCGGCGCGCAGACCTGGCCGCACCAGCTGGTGCGCGTCATGCTGGCCGAACAGCTCTACCGCGCCGCCACCATCCTCGCCGGCCACCCCTACCATCGGGCGTGACGATGCCCTTGCGGCACCTCTTGCGAGAGGCCCATGGTTGATGGTTCGTTAACGAACCGGCCCTAGCCTTGGGGCCCGCGCAACGAAGCAGGGACCATGACGACCACGGCAAGGCGCAATCTCCTCGTCCCGGCATGGGCCGCGCTCGCGCTCGCCCTGGCGGCGCCGTGCGCGCTGGCGCAGGGGAGCATGCCGCAGGACGCGGCCGGGCTGGAGGAGAGGCGGGCGCAAAGCGCGGCCGAGCATGAACGCATCCTTCAGGCGCTGACCATGTCGGAGGAGCGCGCCGCCCAGATCGAGGCCGAGATCGCGGCGATCCGCAAGGACAACGCCTCGCTGTCGGCGGCGCTGGTGCAGGCGGCCAAGACCGAGCGCAAGCTTTCCGAGGAGGTCGAGACCATCTCCGGCCGGCTCGCCGATCTCGGCACCGAGCAGGGCGCCCTGCGCGCTTCGCTCGCCGAACGGCGCGACGTGCTCGCCGAGGTGCTGGGCGCGTTGCAGCGCATGGGGCTGAACCCGCCGCCGGCGATCCTGGTGCGGCCGGAGGACGCGCTCGCCTCGGTGCGCTCGTCGATCCTGCTGGCGGCCGTGGTGCCGGAGCTGCGCGGCGAGACCGAGGCGCTGGTCGCCGACCTGCGCCGGCTGCAGCGGGTGGCCGACGAGATCGAGGCCGAGCGCGGCCGGCTCGCCGCCACCGTCGCCGAACAGGCGGAGGAGCAGAAGCGGCTATCACTTCTTGTTGAAGAGAAGCGCCGGCTCCAGACCGAATCCGAGGCCGAGCTGGCCGACGAGCAGGCGCGCGCGGCCGAGCTGGCGGCCGAGGCCGGCTCGCTCGCCGAGCTGATCGAGGCGCTGGAAGGCGAGATCGAGATCGCCGCCCTGCAAGAGGAACGGCGGCAGGCCGCGGAACAGGCGGCGCTCGAGGGCGCGCGCACGCTGCTCAGCCTGTCCTCGCCGGCCTTTTCGGCGATGAAGGGCAAGCTCGGCCTGCCCGTCTCGGGGCGCGTCGAGCGCCGCTTCGGCGACAATGATGGCAGCGGCGGAACCTTGCAGGGCGACATGCTTGCGACACATTCGGCGGCAATCGTGACGGCGCCGGTGGATGGATCGGTCCTCTATGCGGGGCCGTTCCGTTCCTATGGCCAACTCTTGATCCTCAATGCCGGCGAGGGCTATCATGTGGTTCTGGCGGGAATGGGTCGAATCAGCGTCTCTCCGGGACAGGTCGTCCTCGCGGGCGAGCCGGTCGGTCTGATGGGGGAGTCGCGGGTTGCCAGCGCCGTCGCGCTTGCCGGGACGGAGGCCGGGCCGGAACTCTACGTCGAGTTCCGCAAGGAAGGAAAACCCGTCGATCCGGCCCCGTGGTGGGCGGAGCGCAGTACTGGAAGGACGAGAAATGATTCGTAGGTCATTGCCGCTTCTGCTGGCCGGCGCGGTCATGGGCGCTTCCGCCATGAGCCTCGTTCATGGGGCTGGCGGCACGACCGCCAATGCCGCCGGCTCGGAAACCTATCGCCAGCTCGCCATCTTCGGCGACATCTTCGAGCGCGTGCGCGCCCAGTACGTCACGCCGCCGGAGGAGAAGAAGCTGGTCGAGAGCGCCATCAACGGCATGCTGTCGTCGCTCGATCCCCATTCCTCCTACCTCAACCCCGAAGCGGCCAAGGACATGCGGGTGCAGACCCGCGGCGAGTTCGGCGGCCTCGGCATCGAGGTGACGATGGAGAACGAGCTGGTCAAGGTCATCGCCCCGATCGAGGACACGCCGGCGGCCCGCGCCGGCGTCATGGCCGGCGACCTGATCGCCGAGATCGACGGCGAGGAGGTGCGCGGCCTGACCCTGCCCGAGGCGGTCGACAAGATGCGCGGCGCGGCCAACACGCCGATCGACCTGACCATCCTGCGCGAGGGCGCGGCCGAGCCGATCAAGCTGACGATCGTGCGCGACGTCATCAAGGTCAAGGCTGTGCGCCACCGCGTCGAGGAGGACATCGGCTACATCAAGATCAACTCCTTCACCGAGAAGACGTTCGACGACCTCCAGGCGGCGATCGACCAGATCCAGAAGGAGGTCCCGGCCGACACGCTCAAGGGCTACGTGCTCGATCTCAGGCTCAATCCCGGCGGGCTGCTCGACCAGGCGGTGAGCGTCAGCGACACCTTCCTCGAGCGCGGCGAGATCGTCTCGACGCGCGGCCGCGACGCCAAGAACATCACCCGCTTCGACGCGCGGGCCGGCGACCGCATCGACGGCAAGCCGATGATCGTGCTCGTCAATGGCGGCTCGGCCAGCGCCTCGGAGATCGTCGCCGGCGCGCTCCAGGACCATCGCCGCGCCACGGTGCTGGGCACGCAGACCTTCGGCAAGGGCTCGGTGCAGACCATCATCCCGCTGGCCGAAAGCGGCGCGCTCCGGCTGACCACGGCGCTCTACTACACGCCGGCCGGCACCTCGATCCAGGGCAAGGGCATCACGCCCGACATCAAGGTCGAGCAGCCGCTGCCCGAGGAGCTTCTCGGCCGCGACGTCTCGCGCGGCGAGTCCGAGCTGAAGGGCCACATCCAGGGCACCGAGGAGGACGAGGCCGGCTCCGGCTCCGCCGCCTATGTGCCGCCGGAGGCCAAGGACGACGTGCAGCTGAACTACGCCTTCGACCTGCTGCGCGGCGCCAAGACCGATCCCGCCTTCCCGCCGAGCCCGGACAAGGCCGCGCTCAACCGCTAGAAACAGAAGGGCTCCCGCCGCATGGCGGGGGCCTTTTTCCTCCTTTCCGCGCCGTCGGTTCCCGCGTATCGGTAGCGATCCCGTTTTCCCTTCGTCTTCGTGACGCGGTATCCCCTTGAAGAATCCGGTTCCCGAGCCCGTTCCCGAGCCCGCCCCCGAGAAGGACATCGAACGACCGCTCGGCCTCGACGGTCGCCGGCAGCAGCGCCACGGCCCGCGCAATCCGTTGCCGCGCGGCCGGCTCGCCGCGGTCTTCGTTGCTGCCGGCGTCGTCGCGGTGTCCGGCCTCGTGGCGCTGCGCGACAGCCCGTTCAGGACGCCGCAGCCGGTGGTGGTGTCGACGCCGGAGGTCGCGGCCGCCGACACGGCCACGCCCGTCTCGGCGGGCTACCCGCAAGGAGAGGTGCAAGGCGCCGGCGCGTCGATCATCCGCGTCGATCCGCCGGCGGCATCCGGCGGCGAAGGCAGCGCCATCGTCATCCGCGATCCGTCCTCGCTCGGGCAGGACCTGCGCGTCGCCCACCTGCCCGACCGCGCGCTGGTCGAGGAGACGGAGTTCGGCCCGCTGCCGAAGCGCGCCGCCGACGGGCGCCGCCCGTTCGACGTCTATGCAAGGCCGTGGTCGGGCGCGCGCGGCGCCAGGGTGGCGATCGTCATCGGCGGCCTCGGCGTGTCGCAGACCGGCACGCAAGGGGCGATCGCCGGCCTGCCGCCGGAGGTGACGCTGGCCTTCGCGTCGGGCGGCAACAGCCTCGACCGCTGGATGCAGGCGGCGCGGCGCGAGGGCCACGAGATCGTCATGCAGGTGCCGCTGGAGCCGTTCGACTATCCGTCCGTCGATCCCGGCCGCAACACGTTGACCGTGGACGCCGCGCCCGCCGAGAACCGCGACCGGCTCTACCGGGCGCTTTCGCGCATCACCAACTATACCGGGGTGATGAACTATATGGGCGCGCGCTTCGTCACCGAAGAGGCGGCGATGCTGCCCTTCTTCGGCGAGCTGGGCCAGCGCGGCCTGATGTTTCTCGACGACGGCTCCAGCGCCAAGAGCCTCGCCCCCGACATGGCGCAGCGGCAGCGCGTTCCCTATGCCGCCGCCGATCTCGTCATCGACGGCGAGCGCGAGCGCGGCGCGATCCTGAAGCGGCTGGACGAGGCCGAGCGCACGGCGCGCGCCCAAGGCGCGGCAATCGCCATCGGCTCGGCTTTCGACGTCACCGTCGAGGCCGTCCGGCAATGGACCGAGGAAGCGAAGCGCCGCGGCGTCGAGATCGTCCCGGTCTCGGCGCTGGCCCGCGATCCCGAAAGAGGCTGACCCGACAATGACGACCACCAACGGGACCGTGGACCCGGAGACGCTGCCCTACCGGCCTTGCGTCGGCATCATGGTGCTCAACCGCGCCGGCCTCGTCTGGGCCGGGCGGCGCATCGCGCTCGCCGACAGCGAGATGGCCGGCACCGACCGGCTGTGGCAGATGCCGCAGGGCGGCATCGACCCGGGCGAGGAGCCGCTGCCGGCGGCAAGGCGCGAGCTTTACGAGGAGACCGGCATGCGCTCGGTCTCGCTGCTGGCCGAAGCGCCGGACTGGATCGACTACGACCTGCCGCCGCATCTGGTCGGCATCGCGCTCAAGGGCAGGTATCGCGGCCAGACGCAGAAATGGTTCGCCTTCCGCTTCGAGGGCGACGAGAGCGAGATCGCCATCAACCCGCCGCCCGGCGGCCACGAGGCCGAGTTCGACGCCTGGGGCTGGAAGCGGATGGAGACGCTGCCCGATCTGATCGTGCCGTTCAAGCGCCGCGTCTACGAGGACGTCGTCGCCGCCTTCCGTCATCTGGCGGGGTGATGACGCCACGGCTTGATATCGACCGCTGGTGCCGCCCCTCATCCGCCCTTCGGGCACCTTCTCCCCGTGAACGGGGAGAAGGAAGGGGCGAAGCGCTGCGGCCAATCCCCTTCTCCCCGTTCACGGGGAGAAGGTCCCGGCAGGGGGATGAGGGCAGCGCGAAGGTTGAAGCTGGTCCTTCGACCGGCGCTTCAGCCGGGAATGTCGCGCGCCAGCACGGGCATGACGTGCTCGCGCTCGAAGGCGATGTGGCGGCGCGTCGTCTCGAAGAAGGCGCGCAGCATGAAGCCGAGCGCCTCGGGATTGTCGATGGCCGAGCCGTGGCCGATGGCGAACAGCACGTCGGCGAGGTCCTGCGCCGCGCATTCGTCCTCGACATGCTCGGCCTTCAGCCGGCGGATCGAGGCGTCGCCGACGGCGGGCAGTGCCGCTGCCGCAGCGAAGGCGGGGAACACCACCTCCTCCTCATAGGCATGGCTGTCCTTCAGCATCGGCACGATGCGCGCGGCGATGGCGAGGCACAGCGCCCGCTCCACCTTGTGCGGCAGGCCGTCGGCGATCCGCTCCAGCGCGTCGCAGAGGAGAAGCGTCTCGTCATGGGCGCGGCCCATGTCGAGGCAGGGCACGTTCCGGCCGGGCAGGCAAACCTCGGCCACCGGGCAGGTCTCCGGCAGGTCGCAAAGGAAGCCGTCGCCGTCCTTTCCCGCCGTCACCGCACGCCTCCGCATCGTTGTTCGTGGTCGAGATGCTGGAATGGCAGAGGGCGGACGGCGAAACCTTGATCCAGGTCAAGGCGCGGCGGACGCAGGCGCGACAAAGGCTTCCACTGGGGAAGTTGGTCTTGCCGCCTTCTGAGACCCCCGAAGCCGTAACGCCGCCGATCAGGGGACGGACTATGAAATTTGCAGCTGAGATATTCGGCGTGGGGCTGTTCGCCTTCGTCGCGCTCATGGGAGCGGCCTTCGCCGCAGACGACCTGTTCCAGCAGCACATGTGGGTGCTGTTCTTCACGCTCGTCGTGTTCGGCGTGCTGTTGATGCGCAACACGAGCTTCGCAACGGTCGCGGCCGCGCCGGCCGACGACAGCGCCTACATGGAAGGGCCGATCCGCTACGGCGCCATCGCCACCATCTTCTGGGGCGTGGTCGGCTTTCTGGTCGGCGTCGTCGTCGCGCTCCAGCTCGCCTTCCCCGACCTGCTCAATCTCGAGCCGTGGTTCACCTTCGGCCGGATGCGGCCGCTGCACACCTCGGCCGTCATCTTCGCCTTCGGCGGCAACGCGCTGATCGCCACCTCGTTCTACGTGGTGCAGCGCACCAGCCGCGCGCGGCTGTTCGGCGGCAACCTCGCCTGGTTCGTGTTCTGGGGCTACCAGCTGTTCATCATCATGGCGGCGACCGGCTACCTGCTCGGCATCACCCAGAGCCGCGAGTATGCCGAGCCCGAATGGTATGTCGACCTGTGGCTCACCGTCGTCTGGGTCGCGTATCTCTTGGTGTTCCTCGGCACGATCCTGAAGCGCAAGGAACCGCATATCTACGTCGCCAATTGGTTCTACCTGTCGTTCATCGTCACCATCGCGATGCTGCACGTGGTCAACAACCTGGCGGTGCCGGTCTCCATCGTCGGCGTGAAGAGCTATTCGCTGTTTTCCGGCGTGCAGGACGCGCTGACCCAGTGGTGGTACGGCCACAACGCGGTCGGCTTCTTCCTCACCGCCGGCTTCCTCGGCATGATGTACTATTTCGTGCCCAAGCAGGCCGAGCGCCCGGTCTATTCCTACCGGCTGTCGATCATCCACTTCTGGGCGCTGATCTTCCTCTACATCTGGGCCGGCCCGCACCACCTGCACTATACCGCACTGCCCGACTGGGCGCAGACGCTGGGCATGGTGTTCTCGGTCATGCTGTGGATGCCCTCATGGGGCGGCATGATCAACGGCCTGATGACGCTGTCGGGCGCGTGGGACAAGGTGCGCACCGATCCGGTGATCCGCATGATGGTCGCGGCCATCGCCTTCTACGGCATGGCCACCTTCGAGGGGCCGATGATGTCGGTCAAGGCGGTCAACTCGCTCAGCCACTACACCGACTGGACCATCGGCCACGTCCATTCCGGCGCGCTGGGCTGGAACGGCCTCATCACTTTCGCCGCGCTCTACTACATGGTGCCGCGCCTGTGGGGCCGCCAGCGGCTCTACTCGGTCAGGCTCGTCTCCTGGCACTTCTGGCTCGCCATGCTCGGCATCGTCGTCTACGCGGCGGTGATGTGGGTGTCGGGCATCATGCAGGGCCTGATGTGGCGCGAGTACGACGAGCAGGGCTTCCTGGTCTATTCCTTCGCCGAGACCGTGCAGGCGATGTTCCCCTACTATCTGGCCCGCGCGGCCGGAGGGGCGCTGTTCCTCGCCGGCGCGCTGGTCATGGCCTACAATTTGACCATGACCATCCTCGGCCACGAGCGCGAGGAAGAGCCGATCGGCGGCGCCGCGCCGAAGCCCGCCCTCCAGCCCGCCGAATAGGAGCAGAAAATGGCTCTCATTGACAAACACAAGCACATCGAGCGCAACGCCACGCTGCTTCTCGCCGGCTCGCTCTTCGTCGTCACCATCGGCGGCATCGTCGAGATCGTGCCGCTGTTCTATCTCGAGAACACGATCGAGAAGGTGGAGGGGATGCGGCCCTATTCGCCGCTGGAGCTGGCCGGCCGCAACATCTATGTCCGCGAGGGCTGCTACACCTGCCACTCGCAGATGATCCGCCCGTTCCGCGACGAGGTCGAGCGCTACGGCCATTACAGCTTGGCGGCGGAGTCGATGTACGACCATCCGTTCCAGTGGGGATCGAAGCGCACGGGGCCGGACCTGGCCCGCGTCGGCGAGCGCTATTCCAACGAATGGCACGTCCAGCACCTGATCGAGCCGCGCTCGGTGGTGCCGGAATCGGTGATGCCGAGCTACGGTTTCCTCAAGGACACGCCGCTTTCGGTGCGCGGCTTCTCGACTCATCTCGTCGCCAACGCCCGCGTCGGCGTGCCCTATACCGACGAGATGATCGAGAATGCCGAGGCCGACCTGCGGGCGCAGGCCGACGTGAACGCCGACACCTCGGGCGTCGAGGCGCGCTATCCCAAGGCCAAGCTCGGCGACTTCGACGGCGACCCGGCGCGGCTGACCGAGATGGACGCGCTGGTCGCCTATCTCCAGATGCTCGGCACGCTGGTCGATTTCTCGACCTACGACGAAGCCGCCGGCTACCGCTAGGAGGAGAGGATGGAAACCTATACCGCGCTGCGGCAATTCGCCGATTCCTGGGCGCTGGCCGCCATGACGCTGTTCTTCATCGGCGTCGTGATCTTCACCTTCCGCCCCGGCAGCCGCAAGAAGGCCGACGAGGCCGCCCGCATCCCTCTCAAGGACGACTGAGATGAGCGACAAACACATCGACGAGGTCACCGGCGTCTCCACCACCGGCCATGAGTGGGACGGCATCCGCGAGCTCGACAACCCGATGCCGCGCTGGTGGCTGTGGACCTTCTACGCCACCATCGTCTGGGCGCTGGCCTACATGGTCGCCTATCCGGCATGGCCGCTGATCTCCACCGCCACGTCGGGCGTGCTCGGCTGGTCGAGCCGCGGCGAGTTGCGCGCCGAGCTGACCGCGGCGGAAGCGACGAGGGCCGACTATGCGGCGCGCGTGGCCGAGCTGCCGGTCGAGGAGATCCTGGCCGACGACGCGCTGCGCCAGTTCGCCATCTCCGCCGGCGGCGCGGCCTTCCGCGTCAACTGCGTCCAGTGCCACGGATCGGGCGCGGCCGGCTCGGCCGGCTATCCGAACCTGAACGACGACGAGTGGCTGTGGGGCGGCACGCCGGAGGACATCCGCACCACCATCGCCCACGGCGTGCGCTTCGACGGCGACGACGACACCCGCTATTCGGAGATGACGGCCTTCGCCGAGATCCTCGACCGCGAGGAGGTGGCCGCCGTCGCTGCCTATGTGAAGGCGCTGTCGGAAGGCGGCGAGCTTGCCGGATCGGGGGCCGAGCTCTACGCCGACAACTGCGCCTCCTGCCATGGTGAGACCGGCAAGGGCGAGCCCGCCCTCGGCGCGCCGGACCTGACCGACGCGATCTGGCTCTACGGCTCGTCGCAGGCCGAGATCGCCGCGCAGATCCGCGCGCCCAAGCACGGCGTGATGCCGGCCTGGCAGGCGCGGCTCGGCGAAACCACGGTCAAGGAGCTGGCCGTCTACGTCCATTCGCTGGGCGGCGGCCAGTAGAGCAATTCCAGGAAAAGTGTGAAGCACTTTTCCGTCCGGAATTGCGAAAACAAGGAAACGCAGCAAGGAAAACCGGGCCGGGGGGCCTGGGAGGAGGGGGAGGAGGCCGGTGCGGCTTTTTGGCCGTGCCGGCCTTCCTGTCTTCCGGGGGGTGGGCGGTGTTGATATGAATCAAGGATGCCGGTGCGGATCGGGCGCATTCGCACGGGCAAGCGGGCTGCCCCGTCCCGCAGGAGAACGCCATGACGATCACGTCGATCGAGGTTGAACGGCACGACGCTGAAGCCGTCAATTCGGCGAAGGTGCGCCAGCCGCTCTACGCGGCGCGCAAGAAGATCTTCCCCAAGCGCGCCTCGGGCCAGTTCCGCCGCTTCAAGTGGCTGGTGATGTTCGTCACCCTCGGCATCTACTACCTGACGCCGTGGCTGCGCTGGGACCGCGGCCCGCACGCGCCGGACCAGGCAGTGCTGGTCGATCTCGCCAACCGCCGCTTCTACTTCTTCTTCATCGAGATCTGGCCGCAGGAATTCTTCATCGTCGCCGGCCTGCTGGTCATGGCGGGGCTGGGGCTTTTCCTGCTGACCTCGACGGTCGGCCGCGCCTGGTGCGGCTATACCTGCCCGCAGACGGTGTGGGTCGATCTGTTCCTCGTCGTCGAGCGCGCCGTCGAGGGCGACCGCAACGCCCGCATGAAGCTCGACGCGGCGCCGTGGAGCGCGCGCAAGATCGCGCTGCGCGTGGCCAAGCACGCGATCTGGGTGGCGATCGCGGTCGCCACCGGCGGCGCGTGGATCTTCTATTTCGCCGACGCGCCGACGCTGCTCGTCGATCTCGTCACCGGCCATGCCGCGCCGGTCGCCTACATGACGATAGCGGTGCTGACCGCCACCACCTACACGTTCGGCGGTCTAATGCGCGAGCAGGTGTGCACCTATATGTGCCCGTGGCCGCGCATCCAGGCGGCGATGCTGGACGAGAACTCGCTGACCGTCACCTATAACGACTGGCGCGGCGAGCCGCGCACGCGCGGCGCCAAGAAGGCCGCGGCCGCCGGCAAGGTCGCTGGCGACTGCGTCGATTGCAACGCCTGCGTCGTCGTCTGCCCGATGGGCATCGACATCCGCGACGGCCAGCAGCTCGAATGCATCACCTGCGCGCTGTGCATCGACGCCTGCGACGCGGTGATGGACAAGCTCGGCCGCGCGCGCGGGCTGATCTCCTACGCCACGCTCGCCGACTACAACGCCAACATGGCGGTCGTCACCGGCGGCGGCAGCCACGCCATCGACCCCTCGCTCGTCCACAAGCCCGATGGCAGCCTCGCCGACGGCATCGTGCCGTTCCACATTAGGCGCATCTTCCAGCCGCGCGTCTTCCTCTATTTCGCCGGCTGGGCGCTGATCGGCGTCGCGCTCATCTATGCGCTGATGGTGCGCGACCGGCTCGAGCTCAACGTGCTGCACGACCGCAACCCGCAATTCGTCGTGCTCTCCGACGGCGCGATCCGCAACGGCTACACGGTGAAGCTGTTGAACAAGATCGCCCAGCCGCGCGCGGTCACGGTCGCGCTGGACGGCCTGCCCGGCGGCGAGATGAGCGTCATCGGCATGGAAGACGCCCAGGGCCAAGCCTTCGCTGTCGCGCTGGAGCCCGACCGGCTGAAGACGCTGAAAATCTATGTTCGCCAGCCGCGCGAGCTGGTCGATGGCCGCGTCCAGAATTTCCGCTTCCTTGTCGATGACGCGGAAAACGGCGAAAGTGCCGCCTACACCGCCAACTTCGACGCCCCCGAATGACGAGGAGGACGTGACGACGATGAGCGAGCGTTCCGCAAAGACCGGCGAATTCACCGGCAAACACATGCTGGCGATCATGCTGGCCTTCTTCGGCGTCATCATCGCCGTCAACCTGACCATGGCGACCTTCGCCCGCACCAGCTGGTCGGGTCTCGTGGTGCAGAACTCCTATGTCGCGGGCCAGCATTTCAACCGCCTGGCCGAGGAAGGGCGCGAGCAGGCCGCGCTCGGCTGGACGCCGGCTTTTGCCATCGAGGGCGGCGTGCTGCGCTTCGCGCTGACCGATGCGGACGGAAAGCCCGTGCGGCTGGAAAGCGGCACCGCCGCCCTGCGCCGGCCGGTGGGCGATGCCGACGACACGCAGGTCGCGCTCGCCGCTTCCGACGGCGCGCTTGAAGCCGCGCTCGGCGTCGCGGACGGCGCGTGGATCGTCGAGGTCCACGCCACGGCCGGGGCCGAAGCCGGGCTGGAGCGGCCGTGGCGCGAGACGCGGCGCATCCAGCTTCATGGAGGAAACGCCAGATGAGCTGCTGTGCGCCGGGGGTCGAGGGCTTCGCCGGCGGCGTCCTGGCGCTGCCATCCGACGACGAGGTTCGCTTCTCTGCGCGCGATCTCGGCGACGGCGTGTTCCAGACCGAATTCTCGGTGCCGGCGGTGCATTGCGGCGCCTGCATCCAGACCATCGAATCCAACCTCGGCAAGCTCGAAAACGTCGAGGCGGCGCGGGTCAACCTCTCGACCCGGCGCGTCACCGTGCGCTGGCGCGGGGACAAGCTGCCGCCGGTGGTGGCGACGCTGGCGCAGCTGGGCTATGCGCCGACCGTGTTCGACGAGCCGGAAGGCCGCAAGGACCGCACGCTGTCCGAACTGCTGGTCGCCGTCGCCGTGGCGGGCTTTGCCGCCGGCAACATCATGCTTCTATCGGTCTCGGTGTGGTCGGGGGCGGAAGGGGCGACGCGCGACCTGTTCCACTGGGTCTCGGCGCTGATCGCGCTGCCGGCGATGATCTTCGCCGGCCGCATCTACTACCGCTCGGCGTGGAGCGTGCTGAAGCACGGGCGCATGAACATGGACGTGCCGATCGCCATCGGCATCACCATGGCCTACGCCCTGAGCCTCTACGAGACGATACACAGCGGCAAGCACGCCTATTTCGACGCCTCGGTGACGCTGCTGTTCTTCCTGCTGATCGGGCGCACGCTCGACCATGTGATGCGCGAGCGGGCGCGCACGGCCGTGCGCGGGCTGGCGCGGCTCGCCCCACGCGGCGCGCTGGTCGAGGATGCGGACGGCCGGCGCGACTATCGCCCGCTCGGCGAGATCGAGCCAGGTATGCGCATCCTCGTCGCCGCGGGCGAGCGCATCCCGGTCGATGCGCGGGTCGAAAAGGGCGCGTCCGACATCGACCGCTCGCTGGTGACGGGCGAGAGCGCGCCGCAGCAGGTCGGCCAAGGCGACGCCATCCAGGCCGGCACGCTCAACCTGACCGGGCCGCTGACGCTGATCGCTGCGGCGAAAGCCGACGATTCCTTCCTCGCCGAGATGCTGCGGATGATGGAGGCGGCCGAGGGCGGCCGCGCCCGCTACCGCCGCATCGCCGACCGGGTTTCGTCAGCCTATGCGCCGGTGGTGCATCTGACCGCCCTTGCCACCTTCCTCGGCTGGATGGCCTATACGGGCGGCGACTGGCATCAGGCCATCACCGTCGCCATCGCCGTCCTGATCATCACCTGCCCGTGCGCGCTCGGCCTTGCCGTGCCCATCGTGCAGGTCGTGGCCGCGCGCCGCCTGTTCGAGCACGGCGTCATGGTGCGCGACGGCGGGGCCATGGAGCGGCTGGCGGAGGCGGACGTCGCCGTCTTCGACAAGACCGGCACGTTGACGCTCGGCCATCCGCGCCTCGTCAACGCCGCTTCCATCTCGACCGAGGCGCTTGAGGCGGCGGCCGCGCTCGGCGCCCATTCGCGCCATCCGCTGTCGCAGGCGGTGGCGCTCTACGACGAAGGCAGGGGGCCGGTGTTCGAGGCGTTGGCGGAGAAGCCCGGCCTCGGCATCGAGGGCCGCGCGGGCGGCAGCCTGTGGCGGCTCGGCCGCGCCGGCTGGGCCGCGGGCGACGGCGCGGGCGAGGGCACGGTGCTTTCGCGCGACGGCGAGGTACTGGCCCGCTTCGCATTCGAGGACGCGATCCGCGCCGACGCCAAGGAGACCATCGCCGAGATCGAGGACAGGCTGGGGCCCGTCGAGATGCTGTCGGGCGACACGGAGAGCGCCTGCCGCCGCGTTGCCGACCGGCTCGCAATCGCCCATGTCGAGGCCAACCTGATGCCGGCCGGCAAGGTGGCGCGCATCGAGGCGCTTGCGCGAGAGGGCCGCAAGGTGCTGATGGTCGGCGACGGGCTCAACGACGCGCCGGCGCTGGGCGCGGCGCATGTGTCGATGGCGCCGGCTACGGCCGCCGACATCGGCCGCAACGCCGCCGATTTCGTCTTCCTGCGCGAGAGCCTGTCTGCGGTTCCGGTCGCGCTCGACATCTCGCGCCGCGCCGGCCGGCTGGTGCGCCAGAACGTGGCGCTGGCCATCGTCTACAATCTCTTCGCCGTGCCGGTCGCCATTTTCGGCTACGTCACGCCGCTGATCGCGGCGGTCGCCATGTCGACCTCCTCGATCGTCGTCATCGCCAATGCCCTGCGGCTGGGGAGCAAGCGCGGATGAGCATGCTCATCTACCTCATCCCGGTGGCGCTGTTCCTCGGCGCGCTGGCGCTGGTCGCGTTCCTGTGGGCGGTCAGGAGCGGCCAGTACGAGGACTTGGACGGCGCGGCCGAGCGCGTGCTGTTCGACGACCAGCAGGATGCCGACGACGAGGCCGCGCCCGACGCCTGAGCCGGCGGGTTTTTGCATTCCCCCATCGAAGCGGCTACAAGAGAGGAAGCCGGCCGCAACGACCGCGCCGGACTTCCATCATGACCTTCATCGCCGATCTCCACGTCCATTCGAAACACTCCCGCGCCACCAGCAGGGACCTCGACCTGGAGCACCTTTACCTGTGGGCAGCGCGCAAGGGCATCGGTGTCGTCGGCACCGGCGATTGCGTGCATCCCGGGTGGCTGGCCGAGATCAGCGAGAAACTGGTGCCCGACAATGCCGGCCTCTTCCGCCTGCGACCGGAGATCGAGGCGGCGCTCGACGCGATGCTGCCGCCCGCCTGCCGGCGGCCCGTGCGCTTCATGCTGTCGACCGAGATCTCGACCATCTACAAGAAGGGCGACAAGACGCGGAAGGTGCATCACCTGATCTACGCGCCCGACCTCGCCAGCGCCGGCCGGCTGGCGGAAAAGCTGGCGCGCATCGGCAACATCGCCTCCGACGGGCGGCCGATCCTCGGCCTCGATTCGCGCGACCTCCTGGAGATCGCGCTGGAATCGGGCCCGGACTGCTATCTGGTGCCGGCGCATATCTGGACGCCGTGGTTCGCGGCGATGGGCTCGAAATCGGGCTTCGATTCGATCGCCGATTGCTATGGCGACCTCGCGCCGCACATCTTCGCGGTCGAGACTGGCCTGTCCTCCGACCCGGCGATGAACCGGCGCGTCTCGTCGCTCGACCGCTACCGGCTCGTCTCCAATTCCGACGCCCATTCACCGGCGAAGCTCGGGCGCGAGGCGACGCGCTTTTCCTGCGCGCCCGACTATTTCGCCATCCGCCACGCGCTCGAGACGGGCGAGGGCTATGTCGGCACGGTCGAGTTCTTCCCTGAGGAAGGCAAGTACCACATGGACGGCCACCGCGCCTGCGGCGTGCGGCTGACGCCGAAGGAGACGCTGGCGCTCGGCGGCCGCTGCCCGGTGTGCGGGCGGCCGGTCACCGTGGGCGTGGCGCACCGCATCGAGGCGCTGGCCGACCGCGACGGGCCGGGCGTGGTGGAAACGGACGGCGCGGTGGAGAGCCTTGTGCCGCTGCCGGAAATCCTGTCCGAGATCGCCGGGGTTGGCCCCGGCTCCAAGGCGGTGGCGGCGGCCTATGCCGACACGCTCGCCGCGCTCGGACCGGAACTCGACCTGCTCGGCGAAATGCCCGTCGAGGACGTGGCGCGCAACTCGCCGCTGCTCGGCGAGGCGGTGAGCCGGCTGCGGCAGGGCCGCGTGATCCGCAACCCCGGCTATGACGGCGAGTACGGTACGATCCGGCTGTTCGAAGCCGGCGAGTTGCCGGGGCGAGCGTCGCGCGGGCGGACATGACCGGCTCGGAGGAAATCGTCCCTCTACCCCTGTCGAGATATCTCCTGCGCCATCCCGGAAGCTGAAGCGAAGCGGAGGTTATCCGTGATCTATTGAGCAGCGCGACCGAGGACCACCGGACGGTGATCGACGACCCCGTGGCCAATGAATTCCGGTTTGGCGGGCGCCGCGCGCCCTTGGCCGGGATGATGGCGAGCGGGGTAGCGAGTCTTGAGGTCCGCCGTAGGCTACACGGCGATCGCGATGGCGATCATGCCGATGGTGATGAGCACGAGGCCGCCGATGAGCATCGGCAGGAGGGTGCTCACGTCGCGCCCTTCGTCGGGGCGGGGCGCGGCAGGCGTGCGTTCGTCCGTCATGGTCTCTTCTCCGTTCTCGCCCGTCGGGGGGCGGGGTTGCGGGTTGCTCATCGGCTCCTCCGTCGGCCGTGCCGGGACGCGGCGTCCGCCAGCGGGGAAAAAGTTCCACCTAAAAGATATATTGTCAATGAAGATTATGTCGCAGCCTCCGGGATGTGCCTGCCAAGGGGCGCGAAAGCGGCATGCGTGCAAGCCATTTGCGCTTGCGTCGGTGCACCGCAGCAAATAAGATAGATTTGCAATCAATCTTTGACGCGCGGGCGGCGCGGGGAGCCGGCGATGACCTATGTGGTCACGGACAACTGCATCAAGTGCAAGTACATGGACTGCGTCGAGGTCTGTCCGGTCGATTGCTTCTACGAGGGCGAGAACATGCTCGTCATCCACCCCGACGAGTGCATCGACTGCGGCGTGTGCGAGCCGGAATGCCCGGCCGAGGCGATC
>Ga0172382_10006595_pt1 | contig 16768 bp, 15 predicted proteins | sample Leawel138RmetaG_FD_122245 | JGI IMG/M metagenome (GOLD analysis project Ga0172382, IMG submission 122245) | Leachate microbial communities from a municipal landfill in Southern Ontario, Canada - Leachate well 138R metaG | ecosystem: Engineered > Solid waste > Landfill > Unclassified | place...
AGCCGAGCCCGGCCGATACCGCTTTGCGTTCGCTCGCAGGCCACTGTCTGCCAGGACGCGGGGCGAGGCTTTCGGCGCCCGCCTTGTGCGCAGCCGAGAAGCGCAGTGCTCGTGGCCGCGCGCGCAGCGCGCACCAACAATCTGACTTGCCGCCGACTGTTTGAGCGAAACGAACGAAGCGAAGCGTAGGGAGTGCAGCGAGTTTCGGCGGCAGGCCACGAGCGCGAGCATCACAGGGCACCCCGCGAAGCGGGGCAAGCACCCGGCGTGCGCCGAAAGCCTCGCCCCGCGTCCTGGCCCGCTTGCCCCCAGCCGTTCGAATGCGAACCGGTGTCAGTCGGCCGTGCCCTGGCCGCATTCCAGCGCCAGCCGATACAACTCGCGATGGGCCCGGCCGGTGGCCCGCATCGCGATCTTCACTGCCTGGCTGGTCGGCATGACTTCGAGCAGCGCAGTCAGCAGGGCGCGCACGTCGATCCCGGTTTGTTCGGCCGCGTCGGTGGCCGGTGCGCCATCGACGACCAGCACGTATTCGCCACGCAGGCGGTTCGGGTCGGCGGCGAGCCAGTCGGCTGCGTTGCCGGCCGGGCAGCGGAAAACTTCCTCGAAGCGCTTGGTGAGTTCGCGCCCGAGCGCGATGCGCCGCTGGCTGCCGCAGTGTGCTGCGATTGCCGGCAGCGTTGCGGCGATCCGGTGTGGCGCCTCGAAAACGACGAACGGATGTTCGAGTCGCGCCAGGGTTGCGAGCCTTGCGTCGCGGGCCTTCGGGCGGGTCGGCAGGAAGCCTTCGAAGTGAAACGGGCCGTCGACCAGGCCGCTGGCCGACACCATGGCAATGGCCGCCGACGGACCGGGGATCGGCACCACCTGCAGACCGGCGTCGAGCACCGCCGAAACGATCCGGCAACCGGGGTCGCTGACCGCGGGGGTGCCCGCGTCGCTGACCAGCGCAACCGGGTGGCCCTGGCCGAGCAGGGCCACGATGCGCTCGGCCGCTGCCCGCTCGTTGTGCTGATGGGCTGCCAGCATGCGGGCGGTCGAACCGGCCCGGTCGAGCAGCAGGCGCGTGGTGCGCGTGTCCTCGGCGGCGACCCAGGCCACTTCGCGCAGCACGGCAATCGTCCGTTCGGACAGATCGGACAGATTCCCGATCGGGGTGGCCACTACATATAATGCTCCGAAGCCGTCCGGCCCGGTGCGTTGCGCCTGGCCGATTTCCGTGATTTCGCTCATTCCCGATCCGCCATGCCCCACCGTTTTGTTTCGCGCCGCCGCAGCCTCGGTCTGATCGCACGGGCGGTCGGTGCGGCGGCTGTGTCGGCGCCGGCATTCTGCGCGTTCGCCCAGGGTGCGGCAAGCGGGATCGCTGCGGAGAGTTTCGGCCTGCCGTCCGATCACCGCGAGCGGCTCGGCGCCGGGCCGCCTCGCGTTGCCCTGCTCGTGCCGCCGACCAGTGGTGTCTACCGGCGGGCGGCCTTCGCGCTGATCGATGGGGTGCGTGCCGCCCAGGCGCGCGATGGTCTCGGTTTCTCGGTCGAGGTCGTCGAGACCAACGAATCCGGCGACGAACTGAGGCTGCTCTGCGAGACGCTGGCCGGGCGCGAGTTCGCGCTGGCGATCGGGCCGCTGACCCGCAACGCGGTGAGCTCGCTGGCTGCCACTGGCGCGATGCCGCTGCCGGTGCTCGCGCTGAACAACCCCGATGGGGTGATCCTGCCGCCGGGCATGGCGGTGTTCGGTCTGTCGATCGAGAACGAGGCCGAGCATGCTGCCGCCTATGCCTATCGTGACGCGCTCGAGTTCCAGGCCGGGCGCCGGCCGCGAGCGGCGATCGTGCACGATGGTTCGCCGGTGTCGCAGCGCTCGGTCACGGCCTTCATCCAGCGCTGGTACAGCCTGGGGGGCGAGTATTACGAGGCGGTGCGCATCGAGGCGGCGACGCCCGCGCTGATCCATGACCGGCTGCGCGGCGTCGAAGCCGATCTGCATTTCGCGGCCATGCCGCCATCGGCCTGTGCGGCGCTGAAAGCCGCGCTCGGCGACGGGGCGCGGGTGTACGGGACTTCGATGCTGAACTCGGGTGCGGTGCCCGCCTTCGGCGACGAAGACCCGAAGGCATTGGCGGTGAGATCGCCGGAGCTCGAAGGCGTGCGGCTCGTCATGATGCCCTGGCAGGTGCAGCCCGATCATCCGGCAGTGATGGCCTATCCGCGCCAGCGCGAACTCAACGTCGAGCTGCAGAAGCTCTACGCGCTGGGCATCGACGCGCTGCGACTGGCGCTGCCGCTGATGGCCGGCGACAGCCTGATCGAACTCGACGGTGTCACCGGCGAGTTGCGGCTGGACCTGTTCAGCGAACCCCGGGTCGAACGCGTGCCGCTGCTGGCCGAGTATCGCGACGGCGTGCTGGGTCCGGTGCGCGAACACTGGCCGCGATGACCGGGCCGGCGCGCCGCACACCTGCCCAGCGCATCGGTGCGGCCGCCGAGCAGCAGGCGCTGGCCTACCTGCTGGCGCAGGGTCTGGCGCCGGTGGCGCGCAATGTCGGCAGCCGGCTCGGCGAGATCGACCTGATCATGCGTGATGGTGACGAGCTGGTCTTCGTCGAGGTCAGGGCACGCTCGCGCAGCGACTATGGCGGTGCCGCCGCGTCGATCGGCTGGCGCAAGCAGCAGCGGCTGCGGCGCGAGTCGCAGCGCTGGCTGTCGGTGCACTACGGCGACCGCTGGCCGGCCTGCCGCTTCGATGTCTGTGCGCTGGCCCCCGGTCATATCGAGTGGATCAGAGGGGCGTTCTGAGTGCCTTCCCCGCGGCTGCTTATAATTCGCAGATGGACTTGCAGCGCCGTATTCGCGACCATTTCGAGGACAGTGCACGTCTGAAGCGCGATGCGGTCGAGCAACTGGCCGAACCGGTTGCGGCGGCAGTCGAGCTGATGACGGCTGCGTTGGCCGCGGATCACAAGATCCTGGTATGCGGCAACGGCGGGTCGGCCGGCGACAGCCAGCATCTGGCGGCCGAACTGATCGGCCGCTTCGAGCGCGAACGCCCCGAACTGGCGGCCATTGCGTTGACGACCGACTCGTCGATTCTCACGGCGGTGGCCAACGATTACAGCTTCGAGCAGGTGTTCGCCCGGCAGGTGCGCGGCCTGGGCCGCGAGGGCGACGTGCTGGTAGCGATCTCGACCAGCGGCAACTCGCCGAACGTGCTGGCCGCGGTCGAGGCGGCGCGCGAGCGCGGGCTGGCCGTCGTGGCGCTGACTGGGCGCGACGGCGGCCGGTTGGGCGAGTCGCTCGGCGACGGCGATATCCACCTGTGCGTGCCGCACGAGCGGACTGCACGCATCCAGGAAGTCCACCTGCTGATCATCCATTGCCTGTGCGACGGCATCGACGTTTCGCTGATGGGCGAATGAGGCGTCGTCCGAATGACGAATCCGCCTTCAAGGCGGAATAAGGAGTTCCCCGAGTGAATACCAGTTTCCGGACCGCGATTGCGGGCGCCCTCATGGCTTCGACCCTGGTCCTGTCGGGCTGCGTGCCGCTGGCGGCAACCGGCGTTGCCGTCGGCACGATGGCCGCGATCGACCGGCGCACGGTCGGTGCCCAGACCGAGGACCAGGAGATCGAGATCAAGGCAGCCAGCCAGCTGCGCTCGACTTTCGGTGACACCGCGTCGATCTCGACGACCAGCTACAACCGCAAGGTGCTGCTCACCGGCCAGGCGACCAGCGAGGAAATCAAGCAGCAGGCCGAGCGCATCGTGGCCGCGATCGAGAACGTGCGGTCGGTGCACAACGAGGTCCAGGTGCAGGGTCGGCCGTCGCTGACCACCCGTGCAGCCGACACGGCGATCACTGCCCGGGCCAAGGCGGCGCTGGTCAAGGCCGATGAGGTCCATGCCAACACGATCAAGGTGGTCACCGAATCGGGCACCATCTACCTGATGGGCCTGGTCAGCCGCCGCGAGGCCGACCTGGCGGCGCAGACCGCCAGCCGTGTCGCCGGGGCGCAGCGGGTGGTCACCGTTTTCGAGCTGATCTCCGACGAAGAGGTCGATCGCATCCAGCGCGCCCAGCAGCGCCAGTAGCGTCCGCAGCGCCAGTCGTGTCCGTAGCGCCGGCGACGAGCCTGTTCTGAGAGGGTTTCCCGGCGTCGTTTCGGGCTGATTTCTGACACGTTGCGGGCGCTCGCCGGGCACCGCCGGACGGGGCCCGGCAGGGGTTCCGGAGATGTCGGACGGATGATCCCGCGCGACCGACGAGCGGCGCACCGGGGGCCAGCCTGCCGCAGGACAATGTTCGTGAGTCCCCCGCGGCGGGGGGTGAAGGTATTCCCGAATGTCCGGCGGTCTGCTTTTTCTCTTCGTATGCGTTGTCCTGCCGCTGGCATGGGGCATCGCGGTCTACAACCGGTTCGTGCGCCTGCGCAATCGCTGCCAGAACGCGTTCTCGCAGATCGACGTGCAGCTGCGGCGCCGCCACGACCTGATCCCGAACCTGGTGGCTGCGACACGCGGCTATCTCGATCATGAGCAGCGCACGCTCGGAGCCGTGGTGGCGGCGCGCCGGCAGGTCGACGAAGCCAGCGCGCGGCTGCGCGCGCAGCCGCGCGACGGTGCGGCGCTGGCGCATTTCGAGCAGGCCGAAGCGGCCCTGCACGGCCCGTTGTCGCGCCTGCTCGCGCTGGTCGAGGCCTACCCGGCCCTGCAGGCCGACGAGACGGTCAGGCGGCTGACCGAGGAGCTGACGACCACCGAGAACCGGATCGCCTTTGCGCGCCAGGCCTATAACGACCAGGCCGCTCACTACAACACCGGCATCGAGAGTTTCCCGGCATCGCTGATCGCCGGAGCCCTCGGCTTCTCGCGTACCCGGCTGCTGCGCCCGCTTGCCCCGGGGCAGCGGCGAGCCGTGGCCGTGGCGCTCTGACCGGTCGGGGCTGTCCGAGTGGATTTCTTCGCGCACCAGGATCGGGCCCGGCTGCGCTCGGCCCGCTTGCTGGTCCTGTTCCTGCTGGCGCTGGCCGTGATCATCGTCCTGGTCAATGCCGGCGCTCTGCTCGGCTGGCGGCTGCTGTTCTCCGGCATGGAGCCGCCGCGCCATTTCGTCCCGACCAATGTCTTCGTGGTGCTGCTCGTGGTGGGCGGCAGTGCCTGGCTCGAACGCATGCGCCTGGGTGGCAGCGGACACGCGCTGGCCGAGCGCCTGGGGGCGCAGGCCCTGGACGATGCCGATCCGCTGCACCGGCGCTTTCGCGACGTCGCCGAAGAGGTGGCGGTCGGTGCCGGCGTGCCGGTGCCGGGCTTGTACGTTCTCGACGATGCCTCGATCAACGCGCTGGCTGCCGGAGAGCGGCCGACGGTGGCGGTGGTGATGGTCACGCGCGGCGCGCTCGAACGGCTCGACCGTGCCCAGCTGCAGGGGGTGGTCGCCCACGAGTACGCGCACATCCTGGGCGGCGACGCCGTCCTGAACGTACGGCTGACTTCGGCGCTGTACGGGCTGTGCGCGTTGCGCATGTTTGGCGGCCACCTGCTCGGCTGGGCGTTCAGCCGCGAGCGGGGTTCGGCGCTGCGCCTGCTCTCGCCGCTGGCGGCGGTGGCCGGGGTGATCGTGTCGGCGTTCGGGATCGTCGGGGTCGGCGTCGCCCAGTTGCTGCGCGCCGGCATCAGCCGCCAGTGCGAGTTCCTGGCCGACGCCGTGGCCGTTCAGCTGACCCGTGATCGCAACGGGCTGGGCAGCGCCCTGCGGCGGGTCGCCGCCGAGCAGGCGATTGCCGCGCGGACCGCAGCGCCCGATCACCGGCAGGGCTATACGGCGCTGGTCAGCCACTTCATGCTGGTGCAGCCCAGCGACGCCGGCCACTGGTTCGATTCCCATCCCAGTCTGGCCGAGCGCATCCGTCGCCTGTACGGACGGGTGCCCGCCGAGTCGCGCCGGCGGTTCCGGTTCGGCCTGCCGGCGCGTGTCCGGAACGGCGCGGGCGCCAGGTCGGCTGCGAGTGCGCTGGTGCGCCCGCGACGCGAGGCGGAGTCGCATACCGAGGCCCTGCGCTGGGTCGAGACCATGGCGATTGCACCGGACGACCGGCCGGCGGCCGTGCCGCTGTCGGCGACGCCGGCCTCGGCGCTGATCGAGCGGCTGCGGGCGCCCGAGCTCGGCCGCGCCGACGCGGCGCGCTGGCTGCTGGCGCTGGTGACCGGCCGGGTCGGCGAGCCCGAACCCGACGCGCGGGTCGCCGCTGCGCTGCGCTGGCTGTTGTCACCGTCCGGCGGCAGCCTGCGGGTGCCGGTGCTGGAACTGATGCTGGCGCGCTTCAGGCGCTGGAGCCTGGCGCATCGCCGCGCGCTGCTCGATCGCTGCCGGCGCGCCATCGAAAGCGACGGCCGGCTGGAGTCGGCCGAGTGGGTCCACTACACACTGGCCCGCCACCGCCTGCTGCCCCGGAGTTCGCCGCCGGCCGCCGATGGAACGGCCGGCACGCGGCGCGGCGCCGACGCCAGACGGGCGCACAGCCGTGCGCTGGCCGCCTTGTTCGCGATGGCTGCGGCAATCGGCGAAGCCTCGGCGCGCACGACCCGCGACACGCTGGCCGAAGCCGCGGTGCTGCTGCGGGTGCCGGCACCGGCGTCGACGCCCGACGAGCTCGATACAGGCGAACTGGCCCGGGCCCTGGACGTCCTGGAGTCGCTGCCGCCGCTGGACAAACCGCTGCTGCTCAGGATGCTGGCGCGCATGGCGAGGGTGCCCGGTGACCCCGATTTCAACGCTTTCGTGCGAGCCGTGGCGGCCGCCATCGACTGCCCGTTGCCGCGCTACACGATCGGCCTGGGCGTGGCCGGTTGAGCCGGCCGGGAGATCGGTGTCCGGACCAGGGTGCGGACCGAAACCGGACCAGGACCTGGATCAAGGCCGGACCAGAACGGGTCCTTGACGAAATTCCTGTCCTGGCGATAACCTCGCTCAGCCGTGCGGCGGGGCTGGCTGCCGGATACCCAACACAATACTCGCCCGCCAGCGTGCGGCGCAGGAGACCCATCCATGAATCGTCGTTCCCTAATGGCCGGTGCGCTGGCTGCCGCGTGCTCGGGCGCCCTGGTCCAGCTGCCGGCGGTTGCGCAGGACAACAAGCCGATCCGCATCGGCGTGCCGACGGCCGTTCAGTTGCAGGTCGGCCGCGACACGCAGGTCGCCGTCCAGATGGCGATGGACGAGATCAACGCGAAGGGCGGCGTGCTCGGCCGCCAGCTCGAGATGGTCGTCGCGGACGAAACCGAGAAACCCGAGGCCGGCATCAACGCCATCAAGAAACTGACGGCCGAGGACAAGGTCGACGTGATGATCGGCGGCTATACCAGCGGCGTGACGCTGGCCCAGCTGCCGCACATCGTGCGCGCCAAGACCATTTACCTGGGCGTCGGTGCGGCTTCGCCGGCGATCACCCAGCGTCTGAAGAAGGATGACAACTACAAGTACATCTTCCGGGTCGGGCCGATCAACGCCGCCCACCAGGCCCGCCAGCTGAGCGGCTTCATTTCGGACTTCGTGGTCGGCGAGCTGGGTCGCAAGGAGATCGCGATCGTCGGCGAGAACGCGAAGTGGGTCCAGGATCTGGTGCCCATCCTCCGGAAGAGCGCCACCGAAGGGGGTGCCGACGTCCGCATCAGCGAGCTGTTCGACACCCAGACCGCCGACTTCTCGCCGCTGTTCTCGAAGATCCGCAATTCGGGCGCACGCTTCATCATCGTCGTGCTCTCGCACGCATCGAGCGATGTCTTCGCCAAGCAGTGGCACGATTCGCAGATGCCGATGCCGTACGGCGGCATCGACGTCAAGGGCATGGACGGCGACTTCTGCGAGCGGATCGATGGCAAGTCCGTGTCCGAGCTGGCCGCCAACTTCGCCGTGCGCGCACCGCTCACGCCGAAGACCATCCCGTTCTTCGACGAATTCAAGGCGCGCACCAACCGCGTGCCGGTGTACACGGCGTTCGGTGCCAACGATGGCGTGCACATCTATGCCGAGGCCGTTGCCAGGGCCGGGACCACCGATCCGGACAAGGTGATCGAGGCGCTCCGGCAGACCAGCTATACCGGCATCACCGGCGTCGTCGAGTTCGACGACGCGCAGGATCTCAAGGCGGGCGGCAAGTATCCGAACTTCCTGTTCGCACAGTGGCGTGCCGACTGCTCGCGCGAGGTCATCTATCCGAAGGCGCTGCGCACGGCCGAGCCGATCCTGCCGCCGTGGATCAAGTGACGGACCGTCGCAGGATCCGAAGACCCGCTGCATGAGCCACGCTGCCACAGGGCGGTGTGGCGCCCCACCCGGCTCGCGCCGTGCAGGCGCCGGCCGGTGGCGGGGTGGCGCCGCCGCGCCGGTCGACGCAGCGCCGGTCGAAGCCGTGCCCGCACCCAAGCCTTCATCCCGGGGGTCCGCTTGATCGAAATCCTGATCCAGGGCGCGGTGTCCAGCGCCATCTACGCGATGCTGGCAGTCGGCTTCACGCTGATCTTCGGCGTGGCGCGCATTATCAACCTGGCGCATGGCTCGTTCTATGCGCTCGGGGCTTATGGCGCCTACTTCCTCACCTCGCAGGGCATGCCGCTGGTGCCGGCGGCGCTGCTCTCCATCCTCGCGGTGGCCGCCTTCGGCGTGGTGATGGAGCGCATCTTCGTGCGGCCGATGCGCACGCAGTCGCTGCTGGCGGTGCTGATGATCACGCTGGCCGTGGCGCTGGCGGTCGAGCAGGGCCTGTTCCTCACCTTCGGTTCGGAGTACCGCAACGTTCCGGCCCTGGTGTCGACCAAGTTCACCATCGCCGGCGTCGACGTGGCCGGGCAGCGCCTGCTGACCCTGGTGGCGGGCGTCGTGCTGATCGGTGCGCTGTGGCTGTTCATCCAGCGTACCCGCATGGGTTCGGCGATTCTCGCGATCTCCCAGGACCCGGTGGCCGCCCAGTACATGGGGATCCCGTCGGATCGCATCTTCGCGCTGGTCATGGCGCTGTCGGCGGGCCTGGCTGCTGCTGCCGGCATCCTGGCCGGCCCCTTCCTGACCGTGCAGCCGACCATGTGGCTGCTGCCGATCATCAAGGCCTTTGCCATCGTGGTCGTCGGCGGTCTGGGTTCGATCCCGGGCAGCATCCTCGCCGCGCTGATGCTTGGCTATGCCGAGACCATCGTCGCCTACCTGATCTCGACCAGCTGGACCGAGATCATCTCGGTGCTGGCCACGCTTCTGATGCTGGTCTTCCGGCCGGCCGGCATCTTCGGCAAGCGCGCCGCATTCTAGGAGGCCGGCCAGCATGTTCCGAGACAAGATCGACCTGACGGGCGCCGTCGTATTCATTGCGGTGATGGCCATCCTGCCCGTGGTCTTCAAGAACGACTACCTGATCGGCGTGCTGACCGTGGCCGCGATCTACGCGATCTGGGCCGTCAGCTGGGACTTAATGTCGGGGCTGACCGGGCGCGAGAACTTCGGCCATGCGCTGTTCATCGGTGCCGGCGCCTACACGGCCGGTTTCCTGAACACGGTCTGGGGCTTCAGTGGCTGGTGGAGCATCCCGGCGGCGATGATCGTCGCGTCGCTGTTCGCCGTGCTGATGGGTTTTCCGACACTTCGGCTCAAGGGGCCGTACTTCGCGCTGGCAATGCTGTCGGCCTCGGTGATCATGCAGCGGCTGATGCTGATCTTCTGGGAGTACACCGGCGGCGAGGAAGGCATCAACGGCGTCGAACCGCTGATCGACTCACAACTGAGCTTCTACTACTTCACGCTGGCCACGCTCGTCATCGTGACAGCCGGGCTGCTCGCAGTCGCTCGATCGAACTGGGGACTGATCCTGCGCGCGATCCGTGGCGACGAGGCGACCTGCCAGGCAGCCGGGCTCGACATCACCTTCTACAAGATCGCTTCGCTGGTGATCAGCGGAGCGATCGCCGGTGCGGGCGGGGCCATCTATGCGCACTACCAGCTGCAGGTCAGTCCGGCGCTGTTCGAAGTGGTGACCTCGATCACGGTCATCACCATGGTCTACGTCGGCGGCATGGCGTCGATCTATGGTCCGGTCGGCGGCGCGATCCTGCTGGTGCTGCTCACCGAACTGCTGCGCGACTTCGGCGAATGGCGGCTGATGATCTACAGCGTGGTGCTGATCCTGATCCTGTTCTTCCTGCCGCGCGGCTTCATCGCACCCGTGTGGCAGCGGTTCAAGGGCAGCCTCGGGAGGTCGTCGTCATGAGGGGCGCAACCGTCCTGCAGGTTGCCAACCTGACCAAGCGGTTCGGCGGACTGGTGGCCGTCAATGACGTCAGCTTCGATGTACGCACCGGCGAGATCGTCGGCGTGCTCGGCCCCAACGGCGCGGGCAAGACCACGCTGTACAACCTGCTGACCGGCTTCATTCCGCCCGACGAGGGCACGATCCGCTTCATGGGCGGCGAACTGCGCGGGATGGCGCCGCACAAGATCGTCCGGCTCGGCGTGTCCCGAACCTTCCAGCTGTGCCGGCCCTTCGTCGGCATGACCGTGCTCGAGAACGTCCTGGTCGGCTGCCTGGCGCAGCCCGTGCCCCCGCAGGGGCGCGAGGCGAGGGCCCGCGAACTGGTCGAACAGGTTGGCCTGGCCGGCAAGGAGGGCCTGGCCGTCGAAGTGATGTCCTACGGTGACCAGCGTCGGCTCGAGATTGCCCGGGCGCTCGCCACCGGACCGAAGCTGCTGCTGCTCGACGAGCCGTTCGCCGGGCTCGGCTCGGGCGAGATCGCCGACCTGTCGGCGCTGATCCGCCGCATCCATACCGAGAGCGGCCTCACCGTGATGCTGATCGAGCACAAGCTGCACGAGTTCATGAAGCTGGTCGATCGGGTCATCGCGCTCGATTTCGGCGAACTGATCGCCGACGACGTCCCCGAGCGCATCGTCACCCACCCACGGGTCGTCGAAGCCTATATCGGTGGTGCCGCGCCGGACCCGCAGGAGGAGGCATGAAGACGCTGCTCGAAGTGGGCGCACTGTCGGTCTGGTACGGCAAGGCAATCGCGCTCGAGAACGTGTCGCTCACGGTTGCCGAAGGCGAGATCGTTGCCGTGCTGGGGCCCAACGGCGCCGGCAAGTCCACGCTGCTCAAGGCCGTGTCGCGGATGCAGGCTTCGCAGGGAACGTTGACCCTGCGCGGCGAGTCGCTGCAGAACTTCGCCGCCCACGAAGTGGTCGGCAAGGGAATCTGCCATTGCCCGGAAGGCCGCAGGCTCTTTCCCGAACTCACCGTGCTCAAGAATCTGATGCTCGGTGCTTACCTGCGTCGTGACCAGGCCGCGGTCGAGCGCGACCTGGACTTCGTCTATTCGCTGTTCCCCATCCTGAGCGAGCGCGCCGGCCAGATCGTCGGGACGCTGTCGGGCGGTCAGCAGCAGATGGTGGCGATCGGCCGCGCCCTGATGGGCGATCCGTCGCTGCTGCTGCTCGACGAACCCTCGGTGGGCATCGCACACAAGCTCAAGCTCGAGATCTTCGATGCCATCGAACGCATCCGCGGCAGCGGCACCGCAATCCTGATGGCCGAGCAGGACGCGCAGTCGGCGATGCGCATCGCCGACCGGGTCTATGTGTTCGAGCACGGCCAGGTCGGCCGGGAAGGGCCGAGCGCCGAACTGCGCGAGGATGACTACATCCGGCAGGCTTATCTGGGGGTGGCCTGATTCCACCGGCCCCGAGGACCGCCGGGGCGTGAACGGCTTTGTGTGCCTGAGCAATGCCTCGACTTCGGACGGGTCAGGCCTGAGGCGACGGTCCATCGCCGATGGCTGACAGTGCCCAGTCGGTGAAGACTTCCACCTTGCGCGAATAGCGCTGTGCGGCCGGGCGGACCAGATAGTGTCCCATGTCCGGCCGCACGACAGGGGCCTGGAACGGCCGGATCAGCCGGCCGCTGGCGAACTCCTCCTGCAGCATCGCAGTTTGCCCGATCGCAATGCCAAGTCCGTCCAGTGCGGCCTGCCAGGTCAGCACCGAGGTGCTGAAGCTCATCCGTTCGACATTCGCTGCCACCTCTGTCCGCCCGGTCGCCGCCAGCCAGTCCTCCCAGTCGGTGCGTCGGTAATAGGAGACCAGCAGCCGCTCGGTAAGCAAATCGTCGAGATCTTTCGTCGTTCCCTGCGCTCGTTCGGCGAACTGCGGCGAGCACACCGGTTCGATCTGGTCCTCGAACAGCAGATCGACCGTGGTGCGTGACCAACTGCCGTTGCCGAACTGGATCGCCAGGTCCACCTGATCGCGATCGAAATCGACCTCCCGGACGCCGTTCGAGATGACGATCTCGATATCGGGGTGGCGTGCCCGGAAGTCGGGCAGGCGCGGAATCAGCCACTTCGCAGTAAAGGTGGTGTAAGTGCGTACTTTCAGTACGCCGGTGGTGTGCTCGTCGAGCAGCTTCTCGGTTGCCTGCGACAGGGCTTCGAATGCGGGAATGATTTGCCGGGCGTAGGCCCTGCCTGTCTGGGTCAGGCTGACGCCGTGGCGTTCCCGACGGAACAACTCGACCCCGAGATAGTTTTCCAGGGTGGCGACCTGCCGGCTTACCGCGGACTGGGAGACATGCAGTTCCTGGGCGGCCAGCGTCAGGTTTTCGGCACGCGCCACGGCCTCGAAGACCCGAAGGGGATTCAGCGGGGGGAGCCTGCGCGCCATCAGAACCTCGGTTGCTTGTGAGAAAGAGAGGGAGAGAGGGGGTCAGGTATTACGATACATCATGTCTGGAGGACCAATGCGTAGTTCCTGAGCGCGGGGTGGGACTGCACAATCCCCACCATCCGAAGAACAGCGTAGGGATTGGCATGGATTTCGAGTTGAGTGACGAGTACCGGGCGTTTGCCGAGTCCGTCCGCCGCTTTGCCCAGGACAGGCTGGCAGCCGGTGCGCTGGCACGCGCGCACTCGCCAGCCTACCCATGGGATGCTGCCCGCATGCTCGCCGAGCAGGGTTTGCTGGGGCTGGCATTTCCGGAATCCGATGGCGGGCAGGGCGGATCACTGATGCATGCGGTGCTGGCCATCCAGGAGGTGGCGCTCGCCTGCCCGAAGAGTGCCGACATCATCCAGGCGGGGAACTTCGGGCCGATCCGCACCTTCGTAGAGTATGCCTCTGCGCAGCAGAAGGCGAAGTATTTGCCTGACCTGCTGGCCGGACGAAAGCTCATCGCCCTCGGCATGAGTGAACCGGAGGCGGGCTCCGCCGTGACCGAGCTCAGCACGCACGCCCGCATCGAAGGCGACGAGGTGGTGATCAATGGCAGCAAGGTCTTCTCGACACACAGTCCGGAAGCTGCCCTGTTCCTCGTCTATGTCCGCTTCGGTCCCGGTGTGGGCGGGATCGGATCGGTGCTGATCGAGCGCGACACGCAAGGTTTCCAGTTGGGTCGACCTTCAGCCTTCATGAGCGGCGAAACCTGGAGCCAGATGTACTTCGATGAATGTCGTATTCCGAAAGGCAACATCCTGCTCGGCAAGGGAGGGTTCAAGAAGCAGATCTCAGGTTTCAACGTCGAGCGACTGGGCAACTCGTCGCGTTCATTGGCGCTGGGACGGCACTGCTTCAATGTTGCCCGCGAGCACGCCGCGGTCCGCAAGCAATTCGGCCGGCATCTCTGTGAGTTCCAGGGAATTCAGTGGAAATTCGCCGAGATGAAACTCAAGCTCGAATCCGCGCAGTTGCTGCTCTACAAAGCGGCCCTGGAAGGCGAGCATGGCCTGCCCGGTGCGCAGAGCACGGCCATGGCCAAGCTCGCCTGCAATCTGGCCGGCTGGGAGGTGGCCAACGAAGCCTTGCAGATCATGGGGGGCACCGGCTACAGCCAGGAATCCATTGTCGAGTACTGCGTGCGACGCATCAGAGGCTGGATGATCGCCGGAGGATCAGTCGAGATCCTGAAGAACCGGATTGCCGAAGGCGTGTTCGAAAGGAGTTTTTCGCAGCGTCTCCCGGCTGCGTGACCAGGCACGAGCAGACGGCGAAACCAGAACACGATGCACGGAACGGAAAGAAGATGTCGAGCAGTTCAGCTCTGAATGTGGCTGTCGACCGGCCCGCGCTCGCCCATGCGCTGCTGGCACCGGCCAGCGTGGCGATCGTCGGTGCCTCCGACGATGCCGGCAAGACAAGTGGCCGGCCGCTGAGGTTTCTGCGCGCCGCCGGCTTCCAGGGGCGGGTCTACCCGGTCAACGCACGCCGCGCGACGGTACAGGGCGAGACCGCCTATCCCACGCTCACTGCCCTGCCTGAGGTGCCAGAGCATGTCTTCATCCTGACGCCGACCGAAGGCGTCCTCGACGCGGTCAGCGAATGCGCGAAGCTGGGGGTGAAGGTGGCGACCATACTGGCGGGAGGCTTCGCAGAGGCCGGTCCGGAAGGTGCCGCTCGCGAGCAAGCGCTCCTGACGGCAGTCCAGGGATCGGGGGTGAGGCTGCTGGGCCCCAACAGCCTCGGTCTGGTGCGCCCGTCCACCGGTCTGCTGCTGACCGCCAACGCTGCCTTCGCCGAACCGGAGATTCCGGCCGGCAAGGTCTTCGTCGCTTCGCACAGTGGCAGCATGATCGGTGCGCTGGTGTCGCGGGGCAAGGCCCGGGGCTTAGGCTTCGCCGGTCTCGTCTCGGTCGGAAGTGAGCTCGACCTCAGCTTGGGCGAGATCTGTGCGGCGACCCTGGACGATCCCGGGATCGAAGGCTATCTGCTGTTTCTCGAAAGCCTGAAGCACGGTGCGCAATTGCGGGAGTTCGCCCTCCAGGCCGCGCGGCGCGGCAAGCCGGTGATTGCCTACAAGCTGGGCCGTTCGGCAGCGGCGGCTGAGATGGCGGCCACGCATACCGGGGCGCTGGCCGGCGAGGACGACGTCGCCGATGCGTTCTTCAAAGGCCTGGGAATCATCCGGGTCGACATGATCGAAACCCTGCTCGAAACCTTCCCTCTGGCGAGAAGGCTCGCCTGCGCGCGGGTGCAGCCGGGGCGCAAACGGGTGGGGGTCGTCACGACGACGGGAGGTGGCGCGGCGATGGCTGTCGACCAGTTGGGCGTGCGCGGTGTGGTCGTCGAGCCACCGTCGGCCCAGACGCTGGCGCGTCTGGCCGCAGCGGGTGTGCCCAGCCAGCCGGGGCGGGTGCTCGATCTGACATTGGCCGGCACCCGCTACGAGGTGATGAAGGCGGCACTGGACATCCTGCTGGAAGCACCGGAGTTCGACCTCGTCCTGGCGGTCGTTGGCTCTTCTGCACGCTTCCAGCCCGATCTGGCCGTCAAGCCGATTCTCGATTCGGCGAACGCTGCCCGGCCGTTGGCGGCCATGTTGGTCCCCGATGCGCCGATTGCGCTGGCGCAGCTGACGGCCGCTCAAGTGCCCTGTTTTCGGACTCCGGAGGTCTGCGCCGACGCGCTCGCTGCAGTACTGGCGCGCGCCGAGCCCAGCGCGGTGTCGCAACTGGCGCTGCCGTCGGCAAAGCGGTCCCGATACCTCAGCGAGCGCCGGGCATACGAGGTGCTCGACCGGCTGGGTATTCCGCGGGCGGCAACGGACACTGTGCCGCTGGCGGGTGAACTGCCCGATCTTCCGTTCGATTTCCCGCTGGTCGCCAAGCTGTGTTCCGAAGAGATTCCCCACAAGACCGAAATCGGCGGCGTGATCCTGAACATCGCCGACAAGGTGAGCCTGCAGGAAGCCATGGCGACGCTGCGCGAGAATCTCGCCAGGAATGCGCCCGGCGTCAGCTGCGATGAAGTCCTGCTTCAACCGATGTGCACCGGTCTGGCCGAAGTGCTGATCGGTTATCGCATTGACCCCGATGCAGGGCCTCTGGTCATGCTTGCCGCGGGGGGTATCTGGGCGGAGGTCATGCGCGATCGTAGCCTGCGGCTTGCGCCGGTAACCCGGGACGCGGCGCTGCAGATGATCGATGAGGTCGTCTCGCTGCGGACAGTCACGGGCTTGAGAGGCCGGACGAAGGGCGATCTCGAGGCCTTGGCCGACGCGATCGTCGCGCTGTCGAAGCTTGCCGAATATCCCGAACTCTCGATCGTGGAGGCCGAAGTGAATCCCATGCTGATTCTGCCGCAGGGCCGGGGCGTGCTTGCAGTCGACGCCCTGGTAGTGCAGTCGTGAGCCGGCCTACTGCGCTGGAAGTCGCTGCCGAGTTCGGCGCGCAGCCGCCGGCAGCAATCGACTCGGAGGAGATTCTCCATCATGCCAAGCGTGCCGTGCTCGACTGGCATGCGGCGGCCATCCCCGGCGCAGTCCAGGCCCCGCCGGTGCTGCTCGAAAAGGTGCTGGCCGACGAACTCGACCGCGGTCCGTCCGCCCTCGTGCTCGGCCGGCGGGCAACGACGCGGGCCGCTGCGTTTCTCGACGGCACTGCCGCCCATACGGTCGAGGTCGACGACATCTTCAAGCAGGCAATCTATCACCCGGGGGCGCCGACGATTGCCGCTGCCCGGGCCGTGGCACGCGAGGTCGGGGCGTCCGGTCGGGACTTTCTGCGCGCCACCACCGTTGGCTACGAGATCTCGACCAGGATAGGTGCCGCCATGGGGCGCGCGCATTACCGGTACTGGCACAACACCGGCACTGTCGGCGCCTTCGGGGCGGCCGCGGCCGCAGCGGTGCTGTACAGACTGGATGCGGGGCGCTTCGCCCACGCGCTGGCAACCGTTGCAACGTTCGCTGCAGGACTCCAGCAAGCGTTTCGCATGGACTCCATGTCCAAGCCCATGCATGCCGGG
>Ga0172382_10006596_pt1 | contig 16767 bp, 24 predicted proteins | sample Leawel138RmetaG_FD_122245 | JGI IMG/M metagenome (GOLD analysis project Ga0172382, IMG submission 122245) | Leachate microbial communities from a municipal landfill in Southern Ontario, Canada - Leachate well 138R metaG | ecosystem: Engineered > Solid waste > Landfill > Unclassified | place...
CATATATCGGATAAACCTCATTTCTTTTACTTTCATAACTATCAGTTCTAAAATTAGCACATAATTCAAATTCCCTTTCTCCTGTTTTCTTGTATTCAATTTTTTCACCACTGACTGGATTAACTAAAAATTGATTAAAATTAATAACCTCGGCCACACTACTAACCTCTGATAAATCTTCCGGTAATTTTTCTTCTTTTTCATAATAGGAATTAATATAATTTTCTAAACTATAGATATTATTTAGAACCTTTTCGTCTATTTTTCTTTCTCTGGCAACCCTAGGAGATTCCACAAAGAACCAAGAAGAAGCAAATACTACTATTACTAGCAACACCGAGGAAAAGAAGAAAATTTTCATAATTTTATCTTTCTTTAAAATCTTATCTCTTCTAATATCGTATAAATAATAACTAAAAACTATAGCTGCAATTAAAATAACTGTTAATAATTGCAAAATAGATTTTAAAGTCATCTCCCCTGATAAAAAGGCATTAATAATGCCAACTAAAGAACCTAAAATAACCACAGCTGAAACAGCTAAAATAAAATAGGTTAACCAATTTCTCAAAGGAGAATCTTTATCTATTTCACCCTTTTTTAAACCTTTATTTATCAAATTAACACATAAAAAGAATATTGGAGCTGATATTAATAAAGCGGATATTCCAAAACGTAAAGCTGATTGATTAGAATAAGAACCGTAATAGGCCAAGGCATCAAAAACGCTTTTATCAATAATCTGAAAAATTATCAAAGCCGAAGATATGGCTACAAAAATTAAAGCCGCCAAGGAGAGAATATAATAAAAAGCATATTTAGGATTATGATTTTTCATAATTTTTTATTTAATAATAATTAAAAATCTTTTAACTTATCTAGGCTCTTATTCTGCATTTTTCTAATTTTTTCTAAAGCCTTAGCTTCAATTTGACGAATACGTTCACGAGTCACCTCAAATTCTTGACCCACCTCTTCTAAAGTATGAGCTACTCCGTCAACCAAACCAAATCTCATCTCCAGAATCTTTTGTTCGCGAGGTGACAGACTAACCATAATTTCTTTAACATAATCCTTCAATAATTGGAGTGCAGCAATTCTATCAGGTGAATCATTTTTAATATCTTCAATAAAATCTTCTAAAGTAGAATTATCATCATCATCTCCAATAGTAGTTTCTAAAGAAATAGTTTCTTGAGAAATTTTAATTATATACCTAACCTTATCTAAATCCTCCCCCATTTCAGCAGCCACCTCTTCAGCCAAGGGCTCACGACCTAATTCTTGCACTAAAAATCTTCGAGCCTGTTGATAACGATTAATTGTTTCCACCATATGAACTGGAATACGAATAGTTCTAGATTGATCAGCTAAGGCCCTAGTAATAGCCTGCCTAATCCACCAAGTAGCATAGGTAGAAAACTTATAACCCTTTTGATGTTCAAATTTATCAACGGCTCTAAATAAACCAATATTACCCTCCTGAATCAAGTCTAATAAACTTAAAGTTTTAACTCCAGAAAATTTCTTAGCGATAGATACTACTAATTTTAAATTAGCTACAATCATTTTTCTTTCAGCGTCCTTGTCACCTTTGTCCTTCCTTTTAGCTAACTCCACTTCTTCTTCGGCTGTTAATAAAGGAATTTTACCAATTTCTTTCAAATATATTTGAATAGAATCGAAAGTTAAGCTAGAAAAATCAACTGACAATTTAGAAGAATTTTTTATCTTCTCTGGTACCTCTTTCTTGCCCCCCAATAAACTGCCAGTATCCTCTAAAAGTTTAATACCAGCATCAGCTAAGCGACCTAAAAAAATTTCATATTCAAAAATATAATCTTCAACCGAAGGAAATAAATGCAAAACCTCGGTTTCTGTTAAAAAGCCTCTTAATTTACCCTTCTCAAGTATTTTAACCATGTCCTCTTCTTTCGGTAAAGCCACTTCATCAGAAGAAATTTTTTCTTTTTTGACCACCTTTTTCTTAACAACTTTTTTAGAAGCCTTTTTTTTATTGACTGGCTTAACCTGCTTTTTAGTAACCGCTTTTTTAATAATTGGTTTTTTGGTGTTTTTTTTAACTACAGTCTTTTTTTTCTTTTTAGAAACAGGTTTTTTCTTCTTAACCACCCTAGTCTTCGCAACCTTTTTTTTAATAATTTTCTTTTTCTCTGCTTTTTTAGCCATATATAATAAATTAATTTATATTATTTTTTGTAACTCTTCATTATAGTTTTTTAAATTTTTCATTATATCTTGAATACTTTTTTCATCATTTTCTTTTTCAGCTTTAATCAAATTATCATTTTCAATTTTTATTTTTTCTTTAAAAAAATTTTTTTTAATTTCTATAATATTTTTAATAATTTCTTCCTTTATTTTTTCTTCAGAAACCTCCTTATCAGACCAATAAAAATCAGAGATTAGACCAATTTTCTTAAGATCATCTTCCATGGGTAATAAATTTTCTTGTTTAAAATAATTTAACAAACCCTGATAGTCAATTCTACCCTCTTTATTATAGTAAATAAGCCAATAATTGTAAAATTCTTGATATTTGCCCATCACAAATTCAGGGTTTAAATTATTTAAAACATATTCACAATATTTATTGTTCTTAAGAAGCAAAGATAAAAGACTTTCTAATAATTTATCCTCCCAAGAAATAAGGCTCTCTTGATTAAGTGTTTTTATTTCAACCTCATTTTCCTTAATATTGTCATTTTTACTCATATTTTGAGCTATTTTTTGCAATTCCTCTCTTAAAAAGACCTCCTCAACTCTAGCTTTTTGACTTAATTCTTTTAACCAAAAGTCCTGTTCAACTTTATTATACAACTTATTTATTACTGTTAATATCTTGTTAACAGCCAAATTCTTATCTCTAATATTATTAATATCTATACCATCAAACTCCCTCAATAGATAATAACTCATAATATCCTGGGCAGAATCTAGGTATTTTTTGAAATTATCAGAATTTTCTCTAATTATATCGTCAGGATCTTTTCCCTCTTCTAAGCTAGCTATTTTCAGATTAAAACCCATTCTCAAAGCCTCGGATATCCCCCTGTCAGTAGCATTTTCGCCAGCTGAGTCCTGATCAAAGGCTAAAATAATATTTTTTGTATATCTTTTAATTAAATTTAATTGCGAAACTGTTAAAGCTGTTCCAGAAACAGCACAAACATTATTAAAACCGGCCTCATGAGCCGAAATGGCGTCCATTTGCCCTTCTACTAAAACAACCACATCTTTTTCTTTAATGGCCATCCTAGCCCTATCTAAGGCAAACAAGACCCTACTTTTATCATAGACTTCTGTCTGAGGGCTATTGATATATTTTCCCAAATTATGATTATTATTTGCTTCGGGGTTAATACGGGCTGTAAAGGCCACCGTTCGTCCATTAATATCATTAATGGGAAACATAATTCTATTTCTAAAACGATTAAAATGCTTTCCTTTTTCGCTTTTAAAAGACATTCCAGAAGATAAAATCTCTATGTCAGTGAATTTTTTACTTCTTAAAAAATTAAGCAAATCATCATAATTATCCAAACTGTATCCTATCTGCCAGTTTAAAATAGCTTCTTCGCTTAAACCCCTGTCATTTAAATATTTCTTAATATTTTTAATATTCTTTAAATCACCTTTTTCTGAAGTTAAAATATAATTATAATATTTGCGGCTAAGTTCTAAAATTTGTAATAAACGATTCTTTTGAGAATTATCAGAAAATTCTTTATTATCAATTACCACTCCCGCACGAGGCCCTAATAACTTTAAAGCCTCAATAAAATCAAGCCCTTCCATTCCCATAACAAAAGAAATTAAATCCCCCCCCTTTCCGCAACCAAAGCAATGATAAATTTGTTTATCAGGTGAAACCATAAAAGACGGGGTCTTTTCATTATGAAAAGGACATAAGGCTCTAAAATTTGAGCCGGCCGGCTTTAAATTGATATATTCACTAATTATATCAACTATATCCAACTTAGATTTTATTTCGTCAGCTTGATTCATATATTAAAAAATAAAAATCTTTTTTTCTTTTTATTAGGCTTTTGTAATCTAGCCAAATCATCTTCCAAATTACCTGAAAAACTATCATTAATTACTTGACCCTCTTTAACCTTGTCACCAGAAATCGCTTTTCTAGTGTTATGAAAACTAACTTCAACTAAATTGCTATTCTCAGAAAATCCCAATAACCCTTTTAGCCTATTAATTTCATTTTCAACTATTTCATTATCATATTCAGCATTATGCATATGCTGCCCTTCATAGCTAGCCTTTTTTTGGTCTAAATGAAGACTAAAAATCAAATCTGATCCAACTTCGTCTATATATAGATGAAGACGAGGATAATATCCACTGCCCAATCTTCTAACAAAACTCTCCACCCCCCTCCTTCTGTCAAAAATCAAAGCATATCCAGCTCGACGGATGAAAACCTTGTAATTATCAACTAAATTAGAATTAATCTTAAACTTCATTTTAAAAAATTAATTAATATAAGAATTATAAATTTCTTGAGCTAATTTTTTAGTATCAGAAAATCTATTTTTTAAGGTAGAGGCATTTAAAACTACGCTTATAAATTCCTGATTATTATTAATAGTAAATTGAGCCCCAAAACAATAACCAGCTAAATCATTATAACCAGTTTTTCCTCCAATTATTTGTAGCTGCTCATTATCACTAAAATTATTTAATAACTCATTAGTAGAGTAAATATTTTTTACCCTTCCTTGTTTAGTAAAGAATTTATAATTATAATTATTTACTAAATCTAAAATTTCTGAGTTAGTAAAGGCTCTTTTTATCAAAAAAGAAACCTCTTTGGCCGTAGAAACATTATAAGGACTAAGTCCGGTAGCATCCTTAAAATTAGTGCTTTTTAATCCCAATTCTTCAGATTTTTTATTCATTAAGTTAACAAAATCATCTTCACTTAATCCCAGGGAAGAAATTAAAGCTACCACCGCCGTGTTATCAGAGGCAATTAAAGATAGGGCTAATAAATCCTTATTTTTAACCTCATCTCCTATAAACAAATAATCTCTACCACCCAAACGACGATCACTTTCTTTTATTTTATAATACTCTTCTAAATCTAGGTCAAAATCTTCTGTGATAATAAGAGTAGACATTAGCTTACTAATACTAGCAATCGGCCAAACTTGATCAGAATTTTTTTCTAAAATAAAAATATTTTTTTTAACATCCATAACAACAGCGCTAGAAGCTGAAATCTCTAGTTGATCAATCTGATTTATTTTTTGGGAATAATATTGACTCTCAGATATTTTTACAATTTCTCCATAATCTATTTTAGGCCAATCCATTTCAGAAAAAAAACCACCCTTAAAAAATATAAAACTAATAAAGTGAATTAAGAAATAATTAAACATATTAATGTAATACTTATTTTATTCTCTGTCTTCAATGCTTTTGCTATCATCATGAGTTTCAGCTTCAATACTATCCTCTACTAAATTTTCAAATAAATTTCCGCCAGAAGGCTCTATTTTGCCTAATAATTTATCAATGCTTTCATTTTTATTAAATTTTTCATACTCGGGTAGATCTTTTAAGCTATTTATACCCAGAAATTTAATAAACTCTAAACTGACCGAATATTCATTTTCATCAGCCTCATTCGAAGACTTTTCTTCCACTAAACCTCGGATTAATAAATTCCTTAAAATTAAAGTACAATTTATACCCCTAATCTTTTCTATTTCTGATTTTTTAATAGGACCTCGATAAGCAATAATTGTTAAGGTTTCTAAACTGGCCGGAGTTAGCTCTCCACTTACTTCGGTCTGTAAAAAATCCTGAACTAATTTAGCATTATCAGGAGCGCTAGCCATTTGATATTTCTTTCCGCTCTCAATAATTCTAATTCCTCTATCCCCCTCATTATACTCAGAAATGAGCTCACTTAAAGACTTTTCCACCTCAGAAATTTCTTTTTTAGAAAAATCAGCTAATTCTTTTAAAGTTAGTGACTTAGAGGAAACAAAAAATAAAGATTCTAATAAATATTTTAATTTCATAGATATGTTTTTATTATTTAAAAAATTAATTATCAAGTTCTCGATATTTTTCCACGAAAATTTCACCAAACAAATCAGCCTGATCAAAAACTATTTCCCTTTGTTTAGCTAATTCCAAAACAGCTAGAAAATTAACAATAATTTCAGTTTTAGATTTAGCTTTTTTTAAAATTTTAGTAAAATTTAATTTAACCCTAGTAATAATAGTATTTTTAATATAAAGAATTCTTTCCTCAATACTGATTTCTGATATTATTGTTTTTTTCTCTAAATTCTCCTCTAAAACATCAACTTTATCTAAAATTTTTTGAAATTGATCTTTTAGGGTTTCAGCGACAACGTTCTTTGGCGGAAAAAATGTTTCTACCAATAAATTGAACCGACGATTATTTTTTGGCAATTCTCTAAAAAAAGAAAATTTCTTACGTCCAATAATTTTTTGAATTTTAAAACTTAAATCAACAAAATCCTTATACATTTTTAATTTACTTTCCAAATCCTCAATCTCTTCCTGGTCTTCTTCTGTAAATAAATAAGGCAAAAGAGCCTTAGATTTTATATATAAAAGTTTAGCCGCTAATAATAAAAAATCAGCCATTGATTCTGGCAAAATATTTGAAGACTTTTTAATATATTCTAAATATTCGTCAGCTATTTTAGCTAAATTAACCGAAGTTATATCTAATTCCTCTTTTTCGATTATTTGCAGCAACAACGAAAGAGGGCCCTGAAACTTATCTATTTTAATATCTATCATAATTATAAAGATTATAGCTCCTATATATTAGCTTATTTTAACCCATAAGGCAAGAATTAAAAAATAAAATACTTAATATATTCAAGTAAATTAAATAATTTTTTTAATAATATCAATAAACCCTCTTAGCTCTTTTTTATGAATATCTTCGAGTAAAAAATTCTTTAATTCCTTTAGTTCTAGGGATAAAATATTTTTTTTTAGATCTAAAACTGTTTGACTAATTTTGATTAAATTATTAGAATAAAACCCTTTTTTAAGAATACATTTTTGACATAAAAATTCCTTATCAAAAAAATTAAAATATAAAGAATCAATCGAATTACACTTTGAACATCTAGCAAAATCAAGATCATAACCTAGATTTTCTAATATTTTTAATTTAAAAAACAATAATAAAGCCTCAGAATTATCTGGGCTAAAATCTAAATTTAATAAAAAATCTTTTAGATTTAAAAAAATATTAAAATCTGGTTGATTGGGAAAAGTTAAGTCTCTTAAAAATCTAAGACCTTGCCCAGCTAATAGGATTCTCTGATAATCACTTTTTATACTTAAAAAAGAATTTTCACTAATAACACTACCGACATAATCTCTTTCCTTGCCCTTAATAATCATTAAATCCACTAAATTAAAAGGCTCTAAATGACCAACGAGCTTGGATAAAGGTTTTTTAATCCCCTTGGCAATTAAATGTATTTTTCCAAAATCTAAAGTATAAAAACAAACCAAACCATCATAGTCATTAATATCCTTTCTAGACAAAACTATAGCCTTAGTTTTAATCATATTTTTTATCTAAATAAGATTGCAATATTATCATAGCCGAAACACTATCTCTCTCATATTTGACCTCTTTAACTTTTAAAGTATCGGCTTGAACACTGCTAAGTCTTTCATCTATAAATTCCAAAGAAATATTTTTATCGACCAATCGAGTCCTTAATATTTTAATAAACTTAGAAAAATTAGAGTTTTCAATTGTTCCAGTTGACATTTTTTTGGGCAAACCGATTACTACAGAATTAATATCTTCTTCTAGTATAATTTTTACTAATTCTGAAATATTTTTAATAGTTTTGAAAGGGGTAGCGATTCTATTTTCGCTATCAGCCAAAGATAAGCCAATTCTCTTTTCACCCCAATCTACTCCTAAATAATTTATATCCATATTACATACTAGTTAAAATTCTATTGCCCCGTCCCTTTTCTAAAATAGCAATAGAATGCTCAAAATGAGCACTTAAGGAACCATCCGATGTTATTATAGTATATCCATTGCTATCCATTTTTACTCTAAACTTACCCTGATTAATCATCGGTTCAATAGCTATCACCATACCTGGCTCTAAGGTCATATTCTCATAACTATTATCACCGATCTCATAATGAAAAACATTGGGATCTTCATGAGCAAAATAACCGACTCCATGCCCGACCAAATCTCTAACCGAACTAAATCCCTGGCTTTTAACATAATCACCAATTGCCTTTCCGATATCATTTAAAGTATTGCCAGCGATAGCCTTAGAAATACCTAAATTTAAAGCTTTTTTAGTTACTTCTAAAAGTTTTTGAGCTTCTTGACTGATCTTACCGGCTGGAAAAGTTCGGCAAGTGTCGGTATAAAATCCACCCAATTGAGATTTATCATTATAGGGCCTATTATTAGCCTCAGCCTCTTCCTTGGTTTGAATTGGCCACTCCATCCCGATATCAAGACTAACAATATCACCCTCCTTAATTATTCTATCTGGCAAAGAAGAACCGTGAACAACTTCATTGTTGATAGAAACACATAAAGCTGAGGGAAAAAAAACATCATCCCCCATATCATAATTTTTAAAAGCAGGCCGACCATTGACCTCTTTCATCAAAGACAAAGCTATTTCCTCTAATTCAGCTGTTGAAGCTCCTGGAACAACTTTTTGTCCAAGCTTTTCAAGAATATTTGCCAATATTATACCTCCCTGTCTAATAATTTCCACTTCTTCTTTTGTTTTGTAGTATATCATATTTAAAGTTTACTTATAATAATCTAATATTTTTTTAAAGTCCCTTTCATCGTCCCTGGTTGTTCCTGGCAGGCTAATAAATTTCCGATAAGCTCTTTGTCTAGTTGAAAAAGGAATTTTGCCGTTTCTTTTAATCGTCGGCACCAATGTTTTAAATATTTTAATAGCTTGGTCTCGATTATTTCTTAAATTAGAAAATTGACCATGTCTTGTCAGATTAGCTAATTTTTTAGTAAAACCGCTGGAACCGCTCATCCTAAAATCATTATTTCCGGTTGGTAATTTTTTTGAAAACATAATAAAAATATTTTAATTGTCAATATATTTATTATAATATTTAAAAGACTAAAATACAAGAAAAATAAAAAACCCTAATTTCAAAAAAGATAAAAAAATTAATCTTCAAGAAAATTAGGGATTTTAACTATATTCCGTCGTAATCTCTCATGCTAATTTGAGCCTCGATCTGCTTAACAGTTTCAATGACAACGGAAACTACGATTAACAAACTTGTACCTCCGATAGCCAAAGCTTGCATTCCGGTAAAATATTTCATTATTAGAGGTAAAACAGCAATTAAACCCAAAAATAACGAACCAGTTAAAAGTATTCTTCGACTAATATAAGATAAATATTCACTAGTGTAGCGACCTGGTCTTATTCCGGGAATAAAACCTCCTTGTTTTTGTAAATTTTCTGAAATTTGATCAGGTTTAAAGATAATCTCTGTATAAAAATAAGTAAAGGCCACTACTAAGACGAAGTAGAAAATTCCATAAAATAACTGATTTTCAAATAAACTTATCACCCAATAAGCGGTCTTAGAAAGTATTTCAGACTTAGCTGATACAAAAAATTGAGCAATCATTGATGGAAAAACCACCACCGAAATAGCAAAGATAATTGGGATAACACCAGCAGTGTTAACTCGAAGTGGTAAATGAGTAGATGTTCCACCAAAAGCTCTATTTCCTCTTATTTGTCTAGCATATTGAACTGGAATATTTCTTTGTCCTTCGTTAATAATAACAATTCCAACTATAGTAATTATAGCTATAATTAAAAATCCTAATAATAGATAAATTTGAGACAAGTCAAAAGTTACAAAAAGATTTTGAACTATAGTTGGTAAGGACGATATAATACCAGCAAAGATAAGCAGTGAAATACCATTCCCGATCTTTTTCTCAGAAATAAGCTCACCAATCCACATTAAGAAAATTGTTCCAGCTGTTATAGTAATTATTGTAGTTATTAAATCAAAGGCCGAGATATCACCCAAAATATCATAAGAAGATTGACGAAGTAAGGCAATCATTCCATAAGCTTGAACCATTGCTAAAGGAACAGTAGCTATTCTAGTCCAAGAATTTATTTTCTGTCTTCCAGACTCTTCTTTTTGCATTTCTTCAAATTTTGGCACCACCATGCCTAATAATTGAAAGATAATAGACGAAGTAATATAAGGACCAATACCCATCATAACAATAGAAAAATTATCCATACTACCACCAGAAAATACATTTAACATCCCCAAAACCTGATTAGAAGAAAAAATCTCTTTTAAAGCTAAAACATTAACACCCGGTACCGGAATATGAGCAAATAATCTAAAAATAGCTAACATTAATAATACAAATAAAATACTATTTCTTAAGTCTCTAATTTTCCAAATTTTTTGAATTTTTTCTATCATATTTATTTTATTATTTTTCTTCTATTTGCTTTTTAACACTATCACTAAACAAGATTTTTTCAAATTTCAAACCCTTAGGGATTAACTTTTCTTTTCCTAATATTTTAACTGGTAAATCTTTTTTAGATACTAATTTTTTTTCTAATAAAGTACTAATATTTACAACTTCATTATCTTTAAAGTTTTCATTTATTTTAACAACGCTAACAACCTGATTTTTAGGAGATAAAGATCTAAAACCTCTAGTTTTAGGAATTTTTAATAAATTCTTCTTCATTCCCAATCTTTTCAATTTAAACCTACTAACACCGGCCCTGGATTTTTGCCCCTTTAAACCACGGCCACTATAAGTCCCCTTACCAGAAGCATTACCACGGCCCAATCTTTTTCCTTTATTGGAACTTCCAGAACTTTTTTTTACATTACTTAATGAGATAGCCATATTTTTATGTTTAATACTTACTTTTATTTATAAAATTATTTTTTAATACTAAACTCTTTGGTTTCTTTCTTAATCTCCTCTCCGGCTGACTTAGAAGAAAAACCTGTTTTCTTTAAATTTTTTAAAGCTAAAATAGTACATTTAGCATTATTAACCTTATTGCTAGTCCCTAGTATTTTACTGCTAATATTCTTTACTCCAGCTAAATCCATAATAACTCTAACAACACCTCCAGCGATAACTCCTCTGCCTTGAGAAACTGGTTTAAATAAAATTTTAGCAGAACCAAATTTTTGATAAATCTGATGCGGGATAGTATCATTGACAATCGGAACATTAACAATATTTTTTTTAGCCTTATTAACCGCCTTATTAACCGCCAAAGTAACATCCGCTCCCTTTCCTAAAGCCACAGCTATTCTTCCTTTTTTATCCCCAATAACAACACAAACCCTAAAACTCATTCTTTTTCCACCCTTCATAACCCTGGTAACCCTAGCTACATCTAAAATTCTTTGTTCAAACTCTTCCTTAGGCCTCTCACCAAAACGTCTTTTACCAGAGAAAGGCTTTCTCCCCCCCCTATTATCAAAACTTTTTGTTTTGTTTGCAGGATTATTTGTATTTACATTTAAAGCTGAGTTATTGTTACTTTCAGCTACTGAATTTTTTTTATCTGACATAATATTTCTTGTTTATATATAAAAATTAAAAAATTAAGCCGCCTTCCCTAGCTCCGTCAGCTACAGCCTTAACCCTTCCATGATATTTATAACCACCCCTATCAAAAACTATTTCTGTTATTTTTTTCTTAACAGCTTTCTCCGCTAAAAGCTTTCCTAACTTAAAAGCCACTTCAACCTTTTTACCTTTTACGTCTTTTAATTCCTTACTATTAGCACTAACCAAGGTTTTTCCAGAAATATCATCTATTAATTGAATAAAAACACCTCGATTAGATCTAAAAACATTTAATCTTGGTTTTTTTTCAGTTCCACTAATAACAGAACGAATCTTTTTATGACGTCTAGCTAGTTTATCATTTTTTTCTTTTACATTAATCATATTTATAAATTAAAAAATTATTTATTATTTAGCAGCCGCTTTTCCCGCCTTTCTTCTAATAATCTCATCAGAATATTTAATACCCTTTCCTTTGTATGGCTCTGGTTTTCTTAATTTTCTTATTTGAGCAGCTAATTCACCAACTAATTGCTTATCAATTCCAGAAATAGTTAAATTATTACCCTCTGCTAAAGCAGATATTCCATCGGGTAAAACAAATTCCACTGGATGAGAAAATCCCAAACTTAAATTTATTTTATTCCCAGATACAGACACTTTATATCCCACACCCTTTATTTCTAATTTCTTTTCGTACCCACTATTAACACCGATAACCATGTTATTTATTAAAGCTCTAAAAAGACCCCACAAAGATCTTTCTTCTTTATTATTTTCATTTTTAACCTTAACAATAGCTTCTTCTGGAGTAATTTCAACCTTAACAAGCTTGTGTAACTCTTGCTTTAATTCTCCTTTGGGACCCTTAACAACTATAAAACCCTTGTCTATACTTATTTGAGTACCAGCTGGTATTTTTATTGGTAATTTTCCTAGTCTTGACATAATATCTTATTATTTTTTAAGAAATGAGTCTTCCTTAAAAATATTTTAAAAAATTAATAAATTTCACAAATAAACTCTCCACCAATCTGCTCTTTTCTAGCCTGTCTTCCAGTCATCATGCCCTTGGATGTAGAAATAATAGAAAAACCTAAGCCATTTAAAACTTGGCCAATATTATCTTTATTAACATAAACTTGACGACCTGGTTTACTAATTTTCTTCAAAAAGCTAATCTTGGGTTGACCATCCTTATCATATTTTAAAACTATTTTAATTTGGTCAAATTTAGCCGCTTTATTTTTTTGCAAATCTTTTCCACCAGGAATAATTTCTACCTTAGAAACAAATCCCTCTTTTTCTAAAATCTTGGCAATATTAAATTTAACCTTACTCATAGGTAAAACAACTTCTGCCTTTTTAACCATAGAAGCGTTCCTAATTCTAGTTAACATGTCTGCGATTGGATCTATCATAATATTTTAATCTAAAATTGAAAATTATTTTCAAATAATATAATTTACAATTTTTTTATATTTTATATATTTATTTTTTATGATTATTTTTTACCAACTGGATTTTTTTACTCCCGGTAAGTCACCATTATCCGCTAATTCTCTAAAACAAATACGACATAAATCAAAGTCTCTCATATACCCCTTATTTCTTCCACAACGCCAACATCGATTTATTTTTCTAGTAGAAAATTTTGGTTTTCTTTTTGCTTTAACTATTAATGCAGTTCTAGCCATAAATATATTATTAATTATTTTTTATTTTTTTCTTCTTTTTTAAAAGGAAATCCAGCCAATCTAAATAATTCTATCCCCTCTTCTTTGTTTTTTGCAGTAGAATGAATTATAACCTCCAAACCATGAATATTATTTAAATCTTCAACTCTAACCTCCGGAAAGGCAATATTCTCTTTAAAACCAATACTTAAGTTTCCCTGCCTATCAACTGATTTTTCAGAAATACCCCTGAAATCTCTAACCCTAGGAAAACTAATATTTATCAACTTATCCAAAAAATCATACATCCTACTACCATGTAAAGTAACCATAGCGCCAATTGTCATTCCCTCCCTAATTTTAAAAGATGCGATTGATTTTTTGGCTTTAGTTAAAACTGGCTTTTGACCTGAAATTCTGGTTAAAGTTTTTTCAACATTAGCGATATATTCTTTCTCTTTATTATGTCTACCAAAACCAACATTAATAACAACTTTTTCGATTTTTGGTACTAAAAAGATATTAGTGTAACCAAATTTATCTTTTAATTGTGGGATGATATCTTTTTGATATTTTTCTTTTAAATTCATATATATTATATTATTTTTCTATTTTTTATTCCAAGGTTTCTTGACATTTTTTACAAACTCTAAATTTTTTATTTTGGCCATCTTCATTTTTTACAGATTTATAAGCCACCCTAGTCTCTTTACCGCATTTTGGACAAATCAAAATAACATTAGAAGCATTAATTAATCCCGGAAATTCAATTCTTTGGCCTTTCTCTCCTCTTCTTTGAGGACGAAGATGCTTAATCAAGATATTTAAACCCTCAACACTAACTCTTTTTTCAACAGGAAATACCTGCAAAACTTTTCCAGTTTTACCTCTATCTTTTCCAGTTAATATTTTTACTTTATCGTTTTTCTTTATTTTCATATTTTAAAATATTTAAATTATTTAATATCTTATAAAACCTCAGGGGCTAAAGATGTAATCTTGAAAAAACCAGCTCGTCTGACTTCTCTGGCAACTGGACCAAAAACACGAGATCCCTTCGGTTCATTCTTTTCTTTATCAATTATAACACAAGCATTTTCATCAAACCTTAAATAAGAGCCATCTGGTCGACGTATTTCTTTCTTGGTTCTAACTATAACAGCTCTAACAATATCTCCTTTTTTAATTGGCATATGGGGTGATGCGGATTTAACCGAAGCAACAATAACGTCACCAACGCCAGCATATCTTTTTCTGTATCCACCCAAAACCCTAATACATAAAACCTCTTTGGCTCCAGAATTATCAGCTACTTTTAATCGACTTTCTGTTTGTATCATATATTTAAAAATTAAATAAAATAAATTATTAAACTATTCTCCACTTTTTATCCTTACTAATTGGACGACACTCTACAAAATTAACCTTATCTCCAATCTTAGAAGAATTTTTTTCATCATGGACTTTATATTTTTTGCTAACAATATATCTTTTTTTATATTTCTTATTGATTTTAACTCTCTCAACTTCAACAACAATGGTTTTATCACTTTTATCACTAACAACAACGCCAGCAAACTTTTTTCTAATTACTTTTCTTGGCTCAGTATTAGCTTTTTCTTTAATATTTTTTACCATATTATTTATTTATATTATTTTTTATTTTTTTATCCTTGTTTATCAAAGTTAAAACCCTAGCAATATCCCGCTTAATAACCCTAATAGCTCTAATATTCTTTAATTGTTTACTAGAATCTTTAAAACGAGAATCTCTTAATTTTTCTCGCAAATCTGATAAAATATTGTGTAATTCTGAAATTGTTTTAGTTTTTAATTCTTTTAAATCCATATTTATAATAATTTAAATTTTAATCTTTTTTAACAAATTTGCATTTAATTGGTAATTTATAAGCTGCTAGATCTAATGCTTTTTTAGCCATATCCTCAGTTAAGCCATCAACTTCAAATAATATCATACCAGGTTTTACAGCGGCCACATAATGATCTACAGCACCCTTTCCCTTACCCATAGGAATTTCTCCTCCTTTTTTAGTAACCGGTTTATGAGGGAAAACTCTAATCCAAATTTTTCCACCCTTTTTTGTATATTTAGTAATAACTCTTCTAGTAGCCTCAATTTGACGAGAATTAACCCAACAAGCTTCTAAGCTTTTTAAGCCGTAGGAACCAAAATCAATATTAGTTGCACCGCTTGCTTTTCCACCTCGTTTCCCTTTGTGCGATTTTCTATATTTAGTTTTCTTTGGCATTAACATATATTTGCAAAATTATTATTAAATTATATCTTATTTTTTATTAAAAACCTCTCCCTTGTAAATCCAAACCTTTATCCCAATACTTCCGTAAGTAGTGTGAGCTACACCTCTGGCATAATCAATATTAGCTCTCAAGGTACTTAATGGCAATTTTCCTGAAATTAATTTTTCTGATCTAGCGATTTCAGCTCCATTTAAGCGACCAGCAACAACCACTTTAACTCCCAAAGCGCCTCCTCTTTCAATTCTAGAAATAGCTTGTTTCATAACCTTTCTAAAAGGAACTCTTTTTTCTATCTCTAATATCATAGACTGAACATTGATCTGAGCACTTAAGTTAGGATTTTCTACTTCTTTTATATTTATATTTATATTATTTAAATGAATCTCCATAGGGTTTGATAAATATTTTCGATGTAAAATTCTTTTTAACTCTTCAACCCCATTACCACCTCGACCAAAAATAACACCTGGCCTAGCTGTAAAAATATCAATATTAATTTGACCAGAGTTTCTAGAAATTTCTACCCTATCAATGCCGGCTTCTTTAAATTCTCTAATAATATGCTTTCTAATTAAAACATCCTGCTTAACATTTTTAATATATTTATTACCAGCACCAAACCATAATGATGGCCAAGTCTTTATAACACCGATTCTTATTATTTTTGGATTTATTTTTTTACCCATATTTATTAATATAAATTATTTAATATTGAAAATGATTATCCAGCCTTTCTTCTAAAAACCTTACTAGCAAAACTTTTAGAGGATGCTTTGTTTTCTATTTTTGTATTTTTTAATTTTTCCTCTGGTTTTTCTGTTTTTATATTTTTAGCAACCTCATCTTTTTTTTCAGCAGAAACTTTTTCCTTTTTATCTGATTTTGGTTTTTTAGATAAATCATCTAATTTTACCGGTTCCTCTACCTTTACTTTCTTAGCCTCCTTTTTACCACTGTCGACAATCTCAGATAAGGTTAAATAAATGTGGCTCATTCTTTTTCTAATAACAGTAGCTCGACCATGAGCTCTAGGCATCCATCTTTTAAGTGTTTTTCCATCCTCAACCCTAACCTCTTTTATTATTAAATTATTTTTATCTAATTCGTAATTATTAACAGCACTAGATATAGCTGATTGAACCAATTTTAACA
>Ga0172382_10006597_pt1 | contig 16762 bp, 18 predicted proteins | sample Leawel138RmetaG_FD_122245 | JGI IMG/M metagenome (GOLD analysis project Ga0172382, IMG submission 122245) | Leachate microbial communities from a municipal landfill in Southern Ontario, Canada - Leachate well 138R metaG | ecosystem: Engineered > Solid waste > Landfill > Unclassified | place...
TCTCAAGTCAGTTCTCATTCGGTCCTTCAATATGGGGTAAGTGGACCGAATCTACGAGCAGCAGGGATTAACTATGATTTGAGAAAATCTAGACCTTTATATTTTTATCAGGACATTGATTTTGATGTGCCTGTGGGAGTTAAAGGGACCTCATTTGATAGATATCTGATTAGATATGAAGAAATGATTCAGAGTTCTAGAATCATTACTCAGGTTTTAGATAATCTACCTCTAGGGAGTATTGATTCCAATGTGGATGAGTTGGACTGGATGAACTCTCTTCGTTCGCTTAATAAAGAGTTTCATTACTCTTCTTTAGAAGCGCCAAACGGAGAAACTGGTATTGTTTATGTTCAAGGTAGAGAAGGGCAGATTAAACGATTAAAAATAAAGTCTCCTAGCTTATTTCTTGCTCAGGCCTTGAAAGAATTTTTAACAGGTGTTGAGGAAAAATCAGTTCCTGTGGCCTTAGCAAGTTTAGGTATCAGAGAAAGAGAGATGGAAAGATAATGATTTTAAGTAAAGAATTTTATATCAGAGCTTCGCTATTTAAAAGACTGTGGTTGCATAGACAAATGAGTAATCTCTCTAAGAGTGCAAAGCTCTTCTCTCCTAGCGACTGGAAGAACTATCGTCCTTCAATACGAACTCATAAAATGCCAGTTTTTACTGGCACCAAAAAAGACTTACTCCTTCACAAAGATATCAAGAATCTGGAGAACGTTTGCCCTACCAATGCGATTAAAGTCACTGAAAATAAAATCTTGATAAGTGAGAAGAATTGTATTGGTTGCCTGGAATGTGTGAAAGCAGCACCTGAAGGATTATTGTCAGTTAGTCCGGGAAGGTTTCTGTCCGATCACGATACCAATTAATTTCTTGAAGGCGTTTGATAAAGACTTCTCGAGGAATGTATTTCCCTCCAAAAAGCTCCACCACACTTGTTACCATCTGGGTGTCAATAAAAGCGATGTTTGTTTGCTTGAAGTGCTCGCAAAGAGAGTAAAGAGCAAACTTAGAAGCGTTATCTTCCAGCATAAACATGGACTCAGCAGAAACGAATTCTCCCATAATAACCCCATAGAGTCCACCTACTAATTGCCCTTGAGGGTTCCAGACTTCTACCGAGTAGGCCAATTGATGATAAAAAAGTTTAATATAGGCTTCTTTAAGTTCATCAGTGATCCAGGTGTTCGTCTGATCTTTTCTTTCTACGGTTGAGCAAAGTTCAATGACTTTTTCAAAGTCCTGATTAAAGGTGGCACGAAAAGGAGTTTTTTTAAGAAATTTCTTGAATGAGCGAGGAAGATGAAATTCATCCAAATCAATAATTCCACGAGGATCAGGAGAGAACCAGACCCGAGGATATTTTTCTGAAACAGGCCAGGGGAAGATACCTTGAGAGTAGGCACTCATGAGCATGTCTATTTCAAAATCACCGCCGACGGCTACAATACCATCAGGATCTGCAGTATCGACGGGAGGAAAAACAATTTCTCTCATTAAGCGAGAACCTCAATCAGAGCATTGGCCACATCGGATGCTACACCTAGGGCCGCTATTTGATCTCGAGGATTAACCCCTTCAGGTAAAACGAAAGGAGCAACCTCCATAAGATCTGCACCAGTCACTTTATACTCACTCTTAAGAAGATGAATCAGTGTTATACAGTCACTAGGAATCAAACCATTCTTTTCAGGTGTTCCCGTTGCAGAGGCATAGAGTTCATCAAGAGCATCAATATCAAAACTAATATAAATTTCTTCTACACCAAGAGCACTGAATTGTTTTTTTATCTTATTAAAAACTTTTTCAACGCCCCATTTGTTGAATTCTCCTGCCCAGATTTGTTCAACTCCTAGAGTGTTCTTCCAGTGTTTTTTGTTTTTACCTGAAGAACGAATTCCAATTTGCACAATATGATCAGTTGTTTTTAAGTACTTTAAAATTTGATTAGTCCAAGTACCAAAACAAAAATCAATCCCCAGACGAGTATTTAGAAGATCGGTATGAGCATCAAAGTGAACAATGGCCGCTTTCTTTTTATCTTTTCTACTTTCGAGCCAGGTCTTAGTGAGAGGAAAGGAGATAGAATGATCCCCACCAAAACCAAGGATTCTGGCTTCAGGATATTTTTTATAAATATCAGCTGTCGCTTTTTCGGTAATGCTTAGAGGGGAGACAGGAAGTCTGGAAACTCTTCCATACAGAGCTTTCTGACAATCTTTGATTGTTTTCTCATTAAGATATTTATCATGAAGAAGATGAGGGATGACTCGTACATCTCCAATATCTTGAAAAGAGTTCTTATTGTCTATAATCCCCTGTCGGAGTAAGAGCGGTCCCCAGTTTGCCCCTCTTTGAATTCCTCCTCCACAATCTGAAGGAATCCCCAGAAGCATAGGTTTTTTATCATTTAGTTTATCGAGTGAGGCTTCCCATTTCTTGGTAACGGAATCAATTTTAGTGCTGTTATAATATGCTTTAAAAAGTTTTTCTTTTTTGTCCTGAGCCGTATGAACAGTGAAAACCCCATTACCTGGGACGGTTAGAATTTTCTTTAAGTCTTTCAAATGATGACTCCTTCTTTAATTTTTGAACTAAGTAACTGAAGAAAATATTTCTTCGTAAAGTTATCTGCATCCAGATGGAGATAGTCTTTTAGAACTTTATATTCAAAGTTAATGATTTCTTGATCTAGGTCCGTGTACACTCCTGCAATATGGCTTGATTTAATGACTTGTGGGAAGCTATTCCATTCATCTTGATAAGGTTCTTTAGAGAATACATCTAAATAAGCTCGGGCTTCTGAGTTTTTTACGAGGTAGGCCTTAAGATCTTCTTCATTAATCAGTCCACCCCGAGCACTATTGAAAATAAAGTGAAATGATAGATGGTTGAAAAGCTCTTTATTAAACATCTGTCGATTTTTGTCGTTAAGTCCACAACATAAAATAAGGGCGTGATAATCTTTTTTGGGAAGTTCTCGATAGTCTTTTATACAGCCTTCCACATAAGGATCAACCACATGAACGATCACACCTAAGGCCTTAAGGCTTGCTGTCACCATTTTGCCAATATGGCCGTAACCGAAAAGAACCACTTCCTTGTTTTTTAAGAGCGTGCGCTCCCATTGCCGGCCCGGATCCCAGTTATCACTCTGAGGACGCTTAATACTTGCTTCAAAAAAACAACTTAAAATCCAATCGGCGACAGCATGAGCACGTATTTCATGGCCAATAATTGTTGGAATATTTTGAATGAGGGAATAATCCAGACTTAAGTTATCGTATCCGGAGTTGGGATGTATGATGAGTTCAGTCCTACTCAAAAGGTTTCTTATTTCTGAAAGTCTGGTATGAGTATTAGTAAGTAAAATTATAGGACTTGAATCAAGTTCATCTTGAGAACGACAGTACCTAAGTTCCAGAGATTGCAAAGTTTCTTTTTCTCTCTCTATAAAGTCAGGAGATTGGTAACTGGAGACATTTAATCTAATGAGCTGAAAGCTTTTCATGCCTTCTAAATTAGCGTATAAGGGATTAAAAGATAAGGAAGAAATATGATCACTATTAAATCACAACGTGAAATTGAGATTATGAGAGAGTCGTGCAAAATGGCGGCTAAAACTCTTCATTTTTTAGGAAAGAATCTCAAAATAGGGATGAGCACTGAAGAAATTGATAAAATGTGTCACACATATATGACCAATCGAGGCTTAATTCCTGCAACACTGGGATACCATGGTTTCCCTAAGTCCTTATGTACGTCTCGTAATGAAGTTATCTGTCATGGGATTCCTAATGAAAAAGAAACTATTAAAGACGGCGATATCATCAACCTTGATGTGACAGGTATTTGGAAAGGTTTCCATGGAGATACGAATGCTACTTTTTTAATGGGGAATGTGCGTCCTGAAATTAAAAAATTAGTTGATGTCACTTATGAGTGCATGATGGCCGGAATCGCTCAGTGTCGTCCAGGGGGAAGACTTGGAGATATCGGAGCCGTTATTGAAGAAATGGCCCATGATAATGGTTTTAGTGTGGTTCGCGAGTACTGCGGCCATGGTATTGGACGAAAGTTCCATGAAGATCCACAAGTGGTTCATTACGGTAAAAGAGGAACGGGAGTAGAGATGCGCCCAGGAATGACTTTTACAATTGAGCCAATGATTAACTTTGGTAAACGTCACTGTAAAGTCCTTGCAGATGAGTGGACTGTTGTCACAAAAGATAAATCCTGGTCAGCACAGTTTGAACATACAATACTTATCACAGAGTCAGGATATGAGATTCTTACTCAATTCTCACCTGATGAGTGGACGGAAGCGGATGATCAGCTTTAAAGAAATTTCTCAAATCGACTTTAGAAAACCTCTTCTAGCGCCGACGGTGGTCAGTGAGGGCTTTGGTTATAAACTTGCCTTACGATTTGATAAAAAAGAGAACCTTCTGGAAGCCAGATATGCTGGAAATGATAATATCTGGTTCAATACTCTTTGTTATTTTCTGGAAGGAAAGAACTACCTGGAACTGAAGAACTTCAATAAGAACTCTTTGAAGTATTTCTTTCAGGATGATGCTACTTTTATTGAATGTTTTGAAGACTTTGAGCAAAAAGTATTTCATCCAAGCTTTGAGCTTTTGAATCTGGCCCTTGATACCTATAAGGGACAACTTAGAACTTATAGTGAACTTTCAAAAATTGTTTGTCGCTGTTCTGGAACCACTGAAGAAGATATTCTGAGTCAGATTCATGAAGCAGAATCTCTCAATGATTTATCTATTAAATCTGCTGCAGGATTAGGTTGTAGAAGCTGCATTAAGCAATTAGAGAAGTATTTCTCTCGTAAAACCATTCGTCGCTTTAAAGATGTAAGTAATGCGGATTGGATTCTCAAGGCAGAAGCTTTGCTTGAAAAATCTCCTTTTAAAGATTTAGAAATAAAATCCTTTAAGAATGGAATGCTTATTCTTTCTTCCCGAGAGACCATGAAGCAACAAGAAGAAGAGGAGATTACTCTCGCTCTTCAGGATTATTTTGAATCATTAGATCCCGATTTATCAGTTCTTTTGGCCTCTTCACAGGCCTTAAAATAAAGAGGGTAATCCTGGAGCTTTTTAAAGATCTCCAGGTCCTTGTTTCCAAAAATCTTTTGAAGCTCAACTTCATCCTCTAAATACTTAATTCTTTCTAAAAGCTTAGGAAGCTCAGGAATATGCTGATTAAGACAATGAGGAGTAGGAGAGATCATCTGTATGGAAGAGATAAAGTTTAAAAAGATCTCTTTCGAGCTGATAATAAAGTCATCGATCATACCATCAGTGATGGATCTTCGCATTCCTTGTTGAGTATTGATAAAAAGCGACTTCCCTTGAATAAGAATTTGTTCTAAAAGCTTTAAGCTTTCATTTCCTTGCCCGCAGATGCGGCGATAATCAACTCGGTTAATTCTTAGTCCCGGAATCTGGACTAATTCAGAGATCAATCTCTGATTGAGTTGAAAGAGTGGCCCGCTTTCTTTATTTTCATGCATTCTGGCCTCTTCAAGCCCTAAGCATCTCAAGATCCCTTCTGACTGAGACCATGAGGAAAATGAAAATAAAAGGATGATTCCGTAAATAAATTTCATATTTTATGATTCTATGACCAATTTGCAGAAAAAATAAGACAGAAAATACTTCACTGGCTATATTGGGCTTATGAAAGAGATGAGTTTAGTTGAACATTTAGAGGAGCTTAGGGTTCGAGTCATTCGAATTCTCGTTATTTTAATAGTCGCTTTTAGTGGTTGTTATGCTCTGTCTTCTGAAATTTCTGAAATACTTCTGATTCCCCTGCGGGAAGCCATTGGCCAGGAGGGAAAAGTTGTTTTTACTGGGCTTCTAGATAAGGTCTTAGCAGAACTCCAGATCGCTTTTTGGTCCAGCGTACTAGTGGCCTCTCCTTTATGGTTTAGAGAAGCCTGGCTTTTTATTCGTCCCGGGCTTTATGATGAAGAGGCAAAAGTGGTGAAGCCCTTCATCTTTGTTGGCTTTATTCTTTTTATTTTCGGTGTAGCTTTCGGTTATTTTGTTATTTTCCCTTTCACTTTTTCTACTCTTATGGGCTATGGAGTTCAGGATGTAGAGGCCATGCTGAGCTTAAAAGATTATCTTCTCTTAGCATCAAAAGTGCTGGTCTTCTTGGGACTTCTTTTCCAGCTTCCCAATGTCATGCTTATTTTGGGGTTCATGAACCTGGTAACGAAGTATTCTTTAAGATCTTGGCGAAGATACGTAGCAGTGTTGATGGCGGCAGCAGCGGCGATTTTAACGCCACCGGATCCTTTAAGTATGATGTGTGTTTGGGTACCAATGATGATTCTTTATGAGGTAGGAATCATTGCCGTATCGCTGATCGTTCACCCTTATTTAGAAAAAAAACATTTAGGTGATCGTGGTGAGTCCTAAGCGGACTCACCAACTTCTTCGTCTTGCATTTCTTCTTCAGCTTCTTCAGAGTTTCCGTGATAATTGATGTGCTCAGAACTAAAGCTCCAGTTATCTAGTTCGCCCACAATAACAAATCCCGGTAAAAGTCTTTGAAAGTCATAAATCATAGTTTCAATCTGACTGGCCTTGAAGTCTCCGCCGTCGTAACGTAAAAGAGTTCCTGTCAGGCGGATCTCTCTTCCGCTGCAACTATACTGGCAGTAGGTAAGATCAACCCCATGTCTATTCAAGACTCTTCGGGCCTCTTTGTTACTTTCAAGTCGGGACTGTTTCTTTACGGCTGCCATTTTCTATCTACCTTTTATGAGTAATGGAATTATTTGGTTATTTTCAGTGATGCGTAAGAAATTTCAAAAGTAAATAAAAGGAAGAATTGAGGGTTTGTATAATTACAAGGGGTTATGAGAGTAAGGTGAATGGGTCTAAGCGAAAAATTGCCTACTTAGACCCGTAAAATTGTTAGTTAAGTGCCAACAATACTTCTCGCACGACCTTAGAAGCAAAACAAGAAGAGTTTCCAGTGGCATCAAGCATAGGAGCAAGTTCTACGATATCCGCTCCTACAAAGTTTTTACGATCTAGGATTTTAAGAATCTTCATAAAGCCATGAAAGTCCTCTCCGCCTGCTTCCGGAGTTCCTGTTCCTGGGAAAAAACCAGGGTCAAAGAAATCAAGATCGAGTGTCATATAGATAGGACGGTCATCAGGAAGGGCCTCTAGCCATTCACAACACTCTTTAAGCGAAGTCGCCAAAGTTTTATTTTCCTTCATCCACTGGAATTCCTCACGAGGACCTGAGCGAATTCCATACTGAATAAGACGATTCTTTGGAGTGAAGTGATCTAACACACGACGAATAATAGCAGCGTGAGAATACTTTTCCTCTAAGTAACCATCACGAAGATCTGTGTGGGCATCCAGGTGAAGCACAACCAGATCAGGATAATCCTGAAGGTACTTAACGATAGGACCGTAAGAAATAGAGTGTTCACCACCTAAAGTGACAAATTTGATCTCATCTTTTTTAAGATCCAGATCCTTAACCATCTCCATGAAAAAATCATTAGTGATATGCCACTTAGATGGATAGATCGGTAGATCTCCCATAGTGATGATATTGTAGTCTTGAGTATCCTTATCCAGGTAAGGGGAGTAATCCTCAAGTCCATAACTTGCTTCACGGATAGCTCCTGGAGCAAAGCGAGCTCCAGGACGGAAAGAAGTTGTACCATCAAAGCAAAAACCGATGATGTGTGTTGAGTGAGAGTAGATGGCTTCAGCGTACTGGGTGCCAATAAACGGCTTGCCTGTTTCTAATCCTTCAACTTCTTTAATTAAACGAGGCTCAGTCATATTACTCCTGCCCAATCATTCTTTTATGAAAGTTTGAAATGTAGAAAGATCCTTTATGCCAGTCCATGTTATACCATTTCAAGCTTCTCTGAAGATTTTCCATATAGGCCATCTTCGCAGGATTGAGGTCAGAACCTTTGTACTTCTTAGAAGAAAAACCAAAGGTCCAATAAACACCAGGGTAAATTGGCATTGGAGCCGTGAAAGAATTCACAATAGGAAATACTTTTCTCATATTGTCATAGATATTTTTAATTCCATATTCATCAAAGAATGGGTTCTCTGTCTGGTTCATCATAATGCCTTCTTCTGTAAGGGCATTATATACGTCAGCATAAAACTCATCGGTGAATAATCCTGAAGCAAAGTCTACTGGATCAGTAGAGTCTACTACGATAATGTCGTATTCATTTTTTGCACGCTTAATAAAAGCAAAGCCATCTTCTGGAAGAACGCGAACACGTGGATCAGAAAGGCCACTAGTGCAATCAGGGAAATAAATTTTTGATACTTCAATAACTCGCTCATCGATCTCAACTAAATCAATGCGCTCAATATCTTTGTGCTTAGTAAACTCACGCACAACCCCACCGTCTCCGCCTCCGATGATGAGAACTTTCTTACAGTTGCGACTAACCATGTATGGAATATGAGAGACCACTTCGTGATAAACGAACTCGTCTTTATCAGAAACCATTGTTTTTCCATCGAGAAGCAGGAGGCGACCAACAGACTCAGTTTCTAAAACGTCGATTCTTTGGAATTTAGATTGTTCAGTATGAAGAACTTTCTTAATCTTCCAACCCATTGCAAATTTGTTATGAAATGATTCCTCGACAAACCAATTATCTACATTCATTACGGCCTCCTCTTTGAATGAATTCTATTTATCGCAAATGGGGCCCTTTTGAAAGCTTTTCTGAGGAGCATTAAAGTTTTGACTCCCCCTTTGAGGGGAAAGTGATTATTATGGTGATAAATAGAATAAAAAGGATTCTGGACTATGATTCTTGTAACCGGGGCTACCGGCTTTATTGGTAGTGTAATTGTTCACCAACTTAATCAATTAGGAAAACAAGATATATTGATCTGCGACCACTTCGGTGAAGGGGATAAGTGGAAAAATGTTCGTGGTTTGAAGTTTGCTGAGTTTGTTAGCGTAGAGAAACTTTTTGATCATCCCATCTGGAAAAAGGCAAAAGGCCAAGGTCTGAAGGCCATTTACCATATGGGGGCTTGTAGTGATACCACTGAACTGAATATGGATTTTCTCTACGAGAATAATACGGTCTTCACCAATAAGCTTCTTACTCTTGCTACTCAAAAAGATATTCCTATTGTGTATGCTTCAAGTGCTGCAACTTACGGTGCGGGTGATGAAGGATATATTGATGATCATAAAATTATTCCAACCTTAAAACCTCTTAATAAGTATGGTTGGTCAAAGCAGCTATCAGATGAATGGATCTTGAAGCAGAAGAAAAAACCAAAGGTTTGGTTTGGAGTTAAGTTTTTCAATGTCTTTGGTCCTCAGGAATATCATAAAGGGAAGATGGCCTCTGTTGTTTACCAAGGTTTTAACCAAATCCTTGATAAAGGGGAGATTAAACTTTTTAAATCCCATAAAGAAGGTTTCAAGGATGGAGAACAACTTCGTGACTTCGTTTATGTCAAAGACGTTGTTCGTGCGATGATTGAGCTTATTGAGGCCGGTAAAAAGAAACCATCTCTTTCCGGAATTTATAATTTAGGAACAGGTAAAGCGCGAAGCTTCTTTGATCTTGCAACTGCCACCTTTAAGGCCATGGATAAAAGACCTAATATCGTCTTCATTGATATGCCGGTAGAGTTGCGCAATCAGTATCAATATTTTACTCAGGCCGATATGACAAAACTTAAAAAAGCTCTTCCTAAGTTTAAGTTTATGGAACTGGAAGAAGCAGTGGACGATTACGTTCGCAATCACTTGCGCCAGGATAGGTACTTATCATTATGAATAAAAGAATTGATGGCTTTAAGCATGCATTAGAAATGCTTCAGGGACTAGATCAAGCAGCGCAAACAAATCTCTTAGCGGAGATAGCTCGCAAAGACCCGGAAATGGCCATCAAGTTGAAACAGAATCTCATCACCTTTGAAGATCTTAAATATCTCACGGTTGATATGATGAGATCCCTCCTTAAAGAAATAGACTTAGAACTCTTAGGACTCGCTCTTAAAACGGCGAGTCCTGATCTTGTTGAGTACGTATGTAATATGTTCTCAACAAGCATGAGAAGAGATATCGAAGAAATCCTTAAAGGACGTCCTCGTCCTTTAAGTGAAGTGTTAGAAGCCCAAGTCAAAATCGTTCAAGTCATGACCCGTCTTCAAGATGAAGGGGTGATTCTTATCGATAAAGATAAGTCATCCGAATGGGTCTAGTTCAAACTGACCCTTGATCTAGAGCTACTTTGGCACCGCTTTCATGCAAACTGCCCCCGACTCATTTAGTATATTATTCCACCTTTTTTCCAACCTCTTGTAATTATTAAGTAAATAGTTGGCACGGTTCATGCTCAAGTAGTGGGCAACAAGACGGGGCCGACTCAAGGATGAGTCAGCAAGCAAGAAGGATCTTACCTCGTCTAGAATGGAACTAGGACGGTTGGTTCTCTAGGATGGATGACCAAAAAGTCAGGAAGACCAAAAACTTTGAGTTGAGGAGAAAGTTATGGAAAAAGCAACACTCGAAAAGTTCAAAAATCTTTTCTTAGAAATCTTATCTGAAGAAGAAGTTTTTGAAGGTCGCCTTTCTCCGGTAGTTTTAGAAGGTGATGAAGTTGATATTGTTTCAGTAGAAAAAGAAAACCAACTCGACTTTAGACTGAGAGCAAGAAACGCCATTTATCATAAAAAAGTTCGTAAATCTCTTCAAAAAATTGAAGATGGTACATTCGGAGAGTGTGAAGATTGTGGAGAAGAAATTTCTTATAACCGTCTTCTAGCACGCCCAACAGCAGACCTTTGCATCCATTGCAAAGAAGCTGAAGAGAAGAATGAGAACCAAATGGTTCATAAAAACAAAAACTCGCTTAAGAATGGAAGAGTTCTCCCAATCGAGAGATTGGAGAAGGGGTATAACAAAGATGAGACAGCTACGAGTAATTACTCCGTGTCTCATATGAGTTACCAGGATATTGTGTAGTGTGTGGGAAGTTTTACAGTGGGGAAAGAGGGCCATTCGGCCCTCTTTTTTTTTACCAAAAGGTACGGCGTACCTTTTAGAGAACGTAGTTGGATAGCTCTTGGATAAGTTGTTGAGAGCGATCAACGAAGCTTTCTTTCTCTTTAGCATCGAGTCCTTGTCCACTTAGAGTGGCGAGGTCTTGCACATGATGACAGATCTTCTCCGCTAGTTCTTTCTTCTCGCCTTTCTCCCAGATTTTCATAGCATTTTGAACAAGAGCATTCTTTGGATTCACCACTAATGTTCTCTTGATCGGCATATTAAAATTATTCTGTCCCATTGAGCGAGTCATTTGCTGGAAGCGCTTCATATTCTCATCAACTTTGAAGTACGCAGTTGAGGAAGAGTTCTTAAGGCTCTTTACATCTATTTCAAGGTTGGCTTCTTTTTCTTTATCTTCACCAATAAGAACTTGTTTGAAGAAGTCTTTAATCTTCATGTCATCAGCACTGGTAGCTTCAGAGAGAAGATTCTCGATTTCTGAGTCAATTGAAACAAACTTGTAGCTTGTTTCCCCAACTTTATGCATCTCTGTGTGTTGCATGAAGTGAGGATCAATATAGTCATCCGTTTCAAGAGTCTGAATACCTTCGGCCAGAAGTTGCTTTCTTAAAGATTCATCCCCACTAAACTTATCAAAGTAGATGTATTTTTCTTTCATCTTCTCTATGTAAGAATCAGGGATTGAAGCTCGGTATTCATCGAAAGTGACAAGTTTATCTTCAGAATTCTTGTAAAGGACAAACTTTCTCATCACTTCATCAAACTTATGATCCTGGATACAGCCATATTTAACGAAAAGAGAGATATCATTCCATACTTCATTGTAGCGTTCTCGATCATTATTGAAGAGTTTCTTGAGAGACTCAGAAACTTTCTTAATGATGTAGTTAGAGATCTTTTTAATATTTGGATCTCCCTGCAGAGCTGAACGAGAAACGTTGAGAGGAATATCCACAGAGTCAATGGCCCCTTTCAGCAATCCAAGGAAATCAGGAATCACATTCTTAACATTGTCTGAAACAAAGACCTGTTTGGAATAAAGTTTGATTCCATTTTCCTGTAGAGGTTTTCCTGGATTTAGCTTAGGGAAGTAGAGGATTCCTTGTAAGGTGAACGGGTGATCAACGTTTAAGTGAAGCCAGAAAAGAGGCTCTTGATCATATGGGAAGAGTTTACGGTAGAACTCTTTATAATCTTCATCTTTAAGAGATGTTGGATCTTTTTTCCATAGAGGAGTTGTCTCGTTAATTTGATCTTTGTTTTCTTCTTTATCCTCACTATCAATGAGATAGATAGGGTAAGGCATAAAGTCACAGTAGCGAGTCAGAGTTTCTCTCAGTTTCCACTTATCTAAAAACTCTTTTGATTCTTCATTGATGTGAAGAGTGATGCGCGTACCAACGACAGAGCGATCAGAATCAGAGAATTCATAATCTGTTTCACCTTCACAGGACCATTTCGCAGCTTTAGCTCCAGGATGCATAGAAAGAGATTCCACTTCTACTTTGCTCGCGACCATGAAAGCGGAGTAGAAACCAAGACCAAATTTTCCGATGATTTCATCTTTTGTGGAAGAATCCCCAGATTCTTTCATCTTTTGAACAAACTCTTCTGCTCCTGAGAAGGCCAGCTGAGCGATGTATTTTTCAATCTCTTCCTCGCTCATACCCAGACCATTATCTTCGATAACGATGGTGTTGTTTTGTTTGTCCAGAATGACTTTTACTTCAGGGGCAGGAACATCGTGACCTTGGCCACGGGCAATAGTGGATCTTTTCGTAATGGCATCACAAGCGTTAGAAACGAGCTCTCTTACGAAAATATCATGTTCTGAATAAAGCCATTTTTTGATAATCGGAAAAATATCATTGGTTTTTACTGAGATAGTCCCTTTACGAGTACTCATAAATCCTCCAAACTCTTAAAATCTTGTCAATTAACTGAAATCCCTCTAAATATGGGGTCATATTTATTAACGTCAAGGTTTGAGATTTTTATGTCTAATAAAATTATGCCTATAACTATTCTGACCACAGGCGGCACTATTGAGAAAATTTACGATGAATACGAAGGTTCCCTGCAAAACAAGGACACCATCGTAAAGAATAAGATTCTTGAGAAACTAAGGCTTCCTTACACTGACATTCAAGTTCACGTGATTATGTCGAAGGACTCCCTATTTATGGACGATAAAGATCGATCTATTATTTTGGAGTTCGTGAAGGCCCATGCTCTCAAGGGCTATCCGATCGTGATACTCCATGGAACAGATACCATGGAAGTAACCGCTAAGTATTGCTTTGAAGCTTTCCCTGAAATCTCAGTACCGGTTATCTTCACCGGGGCCATGAAGCCTCTTGGTTTTGATGATTCCGATGCTCCTCAGAATGTTATTGAGGCGATCTTTGCTACTCAGCTGGTTCAGCCAGGCTACTATGTGACTTTTCACGGTAAGCTTTTTAACGTTCCTAACGTCCGAAAGAATAAACAGAAAAGAACCTTTGAGGAGATTGAATAATGAAAATGTTATTAGTGGCCTTAGCTTTTGTATCGACCCAAGCTTTTGCCTGGGGCCCAACAGGACATCGGACAGTTGGTGAGATCGCAGAAGGAAAACTTAAGTCTTCAACTCTTAAAAAAGTAAGAAAGATCCTTAAAGGTAAAAGTCTTGCTCAAGTTTCTACATGGGCCGATGAAATTCGTTCCGAGCCAGAGACTTATAAGCATACTTTTAGATGGCATTATACAGATTATCCGAAAGGAATGGATAAGCTTGATGAAACAAAATCATCAGGACAGCTCATTACTTCTATTCAAGAACAACTAAAAGTTCTTAAAGATAAAAAAAGTAGTGATGATCAGAAGGAATTCGCATTGAAGTTTCTTGTTCATTTAGTGGGAGACCTTCATATGCCTCTTCATGTTGGAAACGGCATTGATAGAGGAGGAAATTGGTGTCATGTGACTTTCCATGATCAAAAAATGAATCTCCATCATCTGTGGGATGAAGGGATGATTGATTTTACTAAATTAAGTTTTACTGAACTTACTCGTTTGGTTCAAGAAGGGGTGAGTGATCAGGAGTTAAAAGCTTTCACTCAAGGTAGCGTTTCTGATTGGGCCAGTGAGACAAAAGAAATTCGCGATACTGTTTATCCTGCTGAAGCAAACCCTGATAAGAAAAAGAAGAGCGTACATTTTAATTACTGCCACTCGGATGAAAGCAAAGTAAGGACATCCATGAGACCAAAGCTTGGTTATGAATATTCCTATAAATTCATGCCAGTACTGGAAAAACAATTACTCAAAGGTGGGGTCCGTCTGGCCCATCTTCTCAACACAGAACTCTAAGCGCCTGCTTTCTTTGGCATTCAAACGTTAGATCATTGGGCATAAATGATCTAACGTTTTGAAATTACAATAGACAAAATTTCCTAAGTAGTAACTCTTGCAAGATTAGCCGATAATGTATCTAACTAGTTAACTTCAGAGTTCAAAGATTTTTGAACCCTGATGAGGATAGAACATGGACCGGTTCAGACGTTTTACTAAACACACTGCTTTTTTATTAAGTTGCTTGATACTTCTTTCGTCGTGTCTGCAGTCAGACATGCCTCGTGCCTCCAAAGTTTATCAATCAGACGGCGCTAAAAAACCAGATGATTCGAATACAGACACTCCTGCTACCGAAGAAATTCCAAGAGTCGAGTTACGTCATTTAATTCAGCCGAATTTAAAAGGAACCACTCGCTATTCAAATGGAATCGGTCTTAATGGTGGAGGAAGTTATGTTACAAAACTATCTCTTCCTAAAAACTACGCAGGTTATTTATATTTAGCTGGAATTAATGTTTCCTCTTTGATGGAGAGTCACGTTACCGTTCGTTTTCGTTTTGGTCTCAATCGCCATCCCGTTGATGTTCCTGCAACTATTACCCAAGCTCCGGGGATCACCCCGCAAACTAATATTAATGTTCTGGTAATGGACTTAAGAGGGGTTCCTTTCAGGGATCTCATTCTTCCTTATGATCTTTATGACTATAAGGATTATGAAATTGATCCCGTTACACATAAGATTTTAAATACAGAAGATATCATTCAGGACAATTTGGATACCAATCTTTATTGTCGCGGTCTTGCTTTAGAAGATGATCCGACCTTTACCGGAGTAGGGGCCTGTGACGGAGTTCAGGAGCATCCTGGACAACCGGCCGAGGAATGTCTCTATGCTTATGCTCAGGTAGATGATCAATCACTCATTAAAATTTCAAATGGCGAGCAAACTTCTGTAACACCATCTTTCCCTCAGGTGAAGTCAACGATGTCGGCCAATTACTATGCTGACGATATCGCAGATCTGATTTTGAGACCTAGTCTCGATACTATTCCTACAAATCCTACAGACCCTCATCAGTTTAGTTCTTATCTTTTTAGAAATGATGGAACTGATGAAATTCGATTTGATAGTTTTACGGGAATAAATTTTCCTGATGGCTATGAATATCGTTATCGTGGACCTTACCGCCTTAGAAATACTTTAAACTGGCACTTTAACTTTGCTGATCTTGACGGTCCGAAGCGCTTGTTCAGAAAGGGGGCCTGGGTTCATTACGATAGTGCCACTTATGGAAGGTTACCGGATGATCCGGCCATGTCGACTCATTTGAATTATTTTAATCGCCTTTATTATAATTCTTATAAGTATCCTCTCATGACGAAGATGGACCTCAATGCGGGAGTAGGGCATTTAAGTTCCAATGATCTTTACGGACCTAGAAGTGATACCTCTTTAACCATCAGTGGGGAAACTCAATGGATGGACGGATCAAATGCTCGTGCTCAAGGAATTAACTCTTTAGGGGAGCATGTTGGTTCTTGTAATGTGACTTCTACAATTGAAGTTTTAGCAAAAGATGAGAATGGGAATCTATATGTTGTAGCTTCCACTCGTGACGTCAAGTTACAGTTGGTTCGCGCCACTCAATATCAGACGGACTCAGGAAACCAGGTTCTCTACGATAACTACAAGAGATGTACTTCAAATTCAACTTGCGGTAGCGGGGAGTGTTGTTTCACCGATCGTTGCTGGAGTAGTACTCTGGTGAGTCAATGTTTTGATGAAGGATCGACTCAAGGTTCACGAAATACCGGTGCTTTCTGTTCTTCAGATCTAGAGTGTAAGAGTCTTTGCTGTAATTCAGGAAAATGTGCTGACCATAATTCTGCATCCGGGGCTTTCTGTAACAAACCAAGCGGAACAAGTTGTATTGCTAAAGAGTGGTGTCAGAAAGTGCCAATCACTCGCTGCTTTATTATTCGCACAGGAACAACTTCGACAGGTAAAGTAACTTGTGCTCAACAGTGTTATCAAATGGAAGAGCACGGTGAGTGTGTGAATGGTCTTTGTATGGCCCCAACCCAACCGACAATTCCGACTTTTGATCCTGAAGAAGAAGGTGCTTGTGACGGCGCCATCGCTCCACCAAACTTTTAATGATTGATCCTCACAGGGCTCCTAGGGCATAATAGGGACTGTGAGGATTTATCTATGCTACCAGAATTAACAGATTGTATTCTTGATCATATTGCTATCGCCGTTAAATCAATCGATGCTACCGAAAAAATCTATAAGGACTTAGGTTTAACTTTTGCCCCTGAACGCGAGATTGTTGAGGATCAA
>Ga0172382_10006598_pt1 | contig 16760 bp, 12 predicted proteins | sample Leawel138RmetaG_FD_122245 | JGI IMG/M metagenome (GOLD analysis project Ga0172382, IMG submission 122245) | Leachate microbial communities from a municipal landfill in Southern Ontario, Canada - Leachate well 138R metaG | ecosystem: Engineered > Solid waste > Landfill > Unclassified | place...
ACGCTCAGGGGCCTTTTCGGTGATGCCGTGTCGCACGGCTAAGAGCGTCTGCGCGGCCTTGACGTCGCCACCTACTGCTTGCTTAAACAGGGCGTCGAGTAGCCGATCGCGTTCGATGGCCATTGCCGTGTCCCAGATCGCCTTGCTTTTGGGATCGTTCCGGATCACGCGCCGGAACTGGTCGAGTGGCATCCCGAGGGCGGTTGCCGCCACTGACTCACTCAGCAGCCCGTTTGCCGCCATTGCCTCAAGGTGGGCCTTCGCCCCTGGGGGCAGTTTTTCGTACGGTCTAGCCATGTGTTACCCTCATGTATTCAGAACCTTATGTGTGTGCAAACTTGGTTCAACCGGGTGTGTTTGTTAACCTTTTGTAACCCCGGTGTGGTGTCAATACACAAACATCCATATTTAACAATTAGTTGTGTACCAGTTACCCAACCACAAAAGGGTGGGGGTGTGTAGTGAACGTGTGCGTGTGTCCCATTTCACCTCCCCCAACCAACCGGGTTTACCGGGTTTAGCCCTTTTTCCTAAAAGTACTTACACGGGGGGCTATGTAAAAAAAAACCGGAAACACCCCCAAACCCGGTAAACCCGGTTGCCTCTCAAAACGCCAACCGGATACCGAGGTACACTTTCTGCGCCCCACGTTTGATCTTCACGTACCGTTCCGTCATTTTCCGGCCGAACTGTGTCTGGCTCATCACCCAGCCGGTGTTGTCGCGAGCCCAGTCTTTGTAACTGCCGTAAAGAGCCGAGGCCGTCTCATCGCCTGCACCCTCAATGCAGTACTCCTCAATCCACGCCCGTAGGACGTCCATCTCCGTGCGGTACTCATCCGTTGCGGCCTGGACTAACGGTGGAGGGTGTAGCCCCTGCCCAGACCACGCGCGGCACCCAGCGAGCGCCCAGTTAAGTATCCCCGGCCCTTCGGCCTTCAACTTCTCCGTAAGATCCTTGTCGCGCTGCTCAGGCGGAATAGTCACCGCAAAGGGGATTAAGTGAATTCGCCGCCAAATGGCGTAGTCATCACCGCGCACGATTGGCTTGTGATTGGTACCGAGCCATAGTTTAAAAGCAGGGGTGAACTCGAACTCAGAGCTGTATAGCTGCCGCGCTACAACCCGGTCTTGCCCCGTGAGTTGCTTTATTAACGACTCTGCGAGCCGCTGACCGTCCTCCGCTTCTGTGCTAACCACGAACCGCGAGCCACGCAGCCGTGCAATGTCAGGGCGCGGCCCTTCATTGCGCCGCACCATCAAAGTATCGGCTGCCGCTGTGGTTGCGTAATCGCCCAGCAACGACTGAAGGGTGTTCAGAAACACGCTTTTTCCGTTCGCACCGGTCCCGTGGAGGATGAACAGGCATTGTTCAGTAGTGGACCCTGTCAAGCTGTAACCAACCGCGCGCTGCAAAAAACGGATCAACTCGACGTCACCGTTCATAATCTGGTTTAAAAAACCAGTCCACTGCGGGCAAACCGCATTCATGTCGTAATTAACATGGGCTTGCTTCGTTATGAAGTACTCACGCCGTGGCTCGCACAAAGCGCCAGAGCGTAGGTCGATCACACCATTGGTAGTTGCGAACAGCCACGGGTCTGCATCAAGTACTTCCACCTGAACCGGCACCAATGCTTTTGCGACCTCAACCATGCTAGCCAATCGGCTTGCGCTTTCCGATTGCACTGCCCACCGAAGCGCCGTGCGGCGCATGTCGTCCGGTAGGGCTTGCGCCGCCACGGGTATGCCCCGAATGGTTTGGTGCGCGCGTCGCTGCGGCTCGCCGTTATCGTCAAACCGCCAGCGCCGTCCATCCCATAGTAACCAACGCTTCAGCGCGTACACGAAACGCGTGTCATCACCGTGTTCCTCAACAAACCGTTCCGCGTTACCCAAATCGGTATTGGCAAACCCGCGCGGGTATCGCGCAACCCCGCGCGCGATGCTGCCCACTTCATCGGACGATAGAGGTGGGTCACAATTTGCGGCGTTGAATTCCCGCGCCGCCCTCTCAATCGTCTCCGAATCCCACCCCTGTCCGCGCCACGCCGAACAGCGTTGGAACAACGTGTCGTTACGTTGGCCTTCACCAACAACACCGCGGTCAGGTTCCTTCTGCCAGAATTGCACCAGTGCGTCGGGCAGCACAGGTAAATTCCGCCAGTCCCCTTTTCCGGCCCACTCGTAGGGTTTGCCGGTATCGGGGTGTATCGACGGCGGCAGCACATCTTGAACGGTGGCCTTGCCGTCTTTTGTCGCACACCTAAGTTCGAGACCTTCGCTGAACTTGCGTGTCGGTAGCGCGTCGATATCGCCCCGCAGTCGGTAAAGAAGTTTTGCGCGGTTGGGTCTACCGCTAACAATTTGCACGGCATCCTCGGCGTCAAGTAGCGCATCCAGGTCTATACCGTTTTGTGCGAGAAGTCGCCGCGACGCCTCTAGGTCGTCTACGTCAACACAGCAGGTGTGTGAAAACAGGTGGGCCAATCCAATGTTGTCACCATTGATCCGCCGCACCGCATCCTCGGTGCTGACACAGTTGGTGCGCGCGTTCCAACCTTTTGTGACCGGGCCTTTTTGCCCCTTTGGGATAGGTACAAGGTGCCAACCTTGTTGAACATACGCACTGAGAAGGTCTGCCTTTGTCATCTCGGCACCCCCTTACCACCGCGCAGGTACCATAGTTGTCGCAGCGTCTCGGCACGCCGCCAGGCCGCGGCGTCGGTGTTGCGCGGGGGGCGCACGGTGTTCCTCCAGGCGTCGTGCAGGCGTCGTACTGCACCCGGGTCGATGTAAGGTCGTTTCGCGCTCATTCGGACCCCCGTTCGCGGCGCAATAACCACTCGGCCAGCGCCGCACGCCGCCACCCAACGCACCGGGGCGTTAAAACGATCTTGCGGGGAAAACCGGGGTCGCGTTCAGAAAGTTCGAACAACAACGTTCTGCCGATACCAAGAAACTGCGCGGCCTCGCGTGGCCGTAAAAACTCGGATGGTGGAGTGGGTTTGGGCACTGTCGTCACCTCAAGCTACCTACTTGAAGTGAGTAAAACACGCGGTGTTACACCAACCTGGTTGCAACCCGTCGCGTATCTCTATGTTTATATTATTTTTTAATTTTATTCCTAATACGCCGCAACTGCCCTTTAAACGCATCGAAGGTGTATTCGGCCCCCGCTGCGTAGGTGTACGCGACCTTGTCGATGCTCTCACGTGGGCGTAGCCCTTCTGCGTCCATCTCGCTATATAACGGCTCCCATAACTCACTGGGCGGAATGTAATCGCCCAATGCATCGCGCCGTTTTGCTAGCTTCTCAACGATGCTGTTCAGCTCCGCGCGGCCTCGTGGCGCGTTCTTAGCGCGAACTTCGGCACTCAGTTTGCCACGGGCTGACTGCCGACCGCGCTCCTTCTCACCCAAAATGGTGTCGGGGTCGGTATTCCACTCGACAATGGTGCGCTGACGATCCAACTCCTTAAGCATTAACAGCACTTTCTCGCTGGCCTTGCCATCGACCAGTAGCCGCTCTATGGCTTGAAGGCGCGCGGCTATGTCCGGGGCGGGGGCGTCACCCCAAAACACCTTGTGGCGCGCTAACCGGCTTTGTGGCGTGCGGTCATTCAGGTATTCGACGACCTGCTTGAAATTATCGCTCATTCCTGCGCGCTCCCCTGTGTGGTCTGCGCGTTCGTTAGACTCGCGCTGAACGCTTGCATGGCCGCCGCTGCGGTGTGCTTACAGAGGTGTCCGTAATGCGCCTCGATCATGGCGACAGACTTGTGGCCCACCATCTGCGCGACGGTCAACAGTGGAACGCCTGCCGCAACCAGTGTCGAAATGAAGTGGTGCCGCAGGCTGTAAAAGTGCAGCGTCTCAGGCAGCCCGCCTGCCTGCAGAACTTGCCCCCACGGGTTGCCGTGGGCCTTTTTATCAAGCGGCTTGCCTGTTACGGGGGAGGGAAACACCCACCCCGTGGTGGGCTTGCCTTGCTGCGTGTGCCAACGCGTTAGAATGTCGTGCAGTTCATCAGACAGCGGCAGCGTAATCACCGCAGGGGACCGATGGTGCATGGTCTTTTCGGGCGTTTTGCGTAGCGTCTTGGAAAATTGCAGGTCAAGGTGCGTCCATTTCAGGGTGTAAAGGTCACCGGGACGCATCCCGGTGTGCAGTGCGACGAGACAGAACGGAATGAACCAGTGCGGGTAGTCCACCGCATCCAGATCGGGGAGGTAGTCTTTCCCGTGTGTGCGACTGCTGCGACGTTGGCGCCGGATTTCCTCCGCGAAATTAGCCAACCCTGTTTGAATACCCGCAAGCTCCTCGGTCGTTAACAGACGACGGTGCGCCGCCGCCTCCGGGTCGTGCATCGCAGCTGTTTCCTCGGCGCCGGGTCTGGGAAGCGTGACCTTTGCAAGTGGGTGATCGCGTAACACTTCATCTTCCTTCACCGCGTGGCCTAGGCATGTTTTTAGAGCGCCGTAGGTCCGCACACGGGTGCTATACGCAAGCCCCTTTGCCTGCGCCTCCGCGTTCCAGGTCAGGATGTCCTGCTTGGTCAGTGACGCCATATCCCGGTCCAACAGGTTTGGGAACGTGTGCCGAATGCAGTTGAGGGTTTCCTTGCCGGTCTTCTTGGTGCCTTGGTGCCGTGCGTACAAACCATCGAGGTAGGCGCGGAGGGTACGGGCTTTGCTTACACGGGCAGCCTCGCGGCTCTCCACTTTCGTTGCCGCTTTTTCGGCCAGGGGGTCGGCCTTCGACAAACGCCATGCCAGCGCCTTCTCAGCAACCGCTGTTGGTTTGCGACTCGGGTGGTACGGCTCGATGGTCGCTGTGCGTCGCTTGCCGTTCGCGTCGGTGTATCGGTACCGCCATGCTGCGCCGCGTTGGGTCTTCATCAGAAAAAACCCACGGATCAGATCACAGGGGAGTGAATCCCCGCGTTTTTTTGCGGTTTTTAGAAATGCGTCGATCTTCGCCTGGGTGATGCTCGTGATTACCGTTTGCCGTGCCATGGGGTGCCTCAGAGTGTACGAAAAGTTAACCCATTTTACGGTAAACGCCGGACTTCTACAAACAACAACGGGTTATATATTTGTCTATAACTTGTTGTTCCTACTTGTGTTTACGAGGTTTTCCAGTGGGTTACGGAACCTCCGTCCCACCCTTGACATGGTGGGGGTCGTTGGTTCGAGTCCAATCGCGCCTACCAAATTCCAGTTGTAGATCATTTGCTTATGGTCATTCTTGGGCCATAAGCAAATTCTTCCCCAAAATTTCCTGAAACTCCGGGCTCAGTCCGAGGCCGGATCCTCACTCGTGGCGTAGTCATGCCCGTCCAGACGGTGATCGGTCATCCGGTCGCTGGTGTGTCCCTTGAGGGCTCGGGCCCGCTTCTGGTCCCAACCTGCCTTCTGGCGCAGGCGCAACCCAGCGCGACGCACTTGCTGTGTTTGCGGGTCCTGGACTGGATCAGGTACAGATAACCACCCTCGCATAGATCGGCGAAGCGGATTCCCCGCAGGACGACCCCCGCAACGAGCCGGACCTGGCGCGGCCCCTATAATCTCGAACTTTCCTGGAAGGGGAAGGGCAGATTGATAAACAGCCACTGTCAGGAAATATTCCGCACCTTGAAAAACCGCCCCTTCATTTTACCCGTGTTCAATTGATGCAGCGCCTTGTCCGCCACAGCATGCCGGATAGCCACGTAGGCATGATGATCGAAGATATCAATTTTACCCACCTGGTCACCGGCAATGCCTGAGGCATTGGTCAAGGCGCCCAGGATGTCGCCGGGGCGCAGCTTACCCTTGCGCCCCCCATCGATGCACAGCGTCACCATGGCTGGCCGAAGATCCTGCTTCTGATTGATATGCAGCTCACTGAGTAGGGCAATACGGACCGGACTCTTCTGATAATCCTCAACCGCAGTTACGCGATGTGTTTCGGCGGGTGTAAACAGACTCAAGGCCAAGCCTTCCTTCCCGGCACGACCGGTGCGACCAATGCGGTGTACGTGAACTTCCGGATCATAGCTCAACTCATAATTGATCACGGCTTCAAGGTCTTTAACATCGATACCGCGTGCCGCGACATCGGTTGCCACCAGGATTGAACAGCTCTTATTGGAGAACTGTACCAGCACCTGATCACGATCGCGCTGTTCCAGATCACCGTGCAACGCCAGGGCATTGAAACCCTTTTCATCCAGCGTATCGGCGATATCCTGGCATTCAATTTTAGTATTGCAAAAGATCACACAAGACGCTGGTTGGTAATGGCCCAGCAGAGTCACCAGTGCGGAGAGCCGGTCATTACGGCTGGCTACTTCATAAAACACCTGGGTGATTTTATTTTGCGTGTGCGTCGCCTCGACAACGATCCGGGTCGGATTTTTCTGCATAGAGGCACTGAGTTGCTCGATCATCTCAGGATAGGTCGCGGAGAATAATAACGTTTGCCGGTGGCTCGGCGTCGCAGCGACGATCTCAGCAATGTCATCGTAAAAGCCCATGTCCAGCATACGATCTGCTTCATCCAGAACCAGCGTGCTGACCCTATCCAGTTTCAACGTCGCCTTGCGTAGATGCTTCATTACCCGCCCAGGTGTGCCAACGATGATATGCGCGCCATGTTCCAATGAACCCACCTGCGGCCCGAACGGGGCGCCGCCGCATAAGGTGAGCACTTTGATATTGGGGATATGCGTCGCCAGACGCCGTATCTCCTTGCTCACCTGATCGGCGAGTTCCCGGGTCGGGCAAAGCACTACTGTCTGCACGTCAAACTCGCGCGCGTTAAGCCGTGCCAGCAGTCCAATGCCAAACACTGCCGTCTTCCCGCTACCGGTCTCAGCCTGAGCGATCAGGTCATTGCCTTGCAGGACGACTGGTAAGGCCTGGGCTTGAATTGGAGTCATGGACTGGTAGCCCATGGAATCGAGATTGGCGAGCAAAGCGGCGTCCAGACCCAGACTGGAAAAAGTGGTGCTTGTCATAGTGCACGTACCTGAGGAGACACTGAATGGATGCGGATTGCACCGGGAAGTTTACCGGAGAACCAGGGTCTCGTGGGTATTTATATGGAAATTTCGACATAAGGTGCAGCGCGACAACTTCAATTTGAGCTGAGAATTGTTGCTGCGCTCTTCTAACCATTTGCGGGTGTACTCGGAAAGCTCACCATAAAAAAAGACGGATCATTCGATCCGCATGAACGGTGTGAAGCCGCCCAGGATAAAGCACAGCACGATGTAACCAGGGAGCTTGGTGTCGCGACCAATCAGGATGCGACACGGGATATTGTCGGCCAGGTCGATCATGCCGTGTGTATGCTCTGGTGCGGCACGGGATTAACCTGCCCTACAATTCGCCTTCCACAGCTCGCGCTGTATTATTTAACTATTACAAAAGTCTATTCAATTTCCCGTGCGGCCAGTTCCCGCAAACGCCGCTCATTTTCCTGCTCCCGCGCGTCGTCGATTATCTGCATGACAGTTGCCACATCGGCGTCCACCGTACTGCGCTCGAAATGGCCGGTCAGCTTGCTGTCAGGCCGAAGCTTTCCACTGGTATATAGCGCCCAGATTTCTTTGCCGTAGTCGGTTTTCAATAGCGTCTGGGCATAGCTGCCGAAATGTACTGTCATGTTGTCGACATCACGCTCCAGCATCATACCTGCGCTGTTATTGCCGGCCGCATTGACCGCTTGTGGCAGATCGATAATGACCGGGCCGTGCTCATCAACCAAGACGTTGAACGGAGATAAATCGCCATGCACCAGGCCAGCGAAAAGCATACGTACGATTTCTGCCATTATCACCTGGTGATACTCTCGCGCCTGTTGTTCGGATAACGTCACATGGTTGAGGCGCGGCGCAGCCTTGCCTTCGGCGTCCGTCACCAGTTCCATCAACAGGACGCCATCGACAAAGCCATAAGGTTGTGGCACGCGCACACCGGCAGTGGCCAAACGATAGAGCGCATCCACCTCGGCGCTGAGCCAGGCATCCTCCGACTTTTTTTGACCGTAGCGGCTGTGTTTACTCATGGCGCGAGCCTGGCGGGTATTTCTGACTTTACGGCCTTCCTGATATTGCACGGCTTGTTTGAAGCTGCGTTGATTCGCTTCTTTATATACCTTGGCGCAACGGATCGCAGAACCACAGCGGACCACATAGACCTGCGCTTCTTTGCCGCTCATTAATTGGGAAAGGACTTCATCGATCAGGCCATCATCGACCAGTGGTTGTAATCTTTTCGGTACTTTCATCGAACGATATCGTCTGTCTATTGCTTGGATTGATGGGCATGATAATAACATTTTCATGTCCTGGTCTGCTGCAGTATGTGTCTTTTGTGACCTCTAGGGCCGGATCACTGCCCTCCCACTTTCTCCCGAATGTTGAACTCACGGATGAATATGCCCCAGAATGCCATGAACAACGCCGCGATCAGCGGCCCGACCACGAAGCCGTTCATGCCAAACAGCACGAAGCCGCCCAGGGTCGAAAGCAACACGATATAGTCAGGTAGTTTAGTGTCGCGGCCGACCAGGATGGGACGCAGGATGTTATCGACCAGACCGATCACGCCGATGCCAAAGACGACGAGCACCGAGCCCTGTATCCAGTCGCCTGCTGCGAACAGATAGATAGCTACCGGTACCCAGATCAGGCCAGCACCGACCACGGGAACCAATGATAGTAGGATCATCACTACACCCCACAACAATGCACCGGGGATGCCGAGCATCCAGAAGATTATCCCACCAAGCGTACCCTGCAGGGCTGCGACCATCAGGTTGCCCTTGACGGTGGCGCGAGTCACTTCGGCGAACTTGGCGAATAACAGACGCTCGCGTTCATCGCCCAGCGGCAGAGCGCGTACCAGCAAGTCGATAAGCTTGACGCCATCACGCAGTAAGAAAAACGCGACGTACAGCATCAAGCCGAGGCTCATAAAGAACTGCAGCGTATTCTGCCCCAACTCCACGGCGTTCTGCGCGATGAAGCGACTGACAGAGACGGCACCGCCAGCGACCTGTTGCTTGAGATTGTCCAGGTCAACGCCCAGACGTTCAATCAGATTCTGCACCAGTGGAAATCCCTTCTGTACCTGATCCAGATAGGCCCCCGGGTCCACCTCGCCACTCTGCAGGCGCTGATAAAGGCCGGCACCTTCCTGGAAGAACGATCCCAGGACAAACAGTACCGGGATGACCACGATGACCACGCAAACAGCCAGTGTCGTTAGCGCCGCCAGAGTGGGTCTAAGGCTCCAACGCTCCAGTAGCCGGTAGTACAGCGGATGAAACAGCACGCCAATGACGCTTGCCCAAAATACCGCACCGAAGAACGGCTTGAGCAGGTACAGGAACAGTACTGTTACCAGCGCCAGCATCAGGAAAAACGATCGTCGTTCCAGATTCTCTTGCATCGTTGTATCCTTTTGAGATGGCCGTGAATAAATGGCACGGTGAAGGCGGGAATCGACAGGGAGTTTATAGGCCTGTGTCGATCAGATGCTTTACCCGTTTGTTTGGCAGCCAGGTACAGAATCTACAAAATCATCGACATTCGCCTCCAATTCGCATGAAAACGCAACTGGTCACTTCCGACCTCGCAAATTTCGCCATGATCATCCTTGGCACACTGGGTTATGGACACGCCTCCTATGCCGCGCCGGCGACCATTTTTTCTCCGGTTCCGCCGACGATCAATGCAGGGATTTTCTGGGTGTCACGGGACCCGGCTCAGGTACCTTCACCTACGATTCGGTTCCCAGCAGCGATCGCAATCTCAAGACACGGGAGGTGGGTCTGGCCACCTTTGGATGCCTGTTCTCGCGCATGGTCGATGCAGCAGTCAACGTGGTCGCGTCCGGCATTGTCACGCCTGCTGACGCCTCGCGTCTTGCGTCCGAGGAGGCCGACGTCGCCCTCGTGCTCCACGACTATCCGTGCGGAACAGTCGCGGTGCGGGTGAGGGTCGTCAGCCCATGAGCGGCGGTCTGGCTGCACTCCTCGACGACGTCGCTGCACTCGCCCGACTGGCAGCGGCCAACGCGGATGACGTTGCAGCGGCGGCTGGACGCGCCAGTGTCAAGGCAGCGGGCGTGGTGGTCGATGACACCGCTGTCACTCCCCAATATGTCGCTGGGGTCAGCCCGAAGCGCGAACTGCCGATCATCAAGAAGATCGCCATCGGCTCCCTGCGCAACAAGCTGCTCATCATCCTTCCCGTCATCCTGTTGCTCAGCCAGTTCCTGCCTGGGTTGCTGACACCACTGCTCATGCTGGGTGGCACCTACCTCTGCTTCGAGGGTGCGGAGAAGGTGCTGGAGTTGATCCGTCGTCACGAACCGCAGAAGAAAACACCGGCGATCCTCAAGGGCCCTGAGGCGGAGGGCGCCGTGGTGAAGGGGGCCATCCGGACGGACTTCATCCTCAGCGCCGAGATCATGGTCATCTCCCTGAACGAGGTTGCGGCCGAGGGTTTCCTGTCACGCACCATCATCCTGATCATCGTGGCGCTCACGATCACGGCGCTGGTCTACGGTGTCGTGGCGCTCATCGTGAAGATGGACGATGCGGGCCTGGCGCTGGCTGGTCACGAATCCGAACGCACGCAGGTGGTGGGGAGAGCCATGGTGGCAGCGATGCCCGCGGTGCTTACTACCATTTCCACCATCGGCATCTTTGCCATGCTGTGGGTGGGCGGACACATCATCCTCGTTGGCATGGCCGACCTCGGGCTCCACGCGCCGCATGACCTCGTACACCTCTTCGAAGACATCGTGGCACACGTGGCGGACATGGGCGGTACCCTGGCCTGGCTCGTGAACACCCTGTGCTCCCTGATGTTCGGAGTCATCTGGGGTGTGGTGGTGGCAGCCGCCCTCCACACCCTCCCATGGCCCAGGAAGTAACGTGCAGACACCCCGGCCGCACACTCGTCCGGCGACACCACGCCGTAAGGGCCAACCCTGGGGGGCCGGTACTCTGAAGCTCATGACCCAACTGCTTCTCGACGCCACCGGTGGCGTCGGTGACAAGTTCGTACCCGAGGCGTTGAGTGCGGCTCTGGTGGAGCCGGCCTCCGAGTTCTCACGCACCGGCTCGCGTTCGGACTCGCCGCAGACGCTGCAGCGGGACGCGATCCCGTGCCGGGCACGAGGCCGCAGGCGGTGACCCATTCAGGGTGTGGCGAGCGACTTCGTCACGGCGGTGGGCAGCAGGCCGAACGCCGCGGAGGCGAGGTTGAGCGCGCTCGTCGGGCTCCCATCGGGGTTCCAGACGTCCGCTTCGGTGAAGGTGCCGTCGGCGGTGGTCGCCTCGGGCACCGGTGGCCGCAGGCGCTCCGCCGCGAGGCGGCCGGAACCGCCACGTGCGACCAGTGCCCGCGCCGCCGCGACGACGTCCGCGGGGTGATCGGGGAGCTCGTTCACGGACACCCCCAACCGGTCGGCGCACAACTGTCGACGGAAGGTGAGGATCTCCTGCGGCCGTCCCTCCTCGACACGATCATCGAACATCGTGACCGCGTAGGAGCTGTCGTAGGAGAGGCCGCGTCGCCAGAGATGCGTCGTACCGACCATCGCCCACGCATCGTCCACGATCACGGTGGTGGTCGCCAGCTTGAGCGTGCGTCCCGGTCCCGCCGACGGTGAGAATACCGCCACCCGCGATTGCCGCGTCTGGGAGACAAGACGATCCAGCGCCGCGCGTGTCAGCTGGTCGCGGATGCGCTGGAATGCCTTCGGCAGCCCGGTGTCGAAGAACACAGGCATACAGACGAGCACGCGCAACCCCGGACGCTGGCTCATGCGGGTGAAGAGCGCATCGAGCAGGTGTATACGATCATCCGCCTCGCCGAAGGCCAGATCATCGAGCGCCGGCGTCTCGATATAGATGAAGTCCTCGGCGCGTCCGATAGCACGGATCAGCGCCGTGGCGCCCTCGCGCGCGCCTCGCGCGGCGGCGAGGAAACGTCGGTCCAATGCGCGCGCAACCCGGTTGGCCGGATCGCCGATACCAGCGGGGATCGTTATGCCGATGCCGTCAAGCGCGGACCGGATGCTCTCCAGCCCTGTGCCGAACGGATAACCACTGCCCCCCACCAGGGCCGCGAGCTCCGACAGGCCGACCTCGGCCTCCACGCCTGCCGCCACCGTGCGCAACCCCGCCGCCCACAGGCTGTCCGCGGTGGGCGCCGTGGGCACTGTGAGTTCGTTGTCCGCCACCGTGGTCGCGAGGTCGACGGTGTTCGGGGCCAGGCGATCGCGCACGTACTCGGCGATCCCACGCACGGCCGGGCCTTCCACCCGGACACCGACGGCGACCACGTCGGGACCGGCCGGGCAGAGGGGGTGGCCGTCCTGATGCGGCGGTAGGCCGTGCCGGTCCCCCAGGGCGGGCCCGCCCCCCACCGTTGCACGAGAGGCGCCCGCCGCAGTCGCCGCTGCCACGAGTTCACGCCGCTCCAGCCCTGGATAGGGCTGGCCGGCCGCCCATGCGTCGGGCAGGGTGCGCGTCGTGCGGCGCACGGTAGCGCCGGTAGCCGCGAGCACGGCCTCACCATCGCCGGTGGGTTCACCCTTGAGAGCGGGGGCGGTGAGCCGGAGGGTGACGTTCGCGCTCGCCGCAGCAGCGAAGGTGTCCGCAGCACGCATGGCCGTCGTGATGGTCGTCGGGTCCACGAGCGAGGTGCTCCCGCCGCCGAGGGCGACCACATGCGTCCCGGACGCGATGTTCGCGCCGGCGCCGAGCGTGGCGATCTCGCGCCCCTCCTCACAGAGCAGGAAGGGGCCACTGGCGCTCGCGGCAGCGACCGCCGACCCGCCCACCGGTACCGGTCGGTTGAAGCGCTGGTCGGCAAAGTGGCGCCGGCCCTGCGCAGTCACCACCAGCACGCTCGCGCCCATGGGCGTCTCGGGTGCGGCATCGCCATCGGGGAGCGCGGCCACGATGTGCGCGACGCCGTTCGCGTCCACCAACCCCGCACCACCATCCAGGTGGTAGCGCGTGCCGGTGGTGTGATCGAAACCCTGTGTCCAGCAACGCACCCAGGCACCAGCGGCCTCGCTGCCCACGTCAGCGGTGAAGAGTACGCGCTGACCGGCCACGGTACCGCCCACCTCGACACCGCCGCCCACCAGTGCCTCGGCGGTCAGGGTGAGCGCGGTCGGCGCCGCGACATCGGGCAGCGTCCCGGTGACCGGGCCCCAGTCGAGCGTGAGCGCCGACGCCACCAGCCCCGCAGGGACAGCCGCGCCGCCGTCCTGCAGCCGCAGCGCCTCGAGGGCCGTTGCAGCCACAGCGTCCGGGGTGCGCAGCAGACCGGGGCGCGTGGCACGGTCCGCCAGAATGCGCGTGGACGCCCGCTCCTGGTCGGCGGCACGCGTGCGCACCGGCGCGGCCGCACCGCCGTCTGCATGGCGTGGCTGGCCGGTGAGGTGATGCTCGATGCTCACCACGGCCACGCGCGCGTGATCACGCCGGAGGATCGGGTCGAGCGGACCGTCCGTGAAGAGCGACGCGCTGTCGCCGAAGCGTCCATCAGGCAGCACAGCGAGCCGTGGCAGTGGGAAATCATCCGGAGCACCAGCCGGAGCGGCGCTGAACGAGAGGTCCACCGCTCCCGAATCGGTCCCATCGTGGAAACGCACACCACCCGTGCCGGCCACGCTGCCGCCCACGGTGACGCGGGCGAGCTCCTCCGTCGGCAGCGGTCCGCCAAACGGGTTCACGAGCTGTACGGTGAGCCGGTCCGCGTCCGCCGCCACCGGCACCGTTCGCGTATCCACCCCTGCAGCGAACAGCTCCTCGAAGCCGTTGTCGGCATGCGTCGCCATGTACAGCCACCAGCAGGCTGCTGCTCCCGGGTCCACCGCGTGCCCCAGGCGGTCAAAGGCCCAGAGTCGCACTGCGGTGTTCGTGGGGAACTTGAGCAGGAACTGCGACTCACTTGCCGTCACGCCGGGCCGGAAGGGGTCGCGCATGGGCGCCGTACCGTTGCCGAGCGCACCGCCGGTGGAAGTGAGTCCCAGGTATTCGAGCCGCTTCGCGTCGGTGTCGACCGTGGCTGGATAAGGAAAGGGCAGTCGTCCGTCGAACCACGACACCCCAGCGACGGTATCCACTATTTCCAGTGCAAGCGTTCGCACCACAGGCCGCGTTGCCCGGTCGGCGACCGTCGGAGTACCGAGTGTCGGGATGGTACGCATGAGCGCACCGAGTCGCTCCGACGCCTGCGGCAGGAGCTCGTAAACGGCGATGAGGCGACCGTCGGTGAAGGCCAGTCCGTCCGGCCCGCGAAGGTGGGCCAGGCCGAGTGGACGCGGGTCGCTGGCCACATAGAAGGAGAGGATGCCGGCCGCCGGTGGCCGCCATTCCACCTCGCCGCCAAGCGTGAGCGGCACCGCCAGGTCGGCGTCGGGGACCGGCAGCTCCACCGAGTCAACGGAGAACCAGGGCCCGAGCACGGGGCTGTGCAGGCCCAGGCTGCGAGGGGAGGGTGTCAGGGTGATCATCGCCGTCAGCTCCGCGTCACGGTGGTGGACGGTGCGCTCAGACGACCGCCGGGATCCAGTGTCACGACACGCCAGCTCGTGCCGCTGGGCGGGTCATCACCCACGGCATCCACGAAGTGGAAGGTACGGGCCAGATCGGTGCCCGTGGATGCCGTCGGGTCGTCCGCGAGCACGGTGCCAACGCGCGTCTCGCGACCACCCGGCAGACGTCGATAGACGTCGAAGCGGTAGCCGCCCATGGCGCCGCGCCGCAGCCGTTCGGGGTGTCGCCAGGTGATCGTGGCGGCGGTGCCGCTGACGACGAGCGCAAGGCCTGTGGGTGCGGCCGGTGGATCGGGCGGGATAAGCGCCGAGCTGACCGCACCACTGGCCGGGCTCCATTCGCCCGGCAGGGTGGTGCCCGGGGGCGGTGGTGCCTGCACCTCCACGCGCCATGTCATGCGCGTCCACGGTGGGAGCGAGCCGCCGGCAAAAGGATCCGTACCGGCATCCAGCAGCTCTATCTCCTGCGGTCCGTCGGTGGCCGGATCGGCGTCCAGCGCGGGTGCCGGTATGTCACCTTCGGCGACGATCGGCATGCGCAGCGGGTCCGAGTCCGCTACGCTCCGGCGCAGCCGCCAGCGCGCCGCCGGCTGTGGTCCACGGACGACCGTGGCCGTGAAGCGCGCCGCGCCCTCGTCGCTGAAGCCCTCGAGGTCGAGCAGTGGGCGCGGCGGCGGCCCGCCCGATGGCACGGCCACCGGGAGCAGTGTCGCGGCCGTGAAGTCGCTCTCCACGTTCTGCACGCTGAGCGCCACGACCTTGAAGAAGGCGAGCACGCGCAGTGAACCCGACAGGTCGTGCGCGTAACGCAGGGCGGTGCCCTGGAGCGGCGCATCGGTGAGGTTGCTGAACAGGTCGCGCGTGAAGACGGCTGCATGTGCAGGATCGCTCCAGACAGCACCCCGGTGAGCCGCGTCGGGCGCGGCGTCGACCGCCGTGACGACCGCTGCGGCGGCGGCATCCCCGGCGCCAGCCCGCTCCGCTAGCGCCGAGCGCAGCCGCGTCTCGTCGCTGGTGTAGACGCGGTACCGGGCATTCGGCGCGCCGGTCCATGACAACACCACGCGTGCCCGACCCACGGCGTCCGGGCGTGCGCTGTAGCGGAGCGTCGGATCCATCACGAGTGCGGCGGGTGGGCGCGGATCCACCAGTACCTTGCGCTGCTCCTCGGACGGGTCGCCGTAGCCGTCGTCATCGAACCAGTGAGCGACGAGCCTCGCCTCCACGCTCCCGGTACGTGCGATCATGCCGGCCGGCGGTGTGATGGTGATGGGGAACTTCGCCGGATGCACTACTGGCAGATTCACCTCCTCGTTGACCGTCACGCCGCCCACCGTCCCCGAGACCCGGGCGCCCACCAGCGGTCGGCTGCCGGCGGCGAGGTCGTCGACGCGCGGCAGGATGAGCACGGCGCGCAGCGTGCCGAAGCGCGGCGTATCGTCGAGCGGCGAGTCGTCGGCCAGATCGTACTCCAGCGACAGCACCGGCGCAGGTGGCCGGGTGCGGGGTTTGGCGGCGACGGCGCGGGTGCCCCAGTCACTCCACCGGCCCCACCAGTCGGCCTGCGCGATCCGATACTCCACCGCATCCGGCGGCGCCGAATCGTCGGCGTAGCGGCCGCTGCCTGTCTCGGTGGCCCCGTCGGGAACCGTGGGCACGAGGGCGAGCGCACGTCCACTGTCCGGGTGCCGCGCGTTGAGGCTCACGATCGGGCCGGTGCCGCTGTCGTGGCGAGCGACGGCCAGCGTCGGTGCCGCCGTGAGCCCGGCGAGCGGCAGGGTGATCTCCCGCTGCGCGGCAGGTGGCAGTACCTCGGGCACCCAGGTGCCGAGCGCGTCGCCCGTCGGCAGCGCCTGGGTCGTGCCGGTGGCCCCCAGCTGCTCGGCGGGCAGGAGCGGCGTACCCACCAGCGGTGCCGATGGGCGCGCTGGTGGTGCCCCGCGGACGACGAACAGCGGCACGGTGAAGTCGTATACCGGCAGCCCGTCGGCCGACAGGTGCGGCACCGTAAAGGGCAGCGCCAGTACATTCGCTGGCGCGGTCATCGGGCCACCAGCGACCAGCAGCGATATCAACTGCGCGACATCGAGCTTTGCGTTGTCCACGGCCAGGAAGCCGCGGATGAAATAGAGCTCGAAGGGCTGTGGATCCGCGGGTGGCAGGTCCACGTCCATGAAGCCCA
>Ga0172382_10006600_pt1 | contig 16756 bp, 13 predicted proteins | sample Leawel138RmetaG_FD_122245 | JGI IMG/M metagenome (GOLD analysis project Ga0172382, IMG submission 122245) | Leachate microbial communities from a municipal landfill in Southern Ontario, Canada - Leachate well 138R metaG | ecosystem: Engineered > Solid waste > Landfill > Unclassified | place...
ATCGTCGAACACCTCCCGGCATTCCGTGCGCAGCCCCGCCAGTTCGTTGATGTCGAAGAAGCGGCGATAGTTGATCTGATCCGTCGCCACCTGCCAGAAGGCGAGGCGCCAGGCCTGTGCCTCCAGCAGTTCGTGCAGGGCGTCGAAACTCGATGGTCGCCCCGGCTCGCCGCGCAGCCTGGCGAGCGTCCGCTGCAGGGCGGCGAGTATGGCCGGTGATTCGGCGCAGAGCGCTGCCAGTCTTCGCTTGGCCGCCTCGGCATCGCTGTGGCGCCGCCGGCGCTCGCTGGCGGCAGCGGGGCCGCGCGCGGGCAGCGCGGCGAAGGCGGCGAGTACGTCGCCGAGCGCCTTCGCCGCGCTGTCGTCGAGCAATGCCAGGGCGCCGGAAAGAGCGGCCGGATAGCTGCGCGGATCCAGCGGGAAGCGGTGACCGTAGTAGACGATGCAGAGTGTGCCCGAGGTTTCCTCGAACAGCGGATCGAGCTCGCCACGTTCGATTACCTTGCCATAGTAGTCGCCGAGGAAGGGCAGCAGCACGCGGCTGCGCAGCGTCGGGTCGGCGGGTCGCCAGTCGATATCGAAATAGCCGGCATGGCACGAGGATTCGCCATGCTCGAGCACGTCCTGCCACCAGGCGTTGTCGGATCCGCCCACCGCCATGTGATTGGGCACCACGTCGAGGATCTGGCCCATGCCGTGCCTGCGCAGCGCGGCGATGAGCGCCGCGTAGTGCGCCTGATCGCCGATCTCCGGATTGAGCGCTTCGTGGTCGACGATATCGTAGCCGTGCGCGCTTCCCGGCCGCGCCTTCAGGTAGGGCGAGGCATAGATGTGCCCGACGCCGAGGCGATGCAGGTAATCGATGATGTTCGCCGCATCCGCGAAGGTGAAGTCGCGGTTGAACTGCAGGCGGTAGGTCGCCAGCGGGGCGGTGGCGGTGATCATGGCGGCGACAGGTACCAGCACACCGACCAGGGCGGCAGCGCGGCCTGGTCGGCGCCGGGCGTGTGCCACAGCACCGGCGCCGCCGGTCTCGCCACCGATGCGCTGCCCTCGGCAAGATGCGCCAGCATGCGCAGCCGGGATCCGTCGCCGAGACGCCAGCGAACGGCGAGCACGCCGGGCGTCGGCGTGCGCCACTCGCCGCTGCGCGGACGCATGCCGGCCAGGCGCGGCGTCAGATGCGCGTGGCGCAGCGCCAGCAGCTCGCGGTGCAACGCGAGCCATTCGCGGTGCGGCGTGCGTCCGAGGACGCTCCAGTCGAGAATCGCCGCGCGGAATGTCGCTTCGTCCTGGGGATCGGGAAACGTGGCGCGGGCGCTCTCATCGCGGAACGCTGCGAAGCGGGCGAACTCGCGGCGACGGCCCTCGCTGACCGCCGCCGCCAGCGCGGGTCCGAAGTCGCAGAAGAACGGAAAGGGCTGGCCGCAAGCCCATTCCTGCCCCATGAACAGCAGGGGCGGGGAGGGCGCGAGCAGCAGCACGGCGAGCGCGGCGCGCACTCGTTCCGGCGCGGCCAGCGTCCCGATGCGCTCGCCGCGGGCACGGTTGCCGATCTGGTCGTGGTTCTGCAGGAAATGGATGAAGGCCGCTGGCGGCAGATGCGCGGAAGGTTCGCCGCGCGCATGGTCCCGATATGCCGAGTGTTCGCCTTGCCAGGCGAAGCCTTCGGCGAGACAGCGGCCGAGATGGGCCAGCGGCGCATCGGCGTAGTCGGCATAGTAGCCTTCTGCCTCTCCGGTGAGGAGGACGTGCAGCGCGTGATGCGCATCGTCGTTCCACTGCGCCTGGTAGTGACCGGTACCGTCGCGCTCCAGGAAGCGGACGGCGTTGTCGTCGTTCTCGAGCATCAGGTGAACATGACGCGCGGGGAAATGCTCGCGCGCGCGCTGCGCGATCTCGACCAGGATGTGGGGCTCGGAGTCGTCGAAGATGGCATGTACGGCATCGAGGCGCAGGCCGTCGCAGCGATACTCCTCCAGCCAGTAGAGCGCGTTGTGGATGAAAAACTCGCGCACCCAGTGACTGTCCCTGCCATCGAAGTCGATGGCATCTCCCCAGGGCGTGTGATGGCGGGAAGTGAAGAAGGCGGGCGCGTAGGCATGCAGGTAGTTGCCTTCGGGACCGAAGTGGTTGTAGACGACATCCACGAACACCATCAGACCGCGGCCGTGGGCTTCGTCGATCAGGGTCTTCAGTTCATCCGGCTGCCCGTAGCAGCCCGCCGGCGCAAAGGGGAGGGCTCCGTCATAGCCCCAGCCGCGTCGTCCGGGGAAGGTTCCGAGCGGCATCAGTTCGATGGCGGTGATGCCGAGTTCACGCAGGTAGTCGAGCCGCGAGGCGATGCCGGCGTAAGTGCCCGATGGCGTGAAGGCCCCAGTATGGAGTTCGTAGATCACCGCCTCTTCCCAGGGGCGTCCACGCCACTGCGGATGGCGCCAGCGATAGCGTCGCGGGTCCACCACTTCGCTGGGGCCGTGCACGCCTGCGGGCTGGAAGCGCGAGGCGGGGTCGGGCACTTCGAGTTCGCCATCGATGCGGAAGCGATAGCGGCTGCCCGGAGCGGCGCCGGCGAGCAGCTCGAACCAGCCGGGGCGGGGGTTCTCCATCGCCCGCGGCGGGGTGTCATGCAGGCACAGTTCTACCCGGGTGGCGGCCGGCGCCCACAGCGTGAAGCGCGTTCCATGCCCGGTCGACTCGGCGCCGAAGGGCATGAGGTGGTGACATCCTGTCGTATCCACTCCGTCATGCTAGCGTGCCAGGACCGGATTGTGTGGCGCCTAAGTGGCCGCCCTCATGCGTCCGGGGGACAGCAGACGATGCGGAGCGTCGGATTCAGCCGGCCAGCAGGCGGCGCAGTACGGACTCGTAGATGGCTGACAGCGCTTCGAGTTCGGCGACGTCGACGCACTCGTTGATCTTGTGAATGGTGGCGTTCACGGGACCGAGTTCCACCACCTGGGCGCCGGTTTTCGCGATGAAGCGGCCGTCCGAGGTGCCGCCCGAAGTGGACAGCGAGGATTCGCGTCCGGTCACCTCGAGCACCGCGCCACGCATGGCGTCGACCAGCACTCCGGGCACGGTCAGGAATGGTTCGCCCGAATGACGCCATTCGAGTTCGAAGTTCAGATCATGGGCGCGCAGCACCGATTCGACCGTTTCGCGCAGCGTCGCCGCATTGGTTTCGGTGGAGTAACGGAAATTGAACATGACCCGCACGCTGCCGGGGATGACGTTGTCGGCGCCGGTGCCGGCATTGATGTTGGACACCTGGAAGCTGGTGGGCGGAAAGAACTCGTTGCCCTGATCGAAGCGCAGGGCGCACAGCTCGGCGAGCGCCGGCGCGAGCCGGTGAATGGGATTGTCGGCAAGATGTGGGTAGGCGATGTGTCCCTGGATGCCGCGAACGGTGAGTATGCCGCCCAATGATCCACGCCGTCCGTTCTTGATCACATCCCCGACCTGGCGTTCGGCGGTCGGTTCCCCGACCAGGCAGCAATCGATGCGGACGCCACGGCGCTCGAGCTCTTCGACGACCCGGCGCGTACCGTCCACCGAAGGGCCTTCCTCATCACTGGTGACGAGGAAAGCGATCGCCCCGCGATGATCGGGGTGGGCGGCGATGAAGCGCTCGCAGGCGGTGATCATGGCGGCGAGGCTGCCTTTCATGTCGGCGGCGCCGCGGCCATAGAGGCGGCCGTCACGCACCACCGGACTGAACGGGTCGCTGTCCCAGGCATCGAGCGGGCCGCTCGGCACGACGTCGGTGTGGCCGGCGAAGACGAACAGGGGCTCACCCTCGCCGCGCTGCGCCCAGAAGTTGCTCACCTCGCCGAAAGGCAGACGCTCGGTGCGAAAGCCGATGGCCTCGAGGCGCGCGGTCATGAGTTCCTGACATCCCGCATCGTCCGGAGTCACGGACCGCAGCGCGATGAGTTGACGGGCAAGATCGAGGGTGGCGGACATCGGCGCATTATACGGTAACTGCAGCGATGGGTGCGGTGATCAGTGCTGCCCCGTTAGCGTGCGGGCTCGGGGTCCTCGCGGTCCAATGCGGTGCGAAGCCGGCAGCGGAGGAGATCGCCGGCTCTGCTGGAGACGCGGGACTGCTGCCGCCTCTTGCGGTGCGCAACAGGTATCTCCTTGATGCTCAAGGAGGGCTAACCCGCGCGCGGTGACACGGATGTCGCCTGGTGAAGTTGGCAGCGAAAGTGCAATGCACCGGGTCAATGAGTGCCGCGAACGATATTCATGAAGCTGGTGAGAGTGGCTGGCATGCCGAGCTCGACATCGTGCTGCGCCCGGCTGCGGGTCGCACCGTGATTGCCGAACGCCGTAGTCAGGGGCCGCTGCGGGTGCAGCGTCCATTCCATCCCGAGGGAGAAACCTGCCATGTCTACCTCCTGCATCCGCCCGGCGGTATCGTCGGCGGCGACCGGCTGGCGGTGACGGTGCGGGTCGAAGCCGGAGCGCGCGCCCTGCTGACAACGCCCGGCGCCGGCAAGTTCTATCGAAGCGGCGGGGCGGCGGCGCGGCAGACGCAGCATCTGCGCATCGAGGGCGATGGTTGTCTTGAATGGCTGCCGCAGGAGGCAATCGTGTTCGACGGGGCGCTGGCGAGCACGCTGACCCGCATCGATGCGTCTCCGGAGGGGCGCTGCATCGCCTGGGACGTGGTATGCCTCGGACGCCCGGCCGCGGGCGAGCGCTATGAGTCGGGTCGGTTCGTGCAGCGCCTGGAGGTCTTCCGGGAGGGCGTGCCGGTGTTGCTCGAAGGAGTCGCTGTCGACGGCGACGGCGATGTGCTGCGTGCGTTCTGGGGGCTGGGCGGAAGGTCGGTCTGCGCCACCCTGATCGCCTTTCCCTGCACCGCGGAATGTCTCGCCCTCGTGGGTGAAGTGCTCGCTCGTGCCGACGGCGGACCGCCCGCCGCGGCGACGCTGGTCGATGGCGTACTGCTCGTGCGCTGCCTGGGCGACGGCGCCGAGGCCGTGCGCGGCGTGCTCACCGACTGTAGGAACGTACTCAGGCCGCGCCTGCTTGGTCTCGGCGTGTGCCTGCCGCGCATCTGGAACACCTGAAGAGGAAATCATGGAACTGTCACCTCGGGAGAAGGACAAGCTGCTGATCTTCACCGCCGCGCTGCTCGCAGAACGGCGCCGCGCACGGGGGCTCCGCCTCAACTATCCCGAAGCGGTGGCCTTCATTTCGGCGGCCATTCTCGAGGGAGCCCGCGACGGCCGTACCGTTGCCGAGCTGATGAGTCATGGCGCAACGCTGCTGCGGCGCGATGAGGTGATGGACGGCGTGGCCGATATGATCACCGAGGTCCAGGTCGAGGCGACGTTCCCGGATGGCACCAAGCTGGTGACCGTGCACGATCCCATCGTATGAAAGAGGAGCGAAGACCATGCCGGAACAGTATGTGATCCCGGGAGAGTTGCGCGTCGCCGACGGCGAGATCGAGCTGAATGCGGGCAGGGAAACGGTGACCGTCACCGTCGCCAACACCGGCGACCGACCGGTGCAGGTCGGTTCCCATTATCACTTCTACGAAACCAACGCCGCGCTGCGCTTCGACCGCGAGCTCACCCGAGGCTTCCGGCTGGACATCCCCGCGGGCACGGCAGTGCGGTTCGAGCCTGGGCAGGAGCGGCGCATTACGCTGGTGCGCTACGAGGGGGCGAGGCGGATCTACGGCTTTCAGGGCCGCATCATGGGAGACGCGTAGTGGCGCGCATCGGACGACGGGCTTACGCGGAGATGTATGGGCCGACGGTCGGCGATCGGCTGCGGCTGGGCGATACCGCGCTGTGGATCGAGGTGGAGCGCGATCACACCATTCACGGTGAAGAGGTCAAGTTCGGCGGCGGCAAGGTCATCCGCGATGGCATGGGACAGAGCCAGCGCGGCGCGGATGAGGCGGTGGACTGCGTCATCACCAATGCACTGATCATCGACCACTGGGGCATCGTCAAGGCGGACATCGGTATCCGTGGGGGGCGTATCCTCGCCCTCGGCAAGGCCGGCAATCCGGACGTGCAGCCGGGCGTCGATATCGTGATCGGACCGGGCACCGAAATCATCGCCGGCGAAGGCATGATTGCGACCGCCGGGGCCATCGATGCACATATCCATTTCATTTGCCCGCAGCAGATCGAAGAGGCGCTGATGTCCGGAGTGACGACCATGATCGGCGGCGGCACCGGACCCGCGGCGGGCACGAATGCAACGACCTGCACGCCGGGGCCCTGGTATCTGGGGCGGATGCTGCAGGCCGCAGACAGCTTTCCGATGAATCTCGGCTTTCTGGGCAAGGGCAACGCCAGTCTGCCGGGAGCGCTGGTCGAGCAGATCGAAGCCGGAGCGATGGGACTGAAACTGCATGAAGACTGGGGGACGACGCCGGCGGCGATCGACAACTGTCTGAGTGTGGCCGAGCGCCACGACGTGCAGGTGGCGATCCATACCGACACGCTGAACGAGTCCGGGTTTGTCGAGGATACGCTGGCGGCGTTTCGCGGCAGAACGATACACACCTACCATACCGAAGGCGCGGGCGGCGGGCATGCGCCGGACATCATCCGCGCCTGCGGCCAGGCGAACGTGCTGCCGTCATCGACCAATCCGACGCGCCCGTACACCATCAATACGGTGGACGAGCATCTCGACATGCTGATGGTCTGTCATCACCTCGATCCGGCGATCGCCGAGGATGTCGCCTTCGCGGAGTCGCGCATCCGCCGCGAGACGATCGCCGCCGAGGACATCCTGCACGATCTCGGCGCTTTCAGCATGATTTCCTCGGATTCCCAGGCCATGGGGCGTGTCGGCGAGGTGATCTGCCGCACCTGGCAGACGGCGCACAAGATGAAGGTGCAGCGCGGATCGCTCCCCGGTGACGGCGCCCGCGCCGACAACCTGCGCGTGCGTCGCTATATCGCCAAGTACACCATCAATCCCGCGCTGGCCCACGGCATTGGCAACGAAGTCGGCTCGCTCGCGCCTGGCAGGCTCGCCGATATCGTGCTGTGGCGGCCGGCGTTCTTCGGTGTCAAACCGGCCATGATCATCAAGGGTGGCATGATCGCGGCGGCTCCCATGGGCGACGCCAATGCTTCCATTCCAACGCCGCAGCCGGTGCACTATCGTCCGATGTTCGGCAGCTACGGTCGTGCCTGTACCGAAACCTCCCTCAGTTTCGTCTCCGCAGCCGCGCTCGCCGCCGGGGTTCCGGAGCGTCTTGGCCTGGCGAAGCGGGCGGTGGCGGTCGCCGGCACGCGCACACTGCAAAAGCGCGACATGGTGCTCAACGATCTGCAGCCACACATCGAGGTCGATCCGCAGACGTACGAAGTACGGGCGGACGGTGAGCTGCTGCGCTGCGAGCCGGCGACCGTGCTGCCGCTGGCGCAGCGCTACTTCCTGTTCTGAGGCGATGGACATGGGTGATCTGCCGCTGTTGCTCGAGGCCCGGGTTGCGGGCGGTGTCGCCACGGGCACGGTGACGCTCGACTGGGAGCGCCGTCAACGTACACGGCTGCGGGCGCGCCTCGATGACGGCCGGGAAGCGGCGATACGCCTGCCCCGCGGTTCGGGGACCCTGCGCGACGGCGACTTGCTGCGCGCCGTCGATGGGACGCTGATCACCGTGCGCGCGGCGGCCGAGGCCTTGTCGGTGGTCGAGGGTGACGGGCAGGCGCTGATTCGCGCCTGCTATCACCTCGCCAATCGCCACGTTCCCCTGGCGCTGATGCCGGGACGACTGTGCTGGCGTCATGACCACGTGCTCGATGTCATGGTCGGCGGGCTGGGACACGAGATTCGGCACGAGGCGGCGCCGTTCGAGGCCGAGGGCGGCGCGTGGGACGTCCACGATCATGCCGCCCGGGCGGCGGATGAGGAAGCGGCGGGCGCCACGGTCTCCTTCGCGCACGATGGTCCGTCAGCATCGGTGCTGCTTTCGCTGCTGCGGCTCACTAGCTCCGGCCTCCCGATCGGCTCCTTCGCCTATTCCCAGGGGCTGGAGCAGGCTGTGGAGTGTGGCTGGGTGAGTGACGAGGCCGGCGTCGCCGAGTGGGTGGAGGGCCTGCTCCACTTCGCCCAGGCGCAGACCGATGTTCCCCTGCTGGCGCGGCTCCACGGCGCATTTGCGCGCGGTGACATCGGACGGGCGAGGTACTGGAACGCGCGGGTGCTTGCTGCGCGCGATGGCGCCGAGGCGCGCGCGGAAGAGCGCGATACGGGGCATGCGCTGGCGCGGCTGCTGCCGGTGCTCAAAGTCGAATCCCGCTGGCGCGAGGAGTGGGGCGATCCGGCCTGGCTGAGTCTGTACGCGATGGTCGCAGCCGCGCAGCGCATTCCGCTCGATGCGGCGGCGCAGGGGTGGCTGTGGAACTGGGGGCAGCAACAGGTGGCGGCAGCGCTGCGCCTGCTGCCGCTGGGACAGACAGCCGGACAGCGTATTCTGGGCCGCATCATCGACGGCATTCCCGCGGCGGTAAGCAGGGGGCTCGCGTTGCCGGATGAGGAGATCCTCGGCGCGCCTCCAGGGCTTGCGTTCGCTGCCGCCCGGCATGAAACGCAGTACACGCGGCTGTTTCTGTCATGAAGCCGAAGGCAACGCGAGTTGGAGGGAAATGATGGGGAAGCGTGAGGCACTCAGGATCGGGGTCGGCGGACCGGTCGGCTCGGGAAAGACCGCGCTGGTCGATGCACTGTGCAAGCGCATGCGCACCCGCTACGAGATGGCGGTGGTGACCAACGATATCTACACGCGGGAGGATGCCGAGTTCCTCCAGCGCAGCGGTGCCCTGCCGCCGGAGCGGATTGTCGGCGTCGAAACCGGCGGGTGCCCGCATACTGCAATCAGGGAGGATGCCTCGGCGAATCTCGTCGCCGTGGAGCGCCTCTGCCGGCGCTTTCCCGAGTTGGATCTGGTGCTGGTGGAGAGCGGCGGCGACAACCTCAGCGCCAGCTTCAGCCCCGAGCTTGCCGACATCACCATCTATGTCATCGATGTTTCGGCCGGTGACAAGATCCCGCGCAAGGGCGGGCCGGGGATCACGCGCTCGGACCTGCTCGTGATCAACAAGACCGACCTGGCGCCCCTGGTCGGTGCGTCGCTCGACATCATGGCGCGCGACGCCAGGATCATGCGCGGCGAGCGACCGTTCGTGTTCGCGAACGTCCGGGCGGGAGAAGGGCTGGAAGCAATCGAGGAATTCGTGCGCCGCGCCGGATTGCTCGATGTCGGCTCAGCGACGGCGGCACAGATCGGTTAGCCGGAGATCGCCCGGCGGTTAACCAGCTCGGCGGCGACGCCGGCAGATTGCAGGCTGGCGCCGATGGCCGCGACGTCATGACCGGCCGGAGCCTGGTAGATGCGCAGGTCGAACTCGGGCACCATAGCCATCATGTGATCGAAGATATCGCTCTGGATGGCTTCATAGTTCACCCAGCGGGTGTCATTGGTGAATGCGTAGACCTGAATGCCCACGCCCTGGGGGCCGGGTTCCATCTGCCGGATGAGGATGAGTTGGTCCTTGTGGATGTGCGGATGCCGGCTTACATATTGCGCCACGTAGGCGCGGAAGGTGCCGATGTTGGTCAGCATGCGCACGTTCGCCCGTATATCCGCCCCTTCCGGAGGGCAGTTGGCGGCGTTCCATTCGGCAAGCTCGCGTTCCTTCGCCTCGATATAATCCTTCAGCAGCAGGAAGCGCCGGTAGCGTGCGATCTCTTCCGCGGTCAGAAACCGCACGCTGCTCATGTCCAGTTGCAGGGTCCGGGAGATGCGCCAGCCGCCGGATTCGAACATCCCCCGCCAGTTGCGGAAGGAATATTCCAGAAAGCGGTGGGCGGGGATCGCGGTAATGGTCCGATCCCAGTTCTGGACCCGTACCACGTTGAGCGAGATGTCGATCACATCGCCATCGGCGTCGAACTGCGGCATCTCGATCCAGTCTCCTACCCGCACCAGATCGTTGTTGATGAGCTGGACGCCCGCAACCAGGGACAGCAGGGTGTCCTTGAAAATGAGCATGATGACCGCCGTCATCGCGCCGAGGCCGCTGAGGAAGAAAAGCGGCGACTGGTTGGCGAGTGCCGCCACCGCGAGCACCGTGGCGATGATGTAGAGAACAAGCTTCGCCACCTGCACGTAGCCCTTGATCGGCTTGCCGCCCGACGCGGGATGACGCAGGTACAGCGCATGCGCGACGTCCAGCAAGGTCCCTATCGCGCGCGCGACCAGAATGGCGATCAGCGCCAGGGTGAGCCGCTGGATGAAGCCGAGCAGGGCGGGGTGCAGCGCCGGCACCGCGACGACGCCGTAATGCACCACGATGAAGGGGACGAGGGCGAGCATGCGCGCGGACAGCTGACCCTTGTCGTCCGCTTCCTGCCAGCGCGGCGCTACCCGGCCCAACAGGTGCGTCGCCGCGGCGGCGACATAGCGGTGCATCAGGTGGTGTACCAGCCAGGCGAAGGCGAGCAGAGCGGCCATGCCGATGACGGCGCTGATCCAGGGTTGAGCGGGGAGAAAATCCATTGCGACGTTATGACTGTTTCCCGCTGCGATAGCACAGCGCGCGGGCGAAGAGGGTGTACCCGGATGGTAGCTAGCATGGCCGCCGTTGTAAACCCGCGAGCGGCTATTTACCATAGGTGCACCCGTTCACCGAAGCCCCGGCCGGCTTCCGACGGCCGATGCGGCTGCGATAGTCGCTTTGGCGCAGAGCGCGCCTTGCCGGAGCAGTCCGCGAAAGAGAAAGCGATGCATCCCAGCCCGTCACGTCTTGCGACCCTGACCCTCGCCGTCGTCATGCTCTTTGGTTGTGGTGCGGAAGAAGAGGATTCCTCCGCGTTCCCCGCCGGGGGCATGCGCGCCACGCCCGTTACCGCGCAGGCGGTGGAACGCAGTACCGTCCATGAGCGGGAAGTGACGCTCGGCACGGTCCATGCGAAGCAGGCGCCGACGATCGGAGCCGAGGTTGCCGCCCGGGTGGTGGCCATTCATGCCGACGAGGGGCAGGCGGTGAGCGAGGGGCAACTGCTCGCCGAACTCGACGCCGGGGATTTCCGCCTTGCCCACGATCGCTCGCTGGCCGAGATCGCACGGCTCGAGGCACTGATCGAGAACCAGCAGCGCCAGGTCGAACGCAACCGCCACATGCTCGAGCGTCAGCTGGTGGCGCAGAGCGTGGTCGACAATGCGGAGGCCGAGCTTCGCGCCCTGCGCAGCCAGCTGGAAGGCGAGCGGACCGCGCTCGGTCAGGCCGAACGCGATATCGCGCGCACGCGCATCGTGGCGCCTCTGGCCGGACGGCTCGAGACCCGCCTGATCGACGTCGGTGACTGGGCGGCGGTAGGTACGCCGCTGTTCCGCATCGCCACCAACGATGTGCTGCGTGCGCAGCTGCCGTTCCCGGAATATGTCGCCGAGCTGCTGCGGCCCGGGCTGCCGGTGGAGCTCTCCTCGCCGGCGGTGCCCGACCGCATGGTGGAGGGCGTGATCGCCGAAATCCGGCCGATGATCGGCGCCGCCCGCGCCATCATCGTGATTGCCGAGTTCGCCAATCCGGGAGGATGGCGTCCCGGCGCCAGTGTCAACGGCAGTGTGACGCTGGCGAAACGTGAGGGCGCGCTGCTGGTGCCGGCAATGAGCGTGGTGCAGCGCCCTGGTGGCAAGGTCGTCTATGTGGTTGCCGGTGCCAGCGCCGAGGCTCGCGCCGTGCGCACGGGCATCCAGCAGGATGGCCTGGTCGAGATCGTCGATGGCCTGCGCGGAGACGAGACGGTGGTGGTGGATGGCGCCGGCTTCCTGACCGACGGCGCGGCGATCAACGTGCGCGCGGAGCAGACGCCGGAATGAGTCTGCCCGGGCTTTCGATCGAGCGCCATGTCCTCGCCTGGATGATGAGCGCGGTGCTGGTGCTGTTCGGACTGGTGGCGCTCGACCGGCTGGGCATGGATCGCTTCCCGCGCATCGACTTCCCCGTGATCTCGGTCACCACCTCGCTCCCCGGCGCCAACCCCGATGTGGTGGATGCCTCGATCACCAACATCATCGAGTCCGCCGTCAACTCGGTGCCGGGAATCGATGCGGTGATGTCGAACTCGGTGCCGAGCACCTCGGTCGTGGCGATCCAGTTCAATCTGGACAAGGACATCGACGTCGCCTTCAACGAGGTGCAGGCCAAGGTCAACCAGGTGCTGCGCCAGTTGCCGGAGGACGCCGATCCGCCAGTGGTGGCCAAGGTCGAGACCGACGCCTCGCCGATCATGTGGATCTCGCTGCAGGGAGACCGTACCCAGCAGCAGCTCAATCAGTACGCCCGCAACGTCATGAAGAAGGCGCTCGAGACCATCGACGGTGTCGGCGAGGTGCGTCTCGGCGGACGCCGCGACCGGACCATTCGCATCAATCTCCATCCCGAGCGCCTCGCGTCCCTCGGTCTGACGGTGCAGGACGTGGCCGACGCCTTCGCTCGCGAGCATTTCCAGCTGCCAGGCGGCTTTCTGGTTTCCGGCGCTACCGAGCGTCTGATCAAGCTGGATCTGGAGTACCACGCGGCGCAGGACTTCGCCGGTCTCGTCATCGCCCATCGCGAGGGCGCGACGATCAAGCTCGGCGACGTGGCGACGATCGAGGATGGCCTCGAGGACTTCCGCCGGCTGGCGCGCTTCAACAGCGAGCCCACGGTCGGGCTCGGCATCGTCAAGGTCGCCGGCGCGAACACGGTGGCGATCGTCGATGAAGTGAACCGGCGTCTGCAGGAGGAGATCATTCCCCAGCTGCCGCCGGGAATGCGTGCCACCATCGCTTCCGATCAGTCGATCTTCATCCGCGAGATGGTCGCCGCGCTGCTCGACAAGATCGTGCTCGGCACCCTGCTGGCAGGGCTGGTGGTGCTGCTGTTCCTGAAGAATCTGCGCGCCACCATCATCATCGCGCTCGCCATCCCGGTGTCCCTGCTGGGCGCCGTCGCCATCATGTATTTCTTCGGTTACACCTTCAACTCGCTGACGCTGCTCGCGCTGCTCCTGCTGATCGGGGTGGTGGTGGATGACGCCATCGTGGTGCTGGAAAACATCTATCGCCACCGCGAGACGGTCGAGCCCGATCCGCTACGGGGCGCGCTCACCGGTACCAATCAGGTCGTGTTCGCGATTCTGGCGACGACACTGGCCCTGGTGGCGATCTTCGCGCCGGTGGCCTTCATGGGCGGCATCATCGGCCGCTTCTTCGAATCCTTCGCCGTCGTGGTGTCGGTCGGCGTGCTCATATCCTATTTCGTCGCCGTCACCCTCACGCCGATGCTGTGTTCACGCTATCTGCGGGTCGCCGAATCGCACGGGCGCATGTATTGGGTCTTCGAGAACGGATTCCGCGCCTTGGATCGCGCCTACCGCCGTCTGCTCGACCTGGCGCTGTCGCACCGCTGGCTGACGGTGGCGCTCACCGCGTTGCTGGTGCTGTCCTCGGGCTGGTTCCTGCAGGCGATCGGCAAGGCTTTCGCACCGGAGGAGGATGAGGGACAGTTCGTGATCATCCTGCGCGCGCCGCTCGGCGCGGGCATCGAGTACACCGACGGCCGCCTGCGCGAGGTCGAGGCGATCCTTGCCGGGGAACCCTCGGTGCGCAGTTACTTCACCGCCATCGGGCTGGGCGACCAGGGTCAGGTCAACCAGGCGTTCGCCTTCGTGCGCATGCAGCCGCGCGAGCAGCGCAGCGAGCGGCAGCAGGACCTGCTGCCCCGCATCAATGCCCGGCTCGCCATGGTTCCCGGGGTGCGCGCGTTCGCCACGCCCGTGCCGATCATCGGCGGGCAGCGCGGCGATCCCCTGCAGTTCGTCGTCCGTGGTCCGGACCTGACGCGGGTCGCCGAACTCGCCACCCGTATCAGGGATCGCCTTGGCGCCGAGCATCCCGAGATCGGCCGTCTCGATCTCGATCTCCAGCTCGACCTGCCGCAGCTCGTGCTGGACGTCGATCGCGAGCGGGTGGCGTCTCTGGGGCTGGGCAGCCGCGACGTCGCCTTCGCCGCCAATGTGTTGGCGGGAGGGGTGGACATCGCCAAGTACAACGATCAGCCGGGTGACGGCGAGCGCTACGACGTGCGCCTCAAGGCCGTGGAGGGGCGGTTCACGGTGGCCGAGGACCTCAAGCGGATCTATCTGCGCAACGAGGCGGGTGACATGATCCGCCTCGATACGGTGGCACGCTTCGAGGAGAGCATCGCCCCCGCCGTGATCTCGCGCTACAACCTGCAGTATTCGGCGAATTTCTATGCGACGCCGGAAATCGCGCTGGGCGCGGCGGTGGAGATCGTGCGCCGCGTCGCCGGCGAGGAGCTGCCGCTCGGCTATTCCATCCGCATGCTGGGCGAGGCCGAAGAGTTCGAGAAGACTGCAGGCTACATCGTGTTCGTGTTTGTGCTCGCTACCGTGCTGGTCTACATGGTGCTCGCGAGTCAGTTCAACTCCTTCGTGCAGCCATTTATCATCATGATGGCGCAGCCGCTCGCGGTGATCGGTGGCCTCGTCGCCCTGTGGCTGACCGGACACACGCTCAACATATTCTCGATGATCGGCATGATCCTGCTGATCGGTCTGGTGGCGAAGAACTCGATCCTGCTCGTCGACCTGACCAATCAGTACCGGGCTGCGGGGAAGGGCGTCGATGAGGCGCTACGGCTGGCGTGTCCGATACGCATGCGCCCGGTCCTGATGACTTCGATGACCCTGATCCTGGCGCTCATGCCGGCGGCGACCGGACTCGGTGCCGGCTCCGACACGATTGGGCCGCTTGCGGTGGCGGTGATCGGTGGCATGATCAGCTCCACCCTGCTCGCGCTGGTGGTGGTGCCGGTGGTGTATTCGCTGATCGAGCGCCGGCTCGAAGTGCGCCGGCGCCGGCAGGGCGGAGCGACGACCTGACCTGCCGTCGCCTCCCGCGCCCCGGCACACCTCAGGACCGGTAGGTGAAGTGTCCGTGGGGAAGGTCAGCCATCAGCGCCCGGAAGTAGCGTCCGTTCATGTGTATCAGGGCTTCGTGGTCGCCAGCCTCGAAGTAGATTTCCGGCTGTTCGAGCAGAGAATCGTCGATCACCGTAGTGAGATCGTAGGCGTGGCCGACCGCGGGTATGGCGCCCGCGTCGCAATCGCTGAACAGCTTCATGACCTCCCTTTCCGGTGCCAGCCCCAGCATCCGGTCGAACTGGTGACGCAGTTTGCCGAGGTGCAGTTTCCGCGTTGATGGCAGCACGGCGACGATATAGCCGTTTGCGTCCTGCAGCAGCACCGATTTTGCGACCCGGTCACCGGGGACGTGAGCCGCTTCGGCCACATGTGCCGACGACACCGCCTTGGGGTGCTCAATGGTGTCGTACGGGAGTTCCTGCACCCGCAGATAGTTCTCCACCGCCTGGGCAATCGCCATAAAGCCTCCTGAGCCGTTCGTCGTATCAGCGTTCTCCTCGCAATTGAAACGCGATCGCCGCGTCGCCGACATCAGGGCGACACCGGATGAGCGCGGCACGCCAAGCGGTGGCTGCGCCATGGTGATGCACCAGCGACACGGGGCGTTTCGCTCTGGTGCAGCTTGTCGCGGCAAGGCTGTTGAAAAAATACCCTTACCGTCCCCTAACGTTCGGATAAATAACAAGAATTGCGATGTGGCACGGAGTCTGCAAAAGCCAGGGTGAGGACCATAAGCCCCGGGGAAATGCGGTACACATCAACGAGTGAGGGAGAACGAGAAATGCACAGCAAGAAGTTCAGCAGTCTGATGGCCGTGATGACTCTCGCAGTGCCGGCGATGGCGCTGCCGATGGCGGCACAGGCGGAACTGAGCGGGAACATCGGCGTCGTGTCGAAATACATCCTGCGCGGTATCGGCAACGAGAACACCGGCGCCGCGCTTCAGGGCGGTCTCGACTATGCGCATGAGAGCGGATTCTATGCCGGATGGTGGGGCTCCAGCCTGGACTATACGTACGACAAGGATGCGGATGAGGACTATTCGACCAACGGTTTCGAAAACGACTTCTATGCAGGATTCGCCGGTGAGGCGGCGGGTTTCAACTACAACGTCGGCCTGATTCAGTACTACTACCTCAACGTCGATGATTCGGATCTGACCGAGCTGCTGGTCAGTGCCGGCTACGGTCCCTTCTCGGTGCAGGCGCAGTACCTGCTCAACGACGGTTTGTGGGGAAACTCGGGCGATATCTATTGGACCGCGAACTACGACACGGCGCTTCCCTATGACTTTACCTTCGGCGCCTCGCTCGGGTACTACACCTACGATGACGATGATGCCGGCAACGACAAGCGCGGGTGGGCTACCACTACCAAGGACAGCAACTTCCGCCACCTCAACCTGACCCTGTCGCACCCGATCGGCAGTACCGGTGCCGACATGTCGGTGAGCTATATCGTCGCGGGCAAGGATCGCGAAGATACCGACTACGACGATACTCTGGTGCTCGGGATCAGTTACGCGTTCGATATCTGATCGACGCTTGCGGGCGGGGCGGCCGCGCGGTGCGGCCGTCTCGATTTTCCGCGAATAGTCGATAGCATAAGTTGACAGCGAGAAGTTTAATGACAAAAGTCTGAAGGAGAAGAAGCGAAAGGATCCGCGCGGGCTGCGCCGGCTGGCATCGGGTCTTGAACGGGGGATGATGAGGCGAATGTCCATTCTGGTGGCCTGCATGCTGGGCTCCAACCTCGGCTGGACGGATGCCGC
>Ga0172382_10006602_pt1 | contig 16755 bp, 16 predicted proteins | sample Leawel138RmetaG_FD_122245 | JGI IMG/M metagenome (GOLD analysis project Ga0172382, IMG submission 122245) | Leachate microbial communities from a municipal landfill in Southern Ontario, Canada - Leachate well 138R metaG | ecosystem: Engineered > Solid waste > Landfill > Unclassified | place...
CAGCGAACAATGATTCAGAATTCATATCTAGCAAGACCTCCAGGGTGTGGGAAAACCCTGTTCATACCATTACCCACTCAGAATAGCGAGGAGCCGAAGATCGCTGTAAATCTGAGCAGCAGAATCCCTCTCCCAGAATTCTCTGACATTCATCTCGACTTGGGCCATGAACTCCACAACTTCCTCGATGGAAAACTCGGAAACCATTGCATACCATCGGAAATTCAATTCTGAAAACCTTTTCGCAGGATCCATAGAACTTGTTACCTATTTGTTACCTATAAATAAAAAAGGGGCTAGGCAAATCAGCCTAACCCCTTGATTTCTATGGAGCGGGAAACGGGATTCGAACCCGCGACCTTCAGCTTGGGAAGCTGACACTCTACCACTGAGTTATTCCCGCAAAGAATCGGAATTATAGGGGCCGACCTGCCAGCTGTCAATCGTTTTCTCGCCGCCGGGAGAGAAGAAAATCCTTTGCGTTTTTGACGCTGCGCACGCGCCCGGCGATCTCCTCCCGGCGCACCGCCGCCAAGGCTTCGCCGGCGGCTTGCCCCTCGCCGATGCCGAGATTTTCCCGCAGCCAGATGCCGTCGATCAGGTCGGGGACGCGGCCGTTTGCGTTGTGTTTGCGGTAGGCGCGCAGGACGGGCAGCATCTGCGCCAAGGCCGCCACCGGCGCCTCCTCCCGCAGACCGGCCAGAAACAGCAGGGCATCGACGGGACTGCCGCCGAGTTTCGCTGCCCACAGGGCGCGGCCGCGCTCGTAATCGGGCAGGCGCTCGGCTTCCTGCGCTTTCGCCGCCGGCAGCTCGTAGAGGCGGGAAAGCACGGCGCTCGTCCGCCGGCCCAGGCGCAGACCCGCCAGCCGCGCCGGCAACTCGGCCGGCCGGTAACCGCGCAGAAAGGCGGCGAGCTTCAGCAGGGCGGCGCGGGTCAGGCCCGCTTCGAATTCGCCGGCAAGCAGGTCGGCCAAATCCGCTTCGGCGGCCAATGCGGCGAGGAGCGCTTCCGTGCGGACGGCGGCCGTTTCCCCTGCGGCCGGCGCGCCTCCGGGCGCCGGCGGGCCGAAGATTTCCCGGAGCAGACCCAGTTCCTCCAGCATCCGTAGCGGCGGGGCGACGGGTGCGGCGGCGCAGATGGCCGCCAGTTCCGCCCGCACCCGCTCCGGGGCGACCCGGCCGAGCAGGCCCGCCGCCTCGCGCATCAGTTGGAAGGTTTCCGCTTCCACCGCGAAACTGAGAACGGCGGCGTGCCGCACGCCCTTGAGCACCCGCAGCGGATCGTCCTCGAACACGCCAGGGGAACAGGCGCGCAGACGGCGCTCGGCGATATCGGCCTGGCCGCCGAGGGGATCGAAAATTGGCGGGGAGAAGCCGGCGGCGGCAAGCGGCAGGGCCAGGGCGTTGATGGTGAAGTCGCGCAGACGCAGGTCTTTTTCCAGATCGGCGGCGCGAAAGGGGGCAAAATCGTAGGTGAGGTCGCCGGCGACCACCCGGCTTTGCCGGCGCTGTTTATCGAGCATGAACCAGTGGCCGCCGATGCGGCCGGCAAAACCGCGAGCGAAATCGGTGGGATTCCCCGGCAGGGCGAAATCGAAATCGCCAATGGGCCGCCCAAGCAACAGGTCGCGCAACGCGCCGCCAACCAGATAAACCCGATCCGCCCCGAGGTGCGCGGTCATCTCGGGCACAATGCGGGCCTGTTCGAGGGTTTGTCGCAGCCCGATCACTGTCATAAATTTCCACCGCCCGCCCACCGGGCTCGTTCAAAAGCGCAAAAAAGCGCTAAAGCCGAGATTATCACTTTCGCCAAAAACCTTGCGTGTTTTGCCTCTTTGCGGTGAACGCTCGGCCAAATAAGAAAGGGCGAGATAACAACCCGCCCTTTCGTGTTCAACCTGCGTCAGTGCTGCTGGAATCAGGCCAGGTCTTTAACCGCCTGGAAGATGATATCGAACAGTTCCTGGATGTCCTCTTCGGCGATGCAGGAAAAGGCGATGCGCAGATCGGTCTTGTTGATGGAGATGGCGCCGACGCCGTATTTGTCGAGCATATGCACGCGCAGCTTCTCGGCCTCGACCGTCTTCAGCTTCAGGCACATGAAGTATCCGGAGTTGAAGGGGTAATAATCCCACGCCTCGGTGTACTTGCCGCTGTCGAGAACCTTTTTCGTCCGCAGCGCCCGCCCTTTCATGACCTCGACTTTCTGCGCCCGCTGGGCCGGGAAGTCGGGGTGGCGCAGGGCGTCGATGACGAAGGTCTGGGAGGGGTGGGGACAGTTGGAGATCTTGGCGCGGATGATCCCCATCGTCTTCTTCTCCAGGGCGGTCAGCGCCTCCGCTTTCGCTTCTTTGTTGCCATCGGCGAAGGTGATGAAGCCGGTGCGGAAGCCCCAGACGAATTCTTCCTTGGTGGCGCCGTCAAGTTTGATCGCCAGGATGCGCGGGTGCAGGTTGGCCAGTTTGCCAAAGAGGGACTCTTTCAGGGAGTCTTCGTAGAAGAGACCGAAATAAGCGTCGTCGGTGACAGCGACGATGTTGCAGCCGGACTGGGCGACTTCCAGGATGGCGGCGACCAGGGCATCGCCTTCGGCCACGGTCGGCGTGTAGCCGCTCGGATTGTTGGGGAAGTTGAGCAGGACGACGGCTTTGCCCTTCTCGGCGGCGGTTGCCTTGAGGGTGGCCTTGAACGCCGCGACATCGTAGCCGCCGGCGGCGGTGAAGGTGTTGTGCTTCTTGACCACGCCGCCGTTGCAGGTGCCGAAGGTGAGATTGTAGTTGCCCCAGAGCATCTCCGGCAGCACCAGGTGATCACCGGCGTCGACAAACATGTCGCCGACGATGGACAGGCCATGGGTGAGGGCGTTGGTCACCACCGGGTTGCTGAAGTGCTTGCCCTGCATGCTGGGGTTCTCGGCGAGCATCTTCTCGCGCCACAGAGCGCGCAGCTCGGGGCGGCCGGCCGGCGGCGCGTAGGGGTAGATATCTTTGGGATTGAAGGCCGAGAGCTTGTCCTGAAGACACTGCAGGTACATCGGGCCGCCGTTTTCGGTGGCGATGCCGATGGTGGCGTTGAATTTGTGCGCTTTATCTTTCGCTTCCGCCGACTGGGTGAGAATCCCCTTGGGGAAGAAGAGATTTTTCCCGAGATCGGAGAGCATCTCCAGCACGTGCGGGCTGTGCTGGGCAAGCAGGTCGTTCAGTTCCTTGGCCAATGGATTCATCGAGTCCTCCGGTTAAAAGATGAATACGGCCGGCATTCCGGACCAGCTGGACCGGGTCGGCACGGCCGATAATTAAATCAGGGTTATGGGAACCTTGTCAACGGGTATGCGGAGTATACGACAAGTTTCGAAGAAATTGTTTATGGATGTTCGATGCGCGACAAGGGAAAGGTTTCCCGGCCGCTTGCCGCTCTTTCCAGAGAGTCGGCGACGGCAAAATCGACGGTGATCGGCATCCCTTCGGCCAAGGAAGCCGGAGCGGCCGGACGCACCACGACCGCCATGTCGAAGGCCGACTGGAAATAGTCGCCGTCCAGGGGTTTTCCACCTTCGCTGGTCAGTTGGACCGAGCGCACTTCGACCGGCCGGTCAAAGAAGAGCATCACCTCCTCCGGCCCGGAGCCGTTTTCCCAGACGCCGGCGATACCGATGGGGCGGGGAGGTTCGGGCTGGAAGACATCGGCCGGATCGGGGAGAAAACCCTCGGGCGGAAGATGCGGCAACAAGGAATTCCCGGCAGAGATGCGCACCCGCAGAATGCCGGGGAACTGGGCCAGGGAATGACCGAGGGCGGAGGCGATGCCCTGGATGATCTGCGGATCGGTGGGCGCTTCGCCGGGAAAGGAGAGGTTTACTTCGGCCACCTCCCCCCGCACAGTCAAAGTCTCCAGCGTGGCGCCGGCCGGAAATGGCGCGATCAACCCCGGCGGCAGCACATGCTCCGGCAACTGGAGGAGGTGTTCGATCAACAGCCGCATCTGCCGCGACGGTTCTTCGACAAAGAGGAAAAATGGCAGCGGCTTCACCTGACCGGGGTTGCCGTCCAGCGGCAGAAAGCCGACCAGGGCGAAGCAGCTCCCCTCCCGGACAATCGGCGGCGGACCAAAATAAGTCCGGTAAGCTTCGGTTGCCTCGATCCGCTGCGCTGGGTTTTCCGCCTCGCGCCGCTCGCAGGCGGCGAGCAGGGGAAGGATCAGCAACAAGAACACCCATAATCTCATTTTTCCCTCACGCCTGGACTCCGCCTCCCGCCCTGCCGATTGTCTCATGTTAAAAGGCGTGCTAATCTCCGGCAAATTTCAAAGGAAACAGCCCATGCTCTTCGTCCATATCATCCTGCCGGTCTTCCTCATCGTTCTCTCCGGTTTTGTCCTGGAGAAAAAGGCAAAACTCGATTTTCGCACTCTTTCCTACAGCAGCCTTTATCTTTTCACCCCCGCCCTCGTCTTTTCCGCCCTGATGAAGGAGGAAATTTCCTTCGCCCTGGCCGGCCGCATCGGCCTGTTCATGCTCCTCTATACCGCCGCGATGATGGTGCTTTCCTTCTCCGCCGGGCGCCTGCTGCGTTTCGACCGGGAGACCCGCAGCGCCCTGCACCTGACCACGGTGATGATGAACGTCGGCAATTTCGGCCTGCCTCTCGCCTGGTTTGCCTTCGGCCAGGCGGGGCTGGAGGTTTCGATTCTCACTTTCTTCTTTTTCAACCTCGTGCTGAGCAGCCTGGCGATCGTACTGGCCCAGGGTTCGACCGCCACCCTGAAAGACGCCATCGTCAACGCCTTGAAGATCCCGCTGTTTCATGCCGGAGTGCTCGCGCTGGCGTTGCAGGCGGCCGGCATGCGCGTTCCGGAGCTTCTCCTGCGTCCCATCGATCTGCTCGGCCAGGCGGCGATCCCGCTGATGCTGGTTCTGCTCGGCATGCAGCTCGCCCGCACCCGCCTGCAGACCGGGGCCGCCTTTTTCGCACTGTCGTCCCTCCTGCGCCTGGGCGTTGCCCCCGTTGTCGGCCTGGCGCTCGCCTGGGCTCTCGGCATTCAGGGGCTGGAGCGCAATGTCATCATCCTGCAGACCAGCACCCCCGCCGCCGTGCTGCCCCTGCTTTATTCCCTCAAATTCGGCACCCGCCCGGATCTCGTCGCCGGCGCCATTTTCACCTCCACCCTGCTGAGCGCCGGCACCCTGACCATCCTGCTCTATCTGCTCCAATGAAAAAGGACGGCGTAACCGTCCTTGCGAATTTTTTTGGCCGGATCAGTCCTTCCGCCCCGCTCCCCGGTCCTCCTGACCGCCGTGAATGACCCCCTGAAACCATTTCGGATAGCCATTGACCAGCCCTTTTTTCTGCCGGGGCATGTTTTCGGGCAGGTCCTTGCCGAGATTTTTACGCAAATAGCGCATCGGCACCGCGATCTGGTCGGAGCCTTTTTTATCGAAATAGTCGATGAAATGATCCAGGCGATCCATGATTTCCCGTTTTTTGACCAGGCCGTTCTTGTGCAGTGCCTGGATAATAATCTCCTGGGAGATGATCGTTCCGGTGAATAATTCAAACATCATCTTACGCTGTTTATCGTTCATTGCCTGCTCCGGCAGCGACTGTCAACTGCGAAACTAATTCAGGAGTTGGTGTATTCGGGGAAGGGCTGATAGAGACAATGAAAAAATTATCAGACGCCAATCTTCTGTCAAGGGATGGGGCGGGAGAATCCGGAGCGGGAAAAAGTCGCCGACCACGCGGCGGGTCGGCGACCAATGCAAGCGGGGGAAGACGATGGGTTCTACCGGGCCTCGAAAGTCAAACAGTCCGGCTCATCGCCTAGATATCCAACGGAGATATCGGAGGCGGTGCATTCAAAACCGTCATTGTACTCACATTCGGCCGCCCGGCAGGCGCCTACGCCGGCCACGCTGTCCTTCACTCCGCCATGGGTGCTGGAAACAAAGAAGGTCTCGCAGATCGGCTCATCGGGTTCCTCGCCGACGGTGATCGCCAGGGCTTTACATTCCTGCCCGTTGTTGTAGGCGCAGTCGGATACGGAACATTCACTGACTTTGGGCATTTGGCTGGCCATGAATTCTTTTCTCCTTTCCGGCGTGCTGGTTTTGCATAGAGTAGCAGGGGGAAATTGGCTGTCAAGAAAGGAGAAAACTACCGAAAATCAACGCTTTTGCGCCAGCAGCAGAAACGGACTGGTCGGCCGGTTGGGAACCTCCAGGCGCAGGATCCGCCAATCGAGAGACGACAGCGCGGCAAAGCGGGCGGAAACCGCCTCGCCCTCTTCCTGCCCGCCGGACTGACCGAGATAAGCGGTCAGCGCCAGGCGGCCGCCGGAAGCAAGGCGCAAAAATGCCTGGTCAAGAGCAGCCAGCGTCGAATCGGCGCGGGTGGCGACATCCGGATTCCCCCCCGGCAGATAGCCGAGATTGGCGATCACCGCTTTTGGCGAAGCCGGCAAATACTGGTCGAGGAGCGCATGGCTGGCATGGAAAAGATGCACCCCGGGCGGCAACGGGTCGGTTGGCGGCTGACGATGAAGCCGCACCGTGGCTCCGGCGTCCTCCAGCAGGCGGGTGGTGGCGATGAGGGCGTCTTCCTGGATATCGAAGGCGAGAACGCGGCCGGACAGGCCGGTTCGACGGAAGAGAAAGAGGGTGTCGCGACCCCGACCGGCAGTCAGATCGACGGCCAGGTCGCCGGGGTCGAGAACTTGAGTCAGCAGATGGTGCGCCCAGTCGACCATGCGGATCAACGGCGGCCAGGGGGTGGCTTCCTCAGCGATGGGGACGGATCTCATCGAGAACCTTGACCTTGATGTCGATCATTTCCCTGTGCGACAGGCGCAGCAGGGTGGCCATTTTGCGCACCAGATAGTCCTCATACTTGTCGAGAACGCCATCCGCGTAAATGACCCGCCAGATTCCCTCCATCACCTCGAACTTCTCCTCACGGGTGAAAGAACCGTTGATCTCCTGGGCAAAGCCAAACAGATCGAGAGTCGATTCGCGCGCCTGCTGGGCGTACTGCATCAGCTCGGCCGCGGATTCGGCGGGCAGCTCGAATTTACTCTGCAGCAGGTCGCGGATGAGCAGTCCCTCCATGTCATGGAACTCCTCATCGGTATGCGCCATTTCCAGCAGCAGAGCGGCGGTGGCGACCTGCACGCGTTCGCGCTCTTTCTCCGGTTCTCTGGCCGGACCGGAGCTGAGAAGGGATTTCAAGCGATTGAGCATCGATATCTCCATTAACGATAAAAAGAAACGAGTTACGCGTCACGCGTCACGCGTTACGCATCCTCATGCATCACGCATCACGCCAAACAATTTACATCTGCCGCGCGACACCTATGCCCAGGACAACGAATGCCAGGCAGATCAGCACGTTCAGCATAACATTCGCCCCGGCATGCAGGTAGTTTCCCTCCTCCAGCAACCGAAAAGTTTCGTAGGAGAAGGTGGAGAACGTGGTGAAGCCGCCCATGAAGCCGACGCTCAGGCCGATGCGCACCTCGGGTGAAAGCAAGCTGCTGCGCAGACTGCCTTCCATCAGCAGCCCGAGAAGAAAGGAACCGGCGACATTCACCCCCAACGTTCCCCACGGCAGCCCCCGCCCGACAAGGGTGCAGGTCCAACCGGAAATAAAGTAACGCGCCAGACAGCCGAGGGCGCCGAAAACGCCGATATAGAACAGTTGCATAAGGTCGTTCCTCGGGAAACAAGGCTGAAATCTACAGGGCTATGCCGAGTGTGACAAGGATTTTTTTCTCTTCTCCCGCCTCTTGCGCGGAGCGAAAATTTTTGTTAAAAATAACTGGCACTCTCCCCATCGGAGTGCCAGTCATTGAATATCCCTCAGCTTTCAGGAGAACTAGAATGGATTCCGGAATTCTGGTCGCCACCGACACCTTTGAACATTACATGAAGCAGATCAATCGCTTCGCCCTGCTTTCTCGCGAGGAGGAGTATGAATTGGCCCGCGTGTACCGCCAGGAGGGGGACTTGCAGGCGGCCCATCGGCTGATCTGCGCCAATTTGCGCTTCGTGGTCAAGATCGCCCAGGAATACCGCTCCTACGGGATGAAAATGCTTGATCTGATCCAGGAAGGAAACATCGGCCTGATGCTGGCGGTGAAGAAATTCGAGCCCGAAAAAGGAATCCGCCTGATCTCCTACGCCGTGTGGTGGATTCGCGCTTATATTCAGAACTACATCATACGCAGTTGGTCTCTGGTCAAAATCGGCACCACCCAGGCGCAGAAAAAGCTTTTCTACAAGCTGAATCAGGCGCGGGCAGCCGTTCTGCAGCTGACCGGCCGCGAAGACGCGGAGGATATTGCCCGCGAACTGACCGTGCGCGACGCCGATGTCGAGGAAATGGCCATGCGCATGGCGGCTCGCGACAGCTCCCTTGACGTCCAGCTTACTGCGGGTGAAGACTACACCCTGATGGATACGCTGGCGGACGACCGGGACAATCAGGAGGAGCGCCTGCTGCAGGATGAACAGGAACAACTGCTCTCGGCGCAGGTCCGCACCGCCCTGAGCGTGCTCAACGAGCGTGAGCGATATATCGTCGCAGCCCGCATTCTCGCCGATCAGCCCCGTACTTTGCAGGATTTGGCCGACGAGTTCGGCATCAGCCGGGAACGCATCCGGCAGTTGGAAAAAGGGGCGCTGGAAAAAGTGCGCGGCTCCTTGCCGCAAGCGGCACTGGCGCATTGACAATTATCCGGGCATCCCGTAACGTCGCTGCAAATTTCTCCGCCAAAGGATTTCGAAAGATATGCGCCTTTATCTCGCCGCAACCGGCCTGCTCTTTCTTTTCGCCTGCACCTCCGGCGTCGTTCCGCCGCCGAAGAATGCCGAAACCCTGTTTCAGGAAGGTGAGGCGTTCTTCGAAAGAAAACTTTATACCGACGCCATCGCCTCCTGGGAAAAAGTGCTGGAAAGCTACTACTCCTCCGAACTGAATATGCGGGCGGAAAAGAGAATCGCCGAGGCCCACTTCCTGGCCGAAGACTATCTCGAAGCAGCGATGGCCTACGAGGATTTTCTCAAGCAACACCCCGGTAGCGATGATGACGGAGATATCCTCTATAAGCTCGGGATGGCTTATTACAAGCAGATCCTGAGCATCGACCGGGATCAGACCGCCTGCAAAAATGCCTTGGCCACCTTCAAGAACCTGCTGGCGCGCCACCCCGACCATCCCAAAAAAGAAGAGATCCGGCAAATAAGTGCCGAATGCCGGGAAAGACTGGCCGAGCACGAACTTTACGTCGGTCGGTTTTACCTGAAATATCGCCAACCGGAACCGGCCATTCGTCGCCTGCAAGATCTCCTCGCCAGCGACCCCGGTTTTGCAAAGCGGGACGAGATTTACTTTCTCCTCGGCAAGGCATATCTGAAATTGGGCAAAGAAAAAGAAGCCAAGGAAGCGTTTGCCACCCTGACGCGGGAATTCGCCGACAGCCAATATATTGTCCCCGTGCAAAAGCTTCTCTCCAGGCAACATTGAAAATCCGTTCGCATACGACAATCCCCCCCTCCGGCAGCCGCATTTCAGGCGTCTTCGCGCGGATGGAAACATTCTTTTTTCTTGACTTGCCGTAAACGGCATTATATAAAATGGTCGCTCTATAACGGGATTTTAGAGAACTAAATGTTGATATTTCAAGCCTCTGTCTTTTCTTTTTAAAAATTTTAATCCTCTATCCCAGTCCTTGCTTCATCTGCATTCGGCGCTTCGGCAATGCGTTTGCAGCTTATTATTCTTTCCGCGGTTTCCTTCGGGGCGCACATCTGGCGCTACCGATAACTTACACAGGAGGAGAGAGAAAATGTCCGACTACGGAACATTGGAAAGCCGGGTTCGTCGCAAGTCCCTGCTCAGCAAGGTGATGAAGGCTGAAGACACCATTCAGTTCTTCAAGGGCGGGATGAATCTCGGCTGGTCCGGCTTCACCCCCGCTGGCTATCCCAAAGCAGTGCCCATCGCCCTGGCCGACCACGTCGAGCAGAACAATCTTCAGGGCAAGTTGAAGTTCAACCTGTTCATCGGCGCTTCCGTCGGCGCCGAGACCGAGGACCGCTGGGCGAGCCTCGACATGATCGACCGGCGCTGGCCCTACCAGACCGGCAAGAACATCGCCAAGGGGATCAACGAAGGCCGCATCCGCATGGGCGACAAGCACCTCGGCCTGTTCGCTCAGGACGTCAGCTACGGCTTTTACACCGAAAACGGCCGCATGGACATCGCCATCATCGAGGTCTCGGCCATCACCGAAGACGGCGGTCTGGTTCTGACTTCCTCCTGCGGCATCGTTCCCGAGTTGATGATGGTCTCCGACAAAATCATCATCGAGGTCAACACCGGACAGCCTTCCTTCGAAGGCATCCATGATATCGTTATGGCCCGCAAGCCGCCCTACCGCGAGCCATTCCTGATCACCAAGGCCGACAGCCGCATCGGCACCACCTCCGTTCCGTGCGACCCCGACAGGATCATCGCCATTGTCGAGTCGAAGCGCCGCGACAAAGGCCGCGCCTTCACCGAAATGGATGATACTTCCGAAGCGATCGCCAGCCACATCATGGAATTCTTCAGCCATGAAGTGAAACGCGGCCGGCTGCCGGAAAACCTGCTGCCGCTGCAGTCCGGCGTCGGCTCCATCGCCAACGCCGTCGTCGGTGGCCTGGCCAAAGGTCCCTTCGGGAACCTGAGCGTTTACACCGAAGTTCTGCAGGACACCATGCTCGACCTGTTCGACTCCGGCAAACTGACTGCGGCATCGAGTTGTTCCCTTTCCCTTTCCGAAGATCCGGGCTTCCCCCGCTTTTTCGACAACTGGGATAAATACTTCAGCAAAATCGTTCTGCGGCCGCTGTCGATCTCGAACGCACCGGAGCCGATTCGCCGCCTCGGGTGCATCGCCATGAACACCCCGGTCGAAATCGACATGTACGCCCACGCCAACTCGACCTTGGTCGGCGGCACCCGTATGATCAACGGTCTCGGCGGCTCGGGCGACTTCCTGCGCAACGGCTTCCTGAAGATCATGCACACGCCTTCCAGCCGGCCCAGCAAGACCGACCCGAACGGCATCACCTGCGTCGTACCGAAGGCGCCGCACATCGACCACACCGAGCACGACCTCGACTGCGTGGTCACCGAGCAGGGTCTCGCCGACCTGCGCGGACTGGCGCCGAAAGAACGCGCCAAGCTTATTATTGAAAAATGCGCGCACCCCGACTACAAGCCGATTCTGCGCGACTACCTCGAAATGGCCACCAAAGACACGCTGGCCAAAGGCATCGGTCACGAGCCTCAGCTTTTCGATCGCTGCTTCAAAATGCAACAAAACCTGGCTGCCAACGGCACCATGAAAATCAAGAGTTGGGATGTCAAAATCGATCTCTGCGAGTAATCCTCACCAGAGTCGCCAAGCAGGCCGAAAAACCCCGCCGGATCACCGGCGGGGTTTTTTATTTAGGAAAAAGCCAGCTAGTGGTTTGTTTTTGAAAATAAAACTTGACTTTTATGGCCAATACGCATTATCTGGTATGGTTATCTATTAGATGTCTCGGATCAGGGCAAAATCGGAGAAATCCGATGACGCAAAGCTGCGGGTCCTCCTCCGTCGTTGCCGTTCATTTGTCAAAGCAGTTTTCTGCATTGGCCTGGACGACAAGGATGGAAAGGATAGCCGGGTTGTCGAAGAGACGGAACGTTTGGCGTCCGTCTTCGGCAGTATCAGGATCGACAAGGGCGCCGGAATAATTTAAAAAGCGACGTCCATCTTCGATCCATGCGTAGGTGGGCGTTTTTATTTGCGCTTTTCACAGGAGACAAAAAAAGTAATCAATCAAGGTCAAATTCGGAAGGCCATCACTTGTTAAAAACGAACATACTGAAACATATTAGTCTGCTCCTGGTTGAAGACCAGAACCTCATGCGCATGACCATTGGGGAATTTCTGGCCGACCATTTCGGCAAAGTTCACCTGGCCGGCAATGGCCGCGAGGCCCTGGAGGTCTTCCAGCGGGAAAAACCCGACCTGGTTCTTTCCGACATCATCATGCCGTTGATGGACGGCATCGAACTCACCGAACACCTGCGGCAAATCAGCCCGGAAACCCCGGTGGTGCTGCATAGCGCTTTTTCCGATGTTCCCTACCTGTTGCGCGGCATCGAGTTGGGCGTCGCCGGTTTCGTGCCGAAGCCGTGCGAACACGATAAATTAATCGCCACCCTCGAAAAAGCGGCGTTGCCGATCTTCCAGAAAAAACAGCTGCTCGGCCTTAAGGGCGAGCTTTTGCAGTCGGTCGAGCAGATGCTCGGCAAAGGGCGGAAAATGCGGGGGATCGCCGGGCAGGTGGTGCGCATCGCCCGCAGCAATTACGCTGTACTTATCCAAGGGGAGACTGGCACCGGAAAATCGCGGCTGGCCTCGATGATCCACGACCTCAGCTCCCGCGCCGACAAGCCCTTCGTCACCGTCCAACTCGGCGCCCTTTCCGAGTCGCTGGTGGCCGCCGATCTGTTCGGCCACGAAAAAGGCGCCTTCACCGGCGCCGAACGCAAGCGCGAAGGACTGGTCGCCGCCGCCCGCGGCGGCACCCTCTTCTTCGACGATATCGATGCCGCACCGCCAGCCATTCAGGCGTTGCTCCTGCAATTGGTCGAAGAAAAAAGCTATATCCCCCTCGGCAGCAATCGCAAAGCGCGCGCCGACATTCGTATCGTCGCCGCCAGCAACAAAGATCTGGCGGTGGAAGCTGCGGCCGGAAATTTCCGCCAGGACCTTTATTACCGTCTTGCCACGTTCATGATAGAAATGCCCCCCTTGCATGAAATCCCCGAAGACATTCCGGCTTTAGCCGACAAATTTCTGCGCGAAGCCTGCAATGAAGTCGGCAGAAAACCCCGTGCCATTTCCGCCGAGGCCATAGCCGTGCTGCAGACCCACGCCTGGCCGGGAAATATCCGCGAATTGCGCAATGTCATCAAGCACGCCGCCGTCATGGCGGACGACCAACTCTCCCCCGCCATGTTGCGGGATATCCTCGGTGGGATCGCCCCGACGGCCAAATCCGCGGCCGATCAGGATCGATTTGCCGAATCGCCTCCGGACCACCTCCCCCTCAAAATGGCCGATGTCGAGCAGTGGGCGTTGAAGCGCGCGCTTGAGGCCGCGGAAGGGAAAAAGATGGTCGCCGCCCGCCTGCTCGACATGAATTACTACACCTTTCGTCGCCGGCTGGCACGATACGGCATGGACGAGGGCGCCGATGAATAATCATTTCAGGTATCCAAAATAGATACCTGCACACAAGTGAACATTTGTTTTACTTTGGAAGCTATTGAAATATCGATATATTTTGAATGGCACAGAGGTTGCTTAATAGAAGATGGAATAAGTTAATTTTTAACAAATGAAGAATAGAGAACATTTAATGTTTTCAGTGGGCCGAGCGCCAATTGAAACAGGAGGAAACCCGCCAAACGGTTTCTCCCACCAAATGAACAATCCGCAAAACCGTTTTTGATCCTTACCAACCTCCGATCAGAGTATGGCCGGTGAGCCGGTGGCGTTATACGCAACCGATTCCGCAGAAACGATTTCAGCCGCAATGGAGCGTGGCTAAAGCTGATTTTGCACTGACTCCGGGCCACAGGAGAATGCAATGAATTCGAAGAACCCCTGCCGCCAACGGCACGCCGATCGCACTTCCAGGTCCTCCGCCGCCGCGGCGATCGATTCGCGAACCAGGCAAGCTCTCTTTCAGTTGCGATTGCATACCGAAGAGTTGGCGCTGGAGCTGGCCGTGCGCTTGCGGGTGCTCGGCAACGGCATGTCCGCAGCCTGCGAAATCGCCATGGCGGATGCTAACAAGAGTACGGCTGAGTCATTCGCCTATGCGAACCTGCGTGGTCAATTGGACGGCTTCCTTGGCTCGCATATCAACGGCGAGTTCGCCAAATTCCAGTCGTTCACCGTCATCCGGCGCTATCTGCTGGATACCCTGCCGCAGGAGCTGAAAATCTGCGTAAGCGGCGGGCCTTGTCGCCTCGAAATCGTCGAGGCGCTGGTGGCGATGTTATCGGGGAACGGCCACGAGCACGATGGGTTCGCCGCATAAGCGGGGAGCCGGCGTTTTTGGTTCAGAGCTGATGACATTGGTGGGTTAAGCAGCACGATTGAGCTTTTTTCGAAATTAAGGTTGCCGTGAAGATGGTCGAATTTCCAATGCACATAAATATAAAATTCTCTCTCGCCATTATTGTACTGGCATTTATCTCCCCGCTCTTTTTCGCGGTCGGGTCGACCAGATTGAAAAGATTATTTCACTGCTGTCGGAGACGTGCGGAAACGACGCTTTTTCGGGCGAGCCCTTGTTTTCGTTTTCTCTTTGATCGCCGCAAACCTTTTAATCCATTTTCGATGCCCCAAATGACCGCATTCAAACAGACAATCTTTCCCTTTTTTCACCCGGCCCTTCGGCTCGGGATGACTCCGCATTGCTTCCGCAGCGGCCTGGCAGCACTGCTTCTGGTTTTCCTGCTGACCGCTTCCGGCACGGCGCAGGCCTATATCATCATCAACGCCCCGATGACCGACACCAACCCGAACGGCTGGGTCCTCGGCGGAACGCCCAATTCGGCGACCCTCACCGGCGACGGCGTTACCGATCCGGTGGGCGACGGATGGCTGCGGCTCACCAATAACACCGGCAACCAGACCGGTTATGCCTACAACGACACCACATCCTTTACCCTCCAGGGCGGGCTCATCATCCAGTTCGATTATGTCACCTGGGGAGGGAACGGCGCCGACGGCTACAGTATCTACCTGTTCGACGCCAATGTGCCCACCTTCAATATCGGCGCCTTCGGCGGCTCCCTCGGCTATGCCCAGAAGCTGCCGCCTACGGTCAATCCTGCCGTTCCGGGGATCAGCGGCGGTTATATCGGGATCGGCGTCGACGAGTTCGGCAATTTTGCCAATCCCACCGAAGGACGATACCTGGGGCCGGGTTCCAGACCAGACACGGTGACTATTCGTGGTTCGGTGCTCGGCTTCGGAAATGGCAACATCGGGCAGACGACCGCGACCGATTCGTACCCCTGGATTGCCAGTTCCGGCAACAGTGGATCCCTCTGGTACAACGGATCCCCCCGCCCCAGCCAGACCGGCACCGCTTACCGGAAAGTCATCATCACCATCACCCCGGCACCCAATCCGGTCGTCAACGTCTGGATCCAGTTCGGCTACGACAATGCGCCGACACAGATGATTTTCAATCAGGCGCTGCCTGCGATCCCGGCCACGCAGCAGCTGAAGATCGGCTATGCGGCAAGCACCGGCGGCAGCACCAATTACCATGAAATTCGCAACTTGGTGGTGACCGATCAATATTCGGCGGCCGCCATCGACCTGGGCATCACCAAGGGGGCATTCGACCAGTTCGGCCAGCCTCTCAGCAGTCTGGCGTTGGGCGATTCGATCCGCTATGTCCTGACCGCACGCAATTACGGCCCCTCCATCGACGCCGCCGGCGTCGGCATCGTCGATACCCTGCCCGCCAACCTGAGCGGCGCCATCTGGTCCTGCAGCGCAACCGGGGGAGCGAGCTGCGGGGCCGGTTCCGGCAACGGGAATCTCAACACCACCGCCAACATTCCGGTAAACGGGACGGTGACTTACACCATCGACGCCACCCTGAACTCCCTACCGGCCGGCAACCTGCTCAGCAACACCGCCAGCCTGGTCATTCCTGGGGCGGTGAGCGACTACAACGCCGCCAACGACAGTGCGACTGTAACTGTCGGCACGACCGCGACTGCACCGGCTTCCGGTAACAAGCTGCTCTATCTGGATACCAATGAGCTCTCGCGTACCCCCCCTCCGGGTCCACTTGCCGCAGTTTCTATAAACAGAGGAAATTCTAGATCCTGGATGACTCAGACACTGAAGAAGGATCTGACCATCGATGGCAGTTCGGGATACATTCCGGTCACCCTGATCTTGGGCAAATCGGGAAGCGGTTCAGTCCGGAGCTTCACCATCTCTCTTTCTTCGTCGGACTCGAGCATCGGCATTTTTGCCACACGCTCCTTCACCAACGTCAATCTCAATCCGGCGATTACCGCCATCTATTTACTGCCTTTAACTACCGGCACGGAAGACATTACTTTTCCCTTTGGCTCAACCCTCACGTTGACCATCCTAAATACCACAGGAAGTAACAATCGTTACGTCACCGTCTATCCGAACAATTCGATCGTCACCTTGGCGGCCAAAACCGTGATCAATGTCGACAGCGTCGCCTTTTATGACACCGGCGGGAACCCCATCGGCTCGGCGTCTCCCGGTTCCACCATCCGCATTCGCGCTACGGTCAGCGACCCCTTCGGCAGCTACGACATCAATGCAGCGCCGCCGACCACATTGCCGAAAATCACACTTATAGACGGGGACAACAACCTGGTCGTTAATGCCGCGACGATGACCCAGGTGGCCGAATCGGTGGCAAATGGCACCAAAACCTTCGAATATTCCTACGGCCCGATACCGGCGACTGGCGGCTTCTGGACTGCTTCGGTCCGAGCGGTCGAGGGGACGGAGAACCTGGGAACGGCCAGCGAGAGTGCGCACACTGGGGTAGGTACTTTTGAGGTGGTTCTGCCCCAGATCAGCCTGACAAAAATCGTGGAAACCTTCTCCGACCCGGTGCACGGCACCAGCGGAC
>Ga0172382_10006603_pt1 | contig 16754 bp, 16 predicted proteins | sample Leawel138RmetaG_FD_122245 | JGI IMG/M metagenome (GOLD analysis project Ga0172382, IMG submission 122245) | Leachate microbial communities from a municipal landfill in Southern Ontario, Canada - Leachate well 138R metaG | ecosystem: Engineered > Solid waste > Landfill > Unclassified | place...
ACTTAATGCGCTATATGCGCCAAGTAATAACTGCTGCCCTGTTTGTCCTTTTGCATAAAACGTACGCGAAACTTGCGCTCCACCAAATGAACGATTATCGAGCAAGCCTCCGTAATCACGTGCAAAAGGAACACCTTGTGCAACACATTGGTCAATAATGCTGTTACTTACTTGTGCTAAACGATATACATTTGCTTCACGAGCTCTATAATCGCCACCTTTTACCGTATCATAAAACAAACGGTAGGTAGAGTCTCCGTCTCCCTGATAGTTTTTAGCTGCATTGATACCTCCCTGAGCTGCGATGGAGTGAGCTCTTCTTGGAGAATCCTGAAAACAAAATGCTTTTACGTTATAGCCCAATTCAGCCAAGGTAGCTGCAGCAGAACCTCCTGCCAGCCCTGTCCCGACAACAATAACGTCAATTCTACGTTTGTTGGCAGGGTTTACCAGATTGATATGAGCTTTATAGTCTGTCCATTTGGTAGCGATATCGCCTCCTTTTGGTATTTTATTATCTAATGCCATAACTGAAAACTATTTTAAAAAGAAATGTATATAAATTGGAATAATAGCAAATAAAAGCGGAACGATGATTGCAAAAGCAGTTCCTGTTTTTTTGATGATTCCGTTATATTTTGGGTGATTTAAACCTAAGGATTGAAAAGCACTTGCAAAACCGTGATACAGGTGAAATGCCAATACACCCATACAAATTACATAAAACAAGGTAAACCACAATCCGGACTTTTCGTCTTGGAAGAAATCGACTGTGATTTTGTATAGGTCTTTGTAGCCTTCTGCTACTTTGAGTCCGTTTTCTTTACCGTAGAATTCGGTGTTGTTGCGGAGTTCCAATTCGCCTTGCCCGCTGGCAACATAGGTTTCTTTTTCCTCTTCTACAATTTTATAGATGTAGTCGCCTGTGGTAGTGTTAATTGCCTGAGCATTGATTTCCATTCCGGGCATCGGGCTGAGTGTCATTTCCTGTTGTTGCAAAGGCATTTCCGAGAAGTGCATTTTTGCCCAGAAATGAGTCATGTGTGAAGCGATGAAAACCAAAATAAGTGTCCCCAGCACTGCCATATTCCGAGATGCCCAACGGGTGTTGGCAGCCGCATTTTCTTTTGTATAGCGAACGGGTCTTGCTTTACGGTTTTGAACAGTCAGCAAAATTCCGTCAACAGCATGGAAGATAATCGAAAGATACGTAAGATATGACAACACCTTTACAAAAGGATTGCTGGTCATAAAAAGAGCGTACTGATTAAACTGTAACGAAGTTCCGTAAATGAGTTGAAGATTTCCTGCCAAATGCCCTATCAAAAAGACACAAAGGAATAAACCCGTAAGAGCCATCCAGTATTTCTTTACTAAGGATGACTTTAAAAGTGCAGATTTTGCCATAACACAAATAAATTATTTTTAGGGAAAAAAGTGTAGCAAAATTACTACAATTAAAAAGATTTACAAGGAAAGCCTATAATTTATAATCAGTAAAAATAAACAGACGGGGGAGATTTAGTTTGGTTAATGGTTGTTGGTTAATGGTTATTATGTAACTAATGAAATGGTTTTTTTGTATATCTCCCTTTAATTTTATCAAAGATAGATTTTTTAGTTAACTCATGGATTATCCATTACCATATTATTTAATCAACAAACCACTTGAAAAAAGGAGATAAAAGTGTCAAAAAACTAAGCAATAAAGACACGAAAGATACAATATAGTGTTTTTTAGAAATTCCAATATTTTTACCTTTGAATAAGCTAACCAATACTAACGCTATGAGAACAAGTAAAGAGATTGGTAATAAATTTCCGGAAAAATAAACCATCTCTTGATGATTATCAAAGCCTAAAGAATTAGGATCAGGATTATTATACGATGGAACATAGCCAATGGACAAATATGCCCTAAATACAAAAGAATAAAATAAAACTAAATCAAATATTGGGTAGTATAAGAGTACCAAAATTATTGCTTTTATAAAGAGGTTAAAAGAAAATTTCATAGTTACATTTTTTAATGATTTATAGTAATGAGGTTTGTAATATTTTTCTTAGACTTTGAGGCTTTATACTACTTATTATTACACGACAATAAAGCAGTTTTTATTGTATATCTCCCTTTAATTTTACCAAAGATAGATTTTTTTAGTTAGCAAGCAAAGCCAGAAAAACGGTAGCCAGGAAAGAAATAGATAATTTAAGTTTTAGCCTCGAAAAAAGTAAAAAAAGAGAAAATTACTGTTGTCTCATCTTTATAAATTCTCCCGACTCTTTGACCCATTTTTTTTGTTTTTAGACGCCTCACTTCTTCAAACCACCTCAAATTTTAACATTTCAACCCTAAAAAAGGGTAAAAATACCCTATAGAGGGTATGTTTTGGCTTTGAACAGGGCAGTACTTTTGCCCTGTGTTTATATACAAGTTTGTTTTTTGAAAGCCGTACAGAATTTATATCTCATTATTTTCTTACGGCTTTTTTTGTCTAACTATAAAAATCCTTTAAAGATGAAAAAGTTATTGCTATCTTTCTGGAACTATATTCGGACGAGTTTTATACATCATTTGTCTTAAACGATGTAACCCAAACATTGCCTGATAAAACAACACCGCCTATGAGGTTGTTTTAAAGAATCATTCTATATTTGTTAATTAAAACTAAATTTATAAGCTATGACAAAAAATCCACTTTATTTTAGAGGTATAGGTAGCTATGACCCTGAGACGGGCACAGCCGTTTATAACGTTATTGTTCCTAAAATTGAAGGACTTACTTTTCATTTTCACACAGACGATGTCAGAAAAATTGACTGGGAAGGAGAAGAAAGCCTGATGATTTTTACAGACAATGGCAGAGATGATGACAATTACGGAACAACTCCCGAAGTGGTTCAGATACGGTTTACAGTGCCCGATGTACATGCCTTCGGAGGCAGAGACATAACCGTGATTATCAACCACGATGCAGACAAACAGGGTTATTCCGGTAGAACCCTTAAACCGGGTGTAGGAAAACCCAAAACAATTGGATTAGGGACTATTCGAAAATAAAAACGTCTTTTTTGAATGAAAACCCTCTTGTCCTGTTTTTTAGTATTTTTTTATACGGCTTTTGGAACGAATCTTTTTTCGTTTCAAAAGCCTGAAACAGACTCGTTGCTTAGCTTGATTGAAAAGAAAAAGTATGATAAAGTAGAAAAAATACTGTCTGAAACAGACACCCTGAAACTATCTGAAAAGCAAAAGGCAGACTATTATTTTGCCAAAGCACAACTCCTTGACACCAAGGGCATTCACGATATTTCTTTTCGGTATTTTCTGAAAGCCAAACAGAAATACCTCTCGAAAGCGATGACAGAAGAGGTTATGATGATAAATTTTGAGCTGGCATTTACTATTGTCGGTTCTGAGTCAAATAGTTATCTGGACGAAATACAGGAGTACCTGAAAAAGCACGACAATAAAAAGATTGCCTCCCGTTTTTATTACCTGAAAGCCTACGAAAAAGTAATGGCTGAGGAATATGATAAGGCTCTTGAATTTGCCGGTCTGGCGAATGAAGCTACAGAAACAAGTGCAGACAGCCTTTATATGTATAATATAAACAGCTTTACAGGATTGTTGTATTCACAAATATTCGATAATCCACAAAAAGGACTGGAATATGAGCTGAAGCTTTACCCTTATCTGGAACAGAATAACCTTACAGAAAGTATCGTAAACTCCAAAATAAATCAGGCAGCTGCCTATTATACTCTGAAAGAACACCAAAAGGCTATCCGATTACTCAAAGAGGCAGCTGCCCTTGATTTCAAAGAATATCAGACAGGTATGAAAGCTCATATTTATCTGGTTTTGTCGATGAATTATGAAGGTTTGGATGATTATAAAACAGCCTTGGAATATATGCATTTGAGCAAGCAGTATTCAGACAGTTTGAATTATGAAAAACAGGACATTGCTATCAATGAATATAAGATTCAGTATGAATCCGAAAAAAAACAACTCGAAAACGACCACCTCAAACAAGAAAACATACTGCTGTCTGAAAAGCAAAGAGCCAATCGGATATTGTTTTTTGTAACCTTAGGATTGTTTCTTGCCTTGCTTACTGCCACCTATTTTATCATAAAATACCTCATCAGAAAAAAGAAAATAGCCGAACAGGAAAAAATTATCGAGCAGCACAAATCTGAAAACCTTCTGAAAACTCAGGAAATGAATATTATTGATGCGATGATCGAAGGGCAGGAAAAAGAAAGACAGCTCATTGCTCAGGATTTACATGACAATCTGGGGAGTATGCTGGCTTCACTCAGGCTTAATTTTGAAAACTTGCGAAGTCAGGCAGAGCAGGAAAACAACCCGCTGTTTGACAAAACCGATTTGCTGATTAACGATGCCTATCAAAACGTAAGGCGACTGGCTCATGCTAAGAATTCGGGGGTAATTGCAGACAAAGGGCTTGTTCCGGCTCTGAAAATTCTGGCAGAAAAAACCTCTGTTCCGAATAAATTTGAGATAGACATACAATCGTTCGGAATGAATTCAAGGCTCGATTTGCCTTTGGAAATCACCATTTTCAGAGCCATTCAGGAACTCATCACAAACAGCATCAAACACGCTGTTGCCTCAAAAGTAACGGTGAGCCTTACACAACATCAAAATGAAATCAACATTATGGTCGAAGACAACGGAAAAGGCTTTGCTAAAAACATAACCGAAGGTATGGGGCTGAGCAATATCCGGAAAAGGATAAAAAGTTACGGAGGTACTTTTGATATTGATTCCGGTTCAAACGGAACCACTATAATTATAAATTTACCGATATGATTAGAATCGTAATAGCCGAAGACCACCAATCGCTGATAGACGGCATTAAGCTGCTACTCGAAAATCAGGACTGGATAGAGGTCGTAGGGCAGGCAAATGACGGTTATGAGCTGGTGAAAGAAGTATTCATCCACAAACCCGACATTGTCCTGACAGACATTCGTATGCCAAAAACAGACGGAATTTCGGCTACCAAACAAATCAAGGCGATGTACCCTGACTGTAAGGTAATCGGGTTTAGTATGTTTGATCAGGAAGAAGTGATTTTTCAGATGAAAGAAGCGGGAGCATCGGGTTATCTGATGAAAAATGCCTCGTTGAAAGCCCTGTTGGAAGCCATCAAAGCAGTGGCTGAAGGCGAAGAATATTTCCTGAATTTACCCGAAAAAACTACCAATGAAAAAGCAATACACCTCAGCCCGAGAGAAAAAGAAATTCTCAATTTGATAGGTATGGGGAAAAGCAGCAAAGAAATAGCAGATGAGTTGGTTTTAAGCGAAATGACCGTGGCTACTCACCGCAAAAATATCAGCAGAAAACTCAATCTGGAAGGAAAAGTCGATTTGATACGCTATGCTACCGAAAATCGGTTTGAAGTTTAATTGTAATTTTTAGTGAAGTTAAAAGGCACATAACTCTGAGTTATGTGCCTTATTTTTTTAAAAAGAAATGCGGTTATTTTTTGTAGAACTGCCTGAATTTCCAATAAGAGACCGCTGCTAAAATTGCCACAATGACAATCGAATAATAGACAAAACTCGGAGTTACCACTTTGTCTCCGCTTGCATAAGAGTGCAATCCGGAAAGGTAAAAATTCACTCCGAAATAGGTCATAATAATCGAAGCAAAAGCCACAATGCTAAACAGATTGTAAATCCAGAGGCTTCTCAATCCCGGAACGAGCCTTGCGTGAATCACAAAAGCATAAACCATAATCGAAACGAGTGCCCAGGTTTCTTTCGGATCCCAACCCCAATAACGACCCCAGCTTTCGTTTGCCCACTGCCCTCCGAGGAAGTTCCCGATGGTCAGCATCACAAGCCCAACGGTTAAAGCCATTTCGTTAATGTAGGTAATTTCTTTGATATTGAGTTCCATTTTCTGCTTGTTTTTGCTGTTGGTGAAAATCATTAGAAATAGAGCAACAACTCCGAGAAACATCCCGATAGCAAACGGGCCATAACTTCCTACAATAATCGAAACGTGAATCATCAGCCAATAGGAATTCAAAACAGGTTGTAGGTTGGCAATAGCAGGATCCATCCAGTTCCAATGAGCAATCATCAGAATCATGGAAGTTACGAAAGTGGTAGAAGCTAATGTTAAAGCTGAACCTTTTTTACCCAATAAAATATCAAAAATAATTGTATAACGGAGTAAAATTCTTTTTGATAATAGTAAACCAAAAAACATAGTGGACCAAGCCACATAAATCATCGACTCATAGGCATCACTCCAGGGAGCGTGACCCGAAATATACCAGCGAAATATAAGCCCTGTCGTATGAAGAATAAATAAAAATCCGATTACATATTGAGTAATCTTTATAGATAGATGTATGATTTTATTATCATAAAAAATATTCATTATACCAAAGAAAAACATCAGCAAACTTGCATACATATACCAAGAATACAGCTTTTTGAAAATATCGTATTTGTTATAGAGTATCTCTGATTTTATTTTTTGGTCAGCAGGCATTACCTCACTTCCGAATTTTTTCTGATAAGCCGTTATGCTTTCCAGAAGTTCGTCAGCTTGTTTATAGCCTCCGGTTTGTTGAGCCTCTTGCAGCGAATGAAAATAAAAAGGAATAATATTGCGTACATAAGCCGAATCCTGTCCTTTGATAGCGGAATTTTGAAGTTCCAAAAACGAAATCCATTTGTTGCCCGGGTCATTCGGAATCGGGAATACCCGTAGAATTTTCCCGCTCAGGGCAGCATTGAGCAACACCACCCGTTTGTTGGCTTCGATAAAATCTTTTTCGAACGAGTTGGGTGTTCTTGACTCATAAGCCGCATCGAGATAGGGAGACAGTTTATAATTTCCTCTTTCGTCAAAAAACCTGATAAAAGGAGCATATTTAGCATCTTTATCTACTCCTAAAATATTTCTGATACTGTCATTCCCTTTTTTCAGGTAAATCAAAGGCACTTCAAACCACAAATCGGGATATTGGGTCATCGACAAAAATACCTGATCAGAATTGAGCCCTTTATAATGGTCGCTTTTGCTTACTTTTCGGATGAGTTCCGATGAAAAAGTGTTCACCGGTTTCATACGACCGCCTTCGTCCTGAATCACTAATTTTCCGAACTTTTCGGAGTGCTGTTTGCTAACGGCAAGCACATTGATAAGCGAATCTACCTGCTCCTGACTAAACGCCATACGGGGTTTGTGAACATGCGTAGAATCAGCATCCTGAGCAAAACCTTGCATTCCCAGAAATAGTGCTAAAACTCCAAGGAGTTTTGCCTTTTTGTTTTTTACTTTTTTCAGGAGTTTTCTCAAATCTCCGAAGCGGGAATTTTTGTCGAAAATCACCCAAATCATAGCAATATAAAGCAGGGTGTATCCGATATAAGTAATCCAGGTTCCCCAGAAATCGTGATTTACCGAAAGTATGGTAATATCAGGTTCGTGAGCTTCCCGAAGTGAACCGTTGGAATAGTTATACGAAGCCTGAAAAAAACGATAACCTTTGTGGTCAAGAACGTGATTCATATAGATTTCGTAATCGAAAGGAGTTTCGTCTTCTACGGTAATTTTACTTTTAAACGAAGAAAAACTGCTTAGCGTTCCCGGATATTTATCTGCCACAAAATCGTTCAGACGAATCGAAAATGGCAAATCATAAACCTTACTTCCGAAAAATAAAGTATATTCCAAATTCCCTTGTTTAAACGAAAATGGCACCCCCATACTTCCTCTTGCTCCCAAAAGGGTAACTTCTTTTTCCTGTCCTTCTGATGTTACGGTAACCGTAAGAGCATCGTTACTTTCTTTGTCTTTCCAGTTTCCGTTTGAGGTATAGGCGATTTTACCTTTTTGGGCAGGTTCGGGCAATACAAAACCTGTACCTCCCATGGTGTAGAGCGACCTGAGGTTCAATTCCTGTAGCGAATCTGCATAGACCAAACCTTGCTCCTGAGTTGCCATCACCATAAAATTTCCTCCAAAAGGTGATTTGATGGAATAGTTGTCGTTTTCGTCTTTAAAGATATTGATGGCTCCTTCGGTTTCTTTGTTGAACGAAAAGAGAATGTTGTGTATGTTCTGCATTTCGCCCTCTTTAAGGAAATGTTCGTGTCTTGTGCCTTCACCCGATTCTACCAGTTTCAGGTAGTAGTCTCCATTGGGGTCTTCCACGATTTCTTCGGTAGCTCCCATAATGAAGTTTTTGTAATCAATGCGGTAGGGAACTCCGCTAAAGTCACCTCTTACAGTAAAGTCATTGTTGGTGGCTTGCGAAAGAATAAGCGGTTTTTCGTGAGTTTTTCTTCTCATCTCTCCCTCGTGTTCTCCATCTACAAAAACCGTCAGATACACCTTATCAGAATACATCTGGTTTACGGTTTGTCCTTCTTTAATAGGCATAATGCCTTCATAGCTGATGTAGCGGGTGATGAAAGCTCCGATAAGAATAAGGACAAACGACAAATGCAGCAAAAGCGTTGCCCATTTTTCTTTTCTGAGCAGGTTATATCGCTTGATATTTCCGAGGAAATTGATAAAGAAAAAAGCCATAATCACTTCAAACCACCAGGCATTATAAATCATAATCCGGGCAGTATCTGTGTTGTATTTATCTTCGATAAAAGTCCCGATTGCCATAGATGCTGCAAAAACGAGAAACAAAACAGCCATTAGTCGGGTAGAAAACAGAAAGGAAAAAATCTTTTTATCCATTTTTTTAGGAAGGTATTTGTAAGTTCCTGCAAAGGTACTTTATATTTTAGCTTTAGGCAATCTAAATTAAAAGAATGTAAGTGTTATAATTTTCTGAAAATCAAAAACAACTCGGGTCTAAGTGCCGTTTTAGCGTTCCGCCTTCACAGGTCGGGATTTCGTCAAACGGATACGGATTTCCGTCTTCGTCTTCGATTTCTTTTTTGGTAAGGGTTCCGTCACCGTCATCGTCAATATCGAGATAGTTTGCGGTTCCGTCACCGTCTGTGTCATATTTTCTGGGGTCATCTCCCGGGTTTTCTACTTCGAGATAAGACGGAATTCCGTCAAGATCATGGTCTCTGTAACGAAGTGTATTGAGCGAAAAGGCGAAAACCAACGTGTTGTAATATCCTACTTCGGGAGCAGACTGCGGAGGGGTGTTGTAATAGCCCAATCCGGAAGGTATAAAAGCCACTCCGAATCCTGAATTTTCAAAAGTATCGGTTGTGGTGTTATAGGTTCCGGTTTTAAATTCGGGCATAATCTGAGAAAACCCTTCGAGGGTGGTGTCTAAGGTGAGCCAAATCGGGTTGGGTCTGGTGTCAAACTGGGTGTTATCGGTCAAAAAACCTCTGTAACTTACAAAAACCGAATCCACATAAGAAGGGCGGTTGTTTTCTCCTTCGTTGAGTTTGAGGAAATATAATTTATATTCGATATCGTGTCTGTCAACGGTTTTGAAAGTCAAATCCGGATGCTCGGCAATTGGGGTTTGGGTTCCGTTTTCAGGGATTTTGGTGATGGTTACGTTGCTTCCCGAAACGGTGATATAGTGGGTTTGCAGGTATTCTTCTATTTCGATAATTTCGTTGGCATATTGTTCTCCGTAATCCCGTGGAGGCACATAGGGAGTGTTGTCATCGTCTTTACAGGAAAACAGGCTAAGGCTCAGGGCAAACAGGAAAAGAATTCGGTTTTTCATTTTTAGGATAATTTTGGGGTGCAAGATACAATTTTGCTTTATTTTTGTATGCAGTATTAACGTAGTTTTTACAAAAATATGCGGATAGACAAGTATTTATGGTGTGTGAGGTATTTCAAGACCCGAAATATGGCAGCCGAAGCCTGCAAAAAGAATCACATTTCGGTAAACGGACAAGTAGCCAAGTCGTCTAAAGAGGTTTTTCCGATGGATAAAATCACTATCAGAAAAGACCAAATCAATTACCAACTTACGGTGCTGGATATTCCGCAAAACCGGGTGGGAGCCAAACTTGTGGATATTTACCGAAAAGACGAAACTCCAAAAGAAGCCTTTGAACATCTGGAACTTCTCAAACTCTCCAAAGAGCATTACCGAACCAAAGGGCAAGGTCGCCCGACCAAAAAAGACAGACGGGATATTGAGGGTTTTTATGACGAAGACAGTCAGGAATAAACATAGACTTTATAAACACAGATTTGCACAAATTCTCACAAATCAATAAGTGTAAATCTATGTTTTATAGGGTGATGAGGCAGTGTTTTACTTATACGGAAAAAGAATCTCTATCGTTTAAAAAACCCAGTTTTTTCCGAAGTTCGTTCTGAATATTTTTGTCTAAAACAGCATAGAAAATTCCCTTTTCAGTCTGAGAAGGCAAGAGGTAATTTCCCAAACAATCCAAAACTTGAGAATGACCGTTGTAGGTGTTTTGGTTTTCATCTTCTCCGGTTCGGTTCACTCCGATGGTGTAGCTCATATTCTCCACTGCTCGGGCAGGCAGGAGAATATCCCAGGCGGGGATTCGCTTTTCCGGAAAATTGGCTACATAAATCAGCAAGTCATAGTCTTCTGCATTTCTGGAAAAAACCGGAAACCGCACCTCATAACAAACCAAAAGGCAGATTTTCCAGCCTTTGTATTCCACAATGAGTTTTTCCTTTCCTGCTGTATATTTTTTGTCTTCGCCTGCCAAGGTAAACAGATGTCGTTTGTCGTAATGAGCCAGACTTCCGTCCGGGAAGGCGAAAATCAGGCGGTTGTAATAGCTTCCGTTTTCGGTAATGACCACACTGCCTGTGATAGCAGTTTGTTTTTCAAGGGCTTTTTGTTGTAACCACTTTACAGCATTCCCGCTCATGGTTTGAGCCACTTTTTCAGGGTTCATCGTAAAGCCTGAGGTAAACATTTCGGGCAGGATAATCAGGTCTGTGTCCGGCTCAAGGGTTTCTAATAGCTTTTCAAAAACCCGAAGATTTGCCTGTGGGTTTTCCCAAATCAAATCGGTTTGAACCAGTGCTGTTTTCATATTTTTTTTTGTAAAGGTAAAACTTCCTGAATTTGAGATGCTTCTATATTTATAGCTTAAATTTTATCAAAAATATATTTTTTTGTTTAGCCCCCAAAGTCGGGAGACTTTGGGGAGCAGGCATTTGCCCACCTTAAAACTTTAGATCAATTCTTTTATTGTTTCTGATTTTCAAGCTTTTATATAATACCACTCTAAAACCAACACATCTGAAACATTACCCAGCCCCTGATGTTGTATTTATAATCCAGAGTCTTCAATAAAAACCAAAAACCAACAATTATTTATTTGTTTAAATACATAATTTATAGAAATATCATTATCATATCCTAACAACCTATAATTTACGATAGAACCCTGTTTTTCAATATGAACAGAATATTTATCGTTTTGATTCATAGCATATTTATCTTTACTGAAATCTCTAAATTTGTAGGAAGTACTATCAATATACTCTATTTTCAAATCCTCATAATATTCACCTCCATAGTATGATGTTTTTAATGGAAATAATATCCATTTTTTTTGAAAAATACTATCAATAGAAAACACTTCAAAAAAAGAGTCAAAATCTTCAATACATTCCTTATCGTTAAATTTCAATTTTGAGATAGTCTCAATAGAGATTAGATTTTCTTGTTCACTATTATTAATAGTAACACTATTTAATTCCATAGTCTCTTCTTTTGAGAATCCCACTTTGTTTTGAGAATCATCGGTTATTTCTTTTTGTTTGTTATCAATAAAGCTATAAAATAAAAGCAAAAGACTACTAATAATTATTGTTTTTCTCATTTTTCTCATTTTTAACCCCGCTCCGCAATTCTCCTGACTTTGAGGCACTTCTATTTTATAGTTCAAATTTTATCAAAGATAGATTTTTTTGGTTAACCCGCAAAGTCAGGAGACTACCCATTACCCATCATTAAATTTTATACACTACACGTCTGAAACATTACCATCAATCTTGCTCATTAAATAAAATGAGAAAATTATAATGACAATAATTAAAATAACTAAACTCCAAACAATAATACTTCCTGTAGTATTTTTCTTTTTTGATAAATTATCAAACTCTTCTACTATAATTTCCCATTTGTCTTTTTGATGAAAAGCCAAATAATTTATAATAAACAGGACAAAACCTATTGTAAAAAGTAAACTTTTATTTAATTGGTAATGCCCATCTATAAGTACCTTATAATAAACAAATAATGATATAATGAGCCATATCTGTATTACTATAATTGAAAGACTCGCTTTCCATTCGCTCCAAAATCTGGGAGTGGAAACTTTTTCCCAGAATTTATAAAATTTATAAAATAGATAATAATAAGCTCTCATTATAATCCGGGTTTAAATACAGCACTCCTCAAAGTCGGAGACTTTGAGGCATTTCTGTTTTATAGTTCAAATTTTATCAAAGATAATTTTTTTGAGTTAGCCCGCAAAGTGAGGACACATTGCGGAGCAGGGGTAGCCTTTTAAAGCTACCCTTTTATCGGACAACAATGATAAAAAATACTTTATTAAGATTGTTTCATTCTTTTTTTGTATTATCAATCAAATCATAAATAAAAAATGCCCCATCAGGTGTATAAATCTCTACAGTGGTGTCCCCTCTTTTTTTTACAATTGAATCTCCTTCAGCAATTACCATATAAAATTTCCAATGTATAGGTTTATTAACTCCTTTTATACTTATTTTATTACCAAAATGGTCATTAGTATCTATAAACTTTTTTTCAATAATTCCTTCAAAACTTTGTCTTTCTATATTTTTAATCAAAATACTTTCAGAAGAACCTCTTATAATCCTAATTATAAAGAAAACAATTATAACACCAACTAATATATTCCAAGCTATTCCTACCCTTTTCATTGCTCTAATTTCTTAAATCACCGCTCCACAAAGTCTCCCGATTTTGAGGCTATAGTTCAAATTTCATCAAAGATAGATTTTTTTGGTTAGCCCGCAAAGTGAGAGTACATTGTTAAACAGGATTTCGGCAGACTCTTTAACAACACTCGAACAAAGCCCCTGTTTTTATAACATTCAACCTCCCTATTTCCGTTAAGTAAAAATTAACCTGTTGTGCAATATATTTATATACAAATGATTAAACTTTTTACAGAAAAAAACATATCTTTGCACCCCAAATTTAACGTGCTAATATTAAAGTAAAATGAACATTACAAAACAGCAGACCGATGCTTTAAACGCTGTCGTAACCATAAACGTTACCAAAGACGACTACTCCGAAAAAGTAGAAAAATCACTCAACGATTACCGTAAAAATGCCAATATCCCCGGATTCAGAAAAGGACACGTTCCGATGAGTCTGGTGCAGAAACAATACGGAAAAGCCGTTCTTTTGGACGAGGTAAACAAAATCCTGCAACAATCGCTCAACGATTATCTGGTGGAAGAAAAACTGGATATACTTGGGAATCCGCTGCCTGTAGTGAAAGACGAGTTTGATTGGGATGCTGATGATTTTTCATTTGATTTTGAGCTGGGTTTAGCACCTGAATTTTCAGTAGATTTGGCTGCCAAAAAAGTAACCCGATATAAAATTATTGCAGACGAAGCTCTTTTGGATGAGCAGGTAGAGCGAATCCAAAAACAATACGGAAAACTTTTCTCTAAGGAAGTATCGGAAGAAGGAGACGAAATCAGAGGTACTTTCACCAACGAAGCCGAAAACATCAACCAGGAGGCTACTGTCAACAGCTCTATCTTTAAAACAAAAACCACAGGTAAAAAATTCGTAGGTAAAAAAGTAGGTGATGTAATTACCGTTTCCACCAAAGGGCTTTTTGCTGACGACCACGACCTGATGAAATACTTAGGCGTGCCTCACGATAACGTTCACGGACTTGAGGTAGAGGTGAACTTCACCATTGCAGAAATCAACGGATACGAACTGGCAGAAATCAATCAGGAGCTTTTGGATAAACTCTTCGGAGAAGGCAACGTAACTTCTGTAGAAGAATTGAAACAGAAAATCAAAGAAGATGCTGAGATGCAATTTGCTTCTCAGGCAGACCAGAAATTCCTTAATGACGTTACCGATTATTTGTTGGAAAACACCAAATTTGACTTGCCTGCCGAATTCCTTAAAAAATGGTTGCAGCAAGCAGGCGAAACTCCTTTGACTCCCGAACAAGCCGAAGAAGAATACAACAAATCTGAAAAAGGACTTCGCTATCAGCTCATCGAAGGAAAAATCATTCAGGACAACAACCTGCAGGTAACTTTTGAAGAACTGAAAGCCTATACAGCCGATATTATCAGAAAACAAATGGCTCAGTTCGGGCAAATGAATCCGAGCGATGAAGAAATTGAAAATATCACAGCCCGAATCCTCTCCAATCAGGAGGAAATAAAACGTATGTCAGACCAGATTATCAGCCAGAAAACCCTACAGCTTTTTGCTGAAAAATCGGGGGCAAAAACCAAAGAGGTAACCTACGGGGATTTTATTAAAATCTCATACGGAGAGTAATTTCTTATACAATTTTTGCGTTTGAGTGTCAGATTTACTAAATTTGGCACTCTTTCTATTTAACTAAAACCTTTCAAAAACTATGAATTACGGCAAAGAGTTTCAGAAATATGCTACCAAGCATCACAAAATAAACAGTATGTATTACGACAAAATCGTAAGCCACATCACCCCTACGGGAATGACACCCTACATACTGGAAGAACGTCAGCTCAACGTTTCACAAATGGATGTGTTCTCCCGACTGATGATGGACAGAATCATCTTTATGGGAACCGCTATTGACGACCAAATCGCCAACATCGTGCAGGCACAGCTTTTGTTTTTGGCAAGCACCGATTCTTCCAAAGACATCCAAATTTACATTAATTCTCCGGGAGGAAGTGTCTATGCAGGTCTTGGAATTTATGACACCATGCAATACATCAAACCCGATGTGGCCACTATCTGTACCGGTATGGCAGCTTCGATGGGAGCCGTTTTGCTTTGTGCCGGAGCCAACGGAAAACGCTCTGCTCTGCCTCATTCCCGTGTGATGATTCACCAGCCTTCGGGAGGAGCTCAGGGAGTAGCAACCGATATGGAAATCAACCTGAAAGAAATGCTGAAACTCAAAGACGAGCTGTATCAGATTATTGCCAACCATTCCGGACAATCTTTTGACAAAGTATATAAAGACAGCGAAAGAGACTATTGGATGAAGGCCAATGAGGCAAAAGAGTATGGAATGATTGACGAAGTTTTAACAAAATAATTTATTATGGCTAAAAGTGATTTGGAATGTTCTTTCTGTGGGAACAAAAAGTCTGAAACCGACATCCTGATTGCAGGAAGAACGGCTCATATCTGTGAGACCTGTATTGAGCAGGCCTATGGCATTTTGATGGAAGAATACACCCATTCGTCCAAACCTTTAAAAGGCAAACACGGGAGTATTGTCCTTAGAAAACCCCTTGAAATCAAACAATTTCTCGACCAATATGTCATCGGGCAGGAGCAAACCAAAAAAGTTTTGGCCGTAGCCGTATATAACCACTACAAACGCTTGCTTCACGGTCGTGCAGACAGCGAAGTGGAAATCGAAAAAAGCAACATCATTATGACCGGACAAACCGGAACCGGGAAAACACTCATCGCAAAGACCATTGCCCGAATGCTGGACGTTCCTATCGCCATAGTTGATGCCACCGTGCTTACCGAAGCAGGTTATGTAGGCGAAGATGTAGAGAGTATCCTCTCCCGTTTACTTCAGGCAGCCGATTACAATGTCGAAAAAGCCGAAAGAGGTATTGTTTTTATTGACGAAATCGACAAAATCGCCCGAAAAAGCGACAATCCGTCTATAACCCGTGATGTGTCGGGAGAAGGAGTGCAACAGGCACTTCTGAAACTTCTGGAAGGCTCTATCGTAAATGTTCCGCCTAAAGGAGGACGAAAACACCCGGAACAGAAATTCATCGAAGTCAATACGCAAAACATCCTTTTTATCGCAGGAGGAGCTTTTGACGGTATGGAAAAAATCATCGGAAAAAGACTGAATTATCAGGCTTTGGGATACAGAAGCAACAACGATAATATAGAAATCGACAAAGACAACCTCTTGCAATACATCATCCCGAAAGACCTTAAAGATTTTGGGTTGATTCCTGAGATTATTGGTCGTCTTCCGGTGCTTACCTATCTGAATCCGCTTGACAAAAAAGCTCTGCGTTCCATACTTACAGAACCGAAAAATGCCTTGGTAAAACAGTATCAAAAGCTGTTTGCCATAGACGGAATCAAACTTACCATAAAAGATGAAGCTCTGGATTTTATCGTAGATAAAGCCTTGGAATACAAACTCGGAGCTCGTGGTTTGCGTTCGCTCTGTGAAGCACTCCTAACCGATGCTATGTTTGATTTGCCAAGCAAAAATGAAGAAAAATGGGTCGTAGATAAAGCCTATGCCGAAAAAGCATTAAACAAAAATATGCTTTTAAAAATGCAGGCGGCTTCTTAATAAAGAGAATAGAAAATAGAGAATAGAGGAAAGATTGAAGCTCATTGGAGGTATTAATCTTTCCTCTTTCTATTAACTAATAACGTGAATTAAGGGTTGAAAATCTATTTCGTAAATAGCTGATTTACAGACCTCACAGGTTTTTAAAACCTGTGAGGTCTCGAACCCGAAAAATGTTTATAATGTAATTACTTCATAATCAAGAATTATTCTGATTC